>Ga0315906_10005079_pt1 | contig 16637 bp, 10 predicted proteins | sample LakEriMetagenome_4_FD_203526 | JGI IMG/M metagenome (GOLD analysis project Ga0315906, IMG submission 203526) | Freshwater fungal communities from buoy surface, Lake Erie, Ohio, United States - Buoy 2 MA122 | ecosystem: Environmental > Aquatic > Freshwater > Lake > Lake biofilm | place: USA...
GATAAATTAAATATTCCCAATGCGATTACTGCCGGGTTCATACTGGCCAGTGTTCCGGTTGTTTTTATTAATTCAACCAATGCCATGGATTATACATGGGCTATGTCGTTTATTTTAATTGCATTTTATAATATAACCATTAACCGGTTCATTAATGCAGGAATCTTTCTGGCATTGGCCGTGGGTTGCCGGATTACCAGCGGAGTTTTTGGATTGCCTTTTCTCTATTTTATTTTTCAATTCTTTCAGCAAGATAGAAGTAAAGCAGCGCTGCAGTTTGTAGTTGCCTCTGCTACCTTCATACTAATCGTGTATGCACCCGTGATGGTAAATTACGGACTATCGTTTTTTACTTTTTATGAGCATTTTCCTCTTCCTGGTTTTAGTAAAAACTTTTACAAAGGTGTGCTGGCTGTCTGGGGAATTCCATTTCTTTTGATGTTGGTTCCTTTGTTTTTGCTTCAGTGGCGCTCCGGACCAGGCGTCCAACTGGCAACCCGTAAGAAGTTGCTGATGTTCTGTCTCCTGGCAATTGTTCCGGTGGTTTTACTATTTCTGCGCGTTCCATTAAAGTCGGCATTTATGATTCCATTGGTTCCTTTTGTGTCGATGGCTGCCGCATTATTTTTCAATAAAAAGAGACTTCAGTTTTTGTTTCTGAGTGCTGTGATTTCCTGTTTCCTGTTTGGGTTAAATCTGGATGATGCCTACAGGGGTTCAGCCCGTTCGATGGCAGGAATCAGTTTTACGGTGAATGATCACCCGGTAGTTTTTGATCCGCTTCAGGGGCTTTTGACAGCCGATCGTTCAAAGCGACTGCAACGGACCGCTTTTGCCAGTAAAGTGCTTGATGCTGCTGAAAATATTCAAAGGCCTGCAGCAGTTATTGCCGGTTGGTGGCTGGCAGATATTCTGGTACTTGAGAAAGAGCGTCCCGCCAGCGGAGTAGTCTGGATGTATTATACGGAAGAAGCCCGCTTAATCACGTTGAAGTCGCAAAAGGTGCACTTATATTATTTGCCGGATCAGGACAATTTTAATGATATTCGTTTTGATGGAGCATTCACCTATCAATATGCCGATCCTTTTCCCTTAGTTCCCTGATTCAAATTCCTGAGCACACTTTTTCCAGCTGTCCGGAACAGGGTAGGGGCTGTTTTTTTCGTAATCGAAACAAACCTGCGTGGATGTTCCTTCGGCTGCAACGATGGTTTTGCCTTCACGATCACAGGTTATTGCATAGTCACAATCAAAGCTGGTATTCCCAAATCGGCTTACCCGGCACCATACGGTTACCTGATCCTTTAAAAAGATGGGACTTTTATAGTTGATCGACATTTTGGCAAGAATGATTCCCTGGCGGCTCCAGTCAATCGGAAGCTTTACCACATCATCGAAATAACTAACGCGGGCAAGTTCGAAATAGGTAAAATGATTGGCATTGTTCACATGTCCCATGGCGTCTATATCCTTAAAGCGTACCTGTATTTTTGTCTGGTGTCTGAATCCTTCCATAAACTGATTTATGTCGCTAATTTCGTCAATCCTGAGGTATTAATATATTTGTAAATCATGAAAAATTACCTGATTTCCGGCTGCTCTGCAGCGCTGATTTTTACAACCTTCCTGCTAAGCAGCTGTTCCAGACCGGTAGAAGGGACGGGTTCGGTAATTACAAAAAGGCTGGATCTGTCAGAATTTACCATGCTTGAACTTGATCTCCCTGCTTCGGTTACCGTAGCGATTTCTGATACCATTCAGGCCGTGGTGAGGGCTCAGGGCAATATCGCCGACCTCATTGAGTTAAAGAAAGACGGGGATGAGCTCATCATTAAATGTAAAAAAGATTATAAGAGTTCCATGCCTGTGGAGGTAATTCTTACTACTCGTCAGTTGGAACGCATTGTTGTAAATGGCAGTGGTGATGTGAACGTTGTCAATCCGGTGCATGGGGAAGAGTTGCGTACCCAAATTAATGGTTCGGGCGATATTACTATGCCGGTTGACGTAACAAGACTACGTACCGAAATCAATGGATCAGGAGATATTACGCTCAGTGGGAAAGCTGCTAAGCACCGTATACGCATGAATGGTTCCGGAAATGTAGCTGCTGAAAATCTACAGAGTGATGATTGTGATATTAGTATTAACGGCTCCGGTGATGCGTTACTTCACGTGAATAGTAGACTGGAGGCCAAGGTGCTTGGTAGTGGTAATGTTCGCTATACAGGAGCTCCAAAAGTAAAATCAGAAATAACAGGAAGTGGCGACATTTCAAAAAAATAAACGTATGCGAATTGCTCTTTTAACCATCCTCATGCTCTTAACGGGCGGCATGACAACTTATGTGAATGCACAAAAAAAACTGAACGTTACAATGCGCGGAGATTCAGTTTTACTGGAAAAGAAATTTCAGTTTACAGCTACTGTCCGCGAATCAAAGAGCGGAACCCTGGTACAGATGCGTGCTCCGGATAGCTCCCTCCAGGCTATGCTGATTATCATTCCTCAGGATACGCAATTGCGCTTTAGCGGCAGATTTGCAAAACTGGATCAGATGTATGATTGCCTGTATCCTAAAATGGAATTGCTGACTTTATACGAAAGTTACATTCGTAATGGAGTTATGGTTGAAGGTGTTGCTCAGGAAAAGGGACTTAAGGCATATTGTGATGAAAGGAAACTGGAGTTGCGGCAGATACCCAAACGTCAGGTAGCAAAACCCGGAGTGGCCGGGCAGGATAGCATTCTGAAGGCAAGAGCTGAGCAGAAAATGAAGGCAATGGTGCAAATCGAAATCACGAATAGTGCTTCAGTGCCGGTTACTGTTATGTCGGGCCGACCCGGTCCTGTGAAAGAAGGTAAACAAACCTATTCTGAAAAACGGGAGGAGATAATTCCTGCCGGTCAGAAAATAGCTTTTACAGCCTTCGACGGCGAGTTGATTTGCATAATTGCAATAGATAAAACCGAGAAAGATTGTCGCAAGGTTACGCATGAAATGAAATCACTTTCAATTGTACCTGAAGGTGACGCATTCGGAAAATAAGGATCGTAAACGAATCCTTTTTCTGACCAGCCGGTTTCCATGGCCTCTTGAAAAAGGAGACAAGTTGCGTGCCTATCATTTCATCAAGGCGCTCTCTCTTAAGGCAGATATTTACCTTTTTGCAATTAATGAAACTTACCCATCTCAAGAGCAGCTCCAGGCACTCGTACCTTACTGTAAGGAGATCAAGTGTTGCCGTGTTTCCAAGTTTGATTCTGTACTTTCAGTAGCAGGTGCCCTTATTAAATCAATACCGTTTCAGGCGGCTTATTTTTATAATTCAGGTGCGGTTCGCGAATTAAAAAAATTCATCGCCAGCTTTCCTGTAGATGCTATGTTTTGCCATTTGTTAAGAATGGGTCCTTATGCTGCATCTATCAATATTCATCCATCTGTCATTGATTATATGGATGCTTTTTCAAAGGGGATGGAGCGTTACGCTGCAACGGCTCCCTTCTGGATAAAGCCTGCGGCAGCTGCAGAAACCAGAAGGCTTGCAGTATATGAACGGGAGCTTTTCGATCAATTTGATAGCCATACGGTGATTTCTGCTCAGGATCGTGATTGCATTGCTCATCCAGATAAATCGGATATAGTCGTATTGCCCAACGGTGTTGATCTGGAATATTATTCACCAATGGATATTCCTAAAAAGCAGGAACTGATTTTTCTTGGAAATATGGCGTATGCACCCAATATTGCCAGCGTGAATTATGCAGTAAGAAAAATTCTTCCTGAGCTGGATAAATTAATACCTGGATGCCGTCTGCTCATCGCCGGGGCAACACCCGGGAAAGAAGTACTTGATCTTGCCTCTGATCGGGTTATGATAACAGGATGGCTGGATGATGTTCGTGAATCAATGGCTTCATCTTGTGTGATGATTGCGCCTATGCTTATTAGTATAGGTTTACAAAATAAAATCCTTCAGGCAATGTCGATGAAGATACCCTGTGTAGTTTCCTCTCTGGCAAATAACGCAATTGGAGCCGTTCATAATGAAAGTATTCTGGTAGCCGATACTCCAGCCGAATATGCCGCGCAGATAGCCAGATTGCTTAGGGATGAGCAGTTGCGTTTACGTATAGCTGAAAATGCCCACGTTTTTGTTCGGCAAAATTTTTCTTGGGATGCAGCCGTAGGAATATTATACCGGGAACTCGGTATTAATAATTAATGGTTGAGTTTTTCTATCTCAACGTGAAACTCCCGGGTTACCACACCAATTACTTCTTCTAAACGGTCTAAGTCGGCAGCCATCTGTTCGCTGGTTCTTTTCTTTTCCCGGTAATTCTCTATGTTTCGAATGGTGTCATGTAAACTGGAAATCCCTGTACCGTCAAGCGTAGGTTTTATTTTATGCGCCAGCGTTGAGATGGCATCCATTTCACCCTTGGCATAATGCTCCCTCATTCGCTCAACAATTGCAGGAATGGTATCAATAAAAATAGTAAGCATTTTTATAATGAACGCCGGATTGTTACGTGTATCTTTTCTAAGCAAGTCAAGATCATAGAGCTGAACGCCTGATGGTACAGGCTTCTTACGCAATGGAAACCTTTTTTGTTTAAAGGCTATTTTAAATCGCTCTTCTCCTTCAAGTTGCATAATAATTCGCCGGAATAATGTTTCTTCCTTGAAGGGTTTTATCACACAGTCGTTCATTCCTTCAGCAATAAATTTTCGCTGCGCATTTTTACCCGGATTGGCTGTTAAGGCGATAATGGGCACCCGTGCTTTCCGCGGATTTTCCAATACACGTATTGCTTTGGTAGCTTCAATACCACTCATCCCGGGCATCTGAATGTCCATTAACACGAGGTCGTATTCATTGTTCTTTATTAGTTCCAAAGCTTCAATTCCATTGTCGGCTACATCTACTTTGAAACCCCAGTCCAGCAACATTGCCTCCGTTATGAACTGATTTACCCGGTTGTCCTCCGCTAAAAGTATTTTGAGTGCACCCAGATTCTTAATATCAATACGCTGTATGTCGGTGGCGCTATTTTCCTGGTGAGTTGATTTCTGATAGGGGATGGTGAAGTAAAATCGACTACCCTTGCCTGGTTCACTTTCAACATGAATGGTGCCATTCTGCATCTCCACCAGTGTTCTTGAAATCGTTAATCCTAATCCTGTTCCGCCGTAATGTTCATTCGTCTTGTCATGAATCTGCATGAAACTTTCGAATATTTTATCGGCCTTTTCGGGTAATATTCCGATTCCGGTATCCTCAACAGAGAATTCAATTGTAACAATATCCTGTGTTTCAGCAATGATTCGGTGGGTGAGTACCACCTCTCCTCGTTTTGTAAACTTAATCGCGTTACTTAAGAGGTTAAGTAGAACCTGATTGAGGCGATAGGGGTCGCCAGTTACGGAAGGCATCGGTGCACCGATGTGAATATGTCGCAGTATCAGGTCTTTTTCTTCAGCTTTGTAGAGCTGCACTTGTACCGCCTGGTCCGCAATCTGGAAAGGATCAAAGGGAATGTTTTCAAGAGCGAGTTTTCCGGATTCAATTTTCGCAACATCCAGAATATCATTAATGATAACCAGCAGATTTCCCGCTGTACTATTGAGTATATCCGTATATTTTCGCTGTGTATTATTAAGGTCTGTTTTCTGAAGGAGTCTTGCCATTCCTAATATGCCATTCAGCGGTGTTTTTAATTCATGGCTGATGTTGGCAAGGAAATATTCTTTTGCACGGATCATTTCCTCCGAGCGATCGCGCATTTCAATCAATAGCTTTTGAGCTGCAGCCTGTTGGGTGATGTCTGTCGCCGTGCCGGAAATTAAAATAACATTCCCGTTTTCATCTTTTACTGCTTTAGCCCTTGCGAGAACAATAAGTTGTTTTCCGGAGGGGGTGGTAATGGCATATTCTATTTCGCTTTCATTACTATTTTGTATAAGATCACTATGGAATTGCTTTAACCTTTCAAGGTCATTGGTCTCTATCCAGCTGAAGAATTCCTGAAGTGTAGGAGGCGTATTTCCTTTCCACTCCGTAAGCTTGTACATGCCCGGCGACCAGTAGTTTTCACTTCCGTCAATTTTGATCGTGAAGTTTCCGGAGCGCGACATTTCCTGTGCTTCTACCAGCGATCTTTCACTCTCACGCAGCAATTCTTCGTTTCGTTTCCTTTCTGAGATGTCCATGATCGTTCCATGGATACTAGTAATATCTCCGTTTGATTTCGATCTCGCAAAAACACGGGCGTAGGTGTACAACCATTCATCCTCATCCGTGCGGATTCTGAATTCAAGCTCCTGGGCAATTCTGGTTTCATAAACTTCCTTGAACAGCTCCCGAATCTTTTGCCGGTCGTTCGGATGTACCGAATTCAGAAATTCACGAAAGCGCGGAGGTGAAAGAGTTTTATTTCGCTTCCATAAATCGTACATGCCCGTCGACCATGCAAGCTTTTGTTCACTTAAGTCATATTCCCAACTGCCCATTCTGGAAAGTGTCTGAGCTTCGGCTAGTGATTCTTCACTGAGCCGGATCTTATTCTCGGTTTCCCTTCTTTCTGATACATCGATTACCGTACCATAAAGTTTTTTTAACCTGCCCTCAGCATTTAATTCCGCAATGGCTACCGATTGCATATAGGCTATTCTTCCGGATGGTAAAATTACCCGATATTCAATTTCTTCCCGCCCGCCAAATTCAGCCAGTATTTTGTACTTTAATTCGAACTGTTTCCTGTCTTCCGGATGTATAGTTTCAAGGTATTCTTCAAATCCCAGCGCAGGCAGCAATGGATCACGTTCCCAAAGTTTAAAATGACCCTCCGACCAAAATACTTCATTATTTAAATAGTCATATTCCCAGCTTCCAATGCGTGCAAGTTTTTGTGCCTCATTTAAGCGATCCTCACTCTTTCGAAGATTTGCTTCTGCTTCCTTTAATTCTGTTATATCAATCAGCGTTCCAAACAGATAGTCGACACTGCCATCAGGTTTATAAGCGCTTTTCGATCTTACAAAAACATGTTTAATCAAACCCGATTCAGTGATAATTCTGTATTCAATAACATTGGCCACCCCGGTAGCTAAGACTACTTCCACACTTTTAGCAATCCTCTCCTGATCTTCAGGATGAAGCGTTTTCTGAAAATCTTCAAGACTGGGCGGACCTTTTTCTATGTCTCTTTCCCAGATTTTGTAGCAGCCATGCGACCACCAAATTTCATTTCCCGGGAAGTACAGTCTCCAACTTCCAAGTCTTGCAAGATCCTGCGCCTCTTCCAGATTTTGACGGTGCAGGCGTAGTTCCCGCTCGGTATTTTTCTGCTCAGTAATATCATTAGTACTGCCAATGATTTTTCTGACTTTGCCTTCGCTATCAAATTCCGGCTGCGTAATAATTTTTACGTATTTAATTTTACCTGTATAGGTAAGGATACGGTATTCCGCAGTGATATGTTCTTTTGATAATTGAATCAAGTGCAGGACGTTCTCTACGATATGCCTGTCTTCAGGATGCACATGCTCCATGTGTTCACTTACGGTGGGAGATCCGGTTTTGATGTCTTTTTCAAAAATCTCAAAGGTTCCCGGCGACCATTCTACACTGTTATCTTTCAGATCAAATTCAAAACTTCCGTTTCGTCCAAGCTTACTTACCAGATTAAGTCTTTGTTCTTTGTAACGTAATTCATTTTCAATCTTCTTCTGCTCGGTAACATCCAGCATGGTACCGAATAATAATTTGCCGGAAATCTGATTTTGTTCCTGCAACCTTACCGTAGCTATTATTGATTTTCGACTAGTGGAGGTATTGATTATCAGCTCCAGCTTTGATCCATCCCCGCTTTCACTTGCCCTTTCAATAGCTTTTGTTAATTCCAGGCCCGGCTCACACATAGAGGTTATATCCTCCAGTTTCAGCTCAGTGTTATCCGGTATCTCAAGCAGGCGGTATAGTCCGGGTGAACATTCAAATATTTTGTTGAATATATCATATCTCCAGTTACCTGAACTGGTTAATTCCTGGGCATCGATTAATTCGTGTTCCCGATGTCTTATCTGGGAAGCATTTTTTTTCTGCTCGGTGATATTGGTACTGATACCCAGCAGTTTTTTTACGCCATCATTATCAAAAAGAGGAGTTTTGATGGTGTCATACCATTCAGTGAATCCATTTGCTTTGGTAAAGGGTTCTTCCGCTCTTACCGTTACTCCTTCTTCAAATACCTTTTTATCGACCTTGTTGTAAATTTCTACCTCTTCATTTGTCGAATGAATTTCTTCATTCGGTTTCATCAGTATTTCTTCTCTGGATAAGCCAAATATATTGACAGTTGCATCGTTTACCATTAAAAAGCGATTGCCTGAGTCCTTTACAAAAATTAGGTGTGGCGATGTGTTTAAAACAAGATCCAGAAAATCATTTTTCTTTTGAAGATCCTCCTGTAGCTTGATGATGTCCGTTATCTCAACTCCATAACCTACCAGATAGGTCTTGTCTTTCTTATTGTCATGTACTCTGAAGATGTTTCTTGAAATAATACTGATGTCTCCTGCCTCATCCTGTGTACGTTCCACCCATTGATCCGATTTCCCGGTTGCCAGAACTTCACGTAGCTTTTCCATTCTGGTGATTCCCAGTTCAATCGGCTTGTTTCTGTAGTGGCAATATTCGAGGTCCGTTTTACCGAGGATCCATTTTCTAATTTCCGGATTTTTAACGGCACCCGGACTAACATAGATATATTGAAGGTTGGTGTCTAATACGGCAATGTGTCCCGGCATACTAGCCAGCAGAAATTCTGCAAAATCAGGGGCTAAACCAAAATCATCTTCCATGTTATTAAACTTTTCCTTCTTTTATAAGATTGTAGATTTTTGATTTTGCAATGTCCAGTTTTTTCGCAGCTTCAATTACATTGCCATCAAAATGGTCAAGTGTTTGACGGATATATCGATTACACATTTCTTCCAAAGTATGACCAGCCTGTAATTGATCATTATTGAAAAGCGTACCGAGCGAAAGGTCATTTGCGCTGATAGTCTGCCCATCAGTTAATACAGCAGCTAATTCAATGACTGCCTTTAACTCTCGTACATTTCCGGGCCATGGATAATTCATTAGCTTACTCCGCGCGTCTTCCGACAATTGTTTCCGTTGTATTTTTTCCTGATCACAATACAGGTCGAGAAAGTGCTTTGCAAGAATTAATATGTCCTGTTGTCTCTCGCGCAAGGCAGGAAGATGAATGGGTAAACCCAGTAAGCGATAATATAAATCTTCTCTGAAATTTCCTTTACGGGTTTCGGTAGCAAGATCTTTGTGTGTAGCACAAATGATTCTTACGTCAACGGCAACAGGTAGATTGCTTCCCAGGCGTGTTACTTCACGTTCCTGTAGTACCCGCAGAAGTTTTGATTGGAGTGCGATATCCATTTCAGCGATCTCATCCAAAAATAAAGTTCCCTGATCCGCTTCTTCAAATCTTCCTTTTCTTCTTTCGTTGGCACCGGTGAAGGCACCCTTTTCGTAACCAAATAATTCGCTCTCGAGTAATTCACGCGGTATGCCCGACATATTTACTGCAATGAAGGGTTTGCGTGATCTGCTCCCTGAAAAATGGATAGAACGGGCCACCAGTTCTTTTCCTGTACCAGTAGCACCTGAAATAGAAACCGTAATATTGGTTTTTGCCGCTTTTTCTATCAAGTTGTAAACCTGTTTCATTTCTTTAGAGCTGCCAACCATCCAACGGTTCGTGCTGTATTGCTGACCGATTTGATCCCGCAACTGGTCAATCTGGCGCTCCAGCAAATATTTCTGACGAATCTTACCGATGATATTCCATAAGCGGTCTCTGGTTTCATCATCCTTTACCAGATAATCGTAGGCTCCAAGACGCAACATTCCCAATGCCGTCGAAATATTTTCCTGTCCCGATATGATGATGACTGAAGTGTCGGGGGAAAGTGCACGAATTTGCTTTAATGCCTCATCACCATTTATGTCCGGTAAGGAGTAGTCAAGAGTAACAACCGCCGGTTGCAAATGAAGTTGTTGCATCGCTTCCTTTGCCGTCGTAAATCGGGTCACTGAGTAGTCAGGATTCAGCGATAAGTGATGAACCAGAAGTTCACCATACCACTCGTCGTCTTCTACAACAAAAATCCGGAACGTACCAGCAAGCGTTTCGGTTTTACTTTTAGCCATTGAGTCAAAGTTACGGCAGAAACCAGTCATTGCAGCAACACCACCTCCTTTCAATACCTTTGCACACTTATGCCCGAGCAGAAGGACCCCTATGCCGCCTGGCGATATCCCGCCTTTAAGTTTTTCGTGACTGGCAAACTGCTGCTTACTGTGGGACTTCAAATGCAGGCAATTGTTGCCAGCTGGCTCATTTATGAGAAAACTCACGACCCTTTTTCACTTGGTTTAATTGGTCTCACCGAAGCTATTCCTGCCCTGGGCCTCGCCCTTCCCGGAGGCCATCTGGCAGATCGTTACAGTCGGTGGAAGATTCTCATGTTAACTACCTTATTGATGTTACTCGCCAGTGCCGTACTTGTGTTTTACACGTTCTTCAGCATGAATTCCGGTATCTGGCCGATTTATGGGGTGATATTTTTAATTGGAATTGCCCGCGGATTTTATAACCCTGCCCAGTCTTCACTCTGGCCCCAGCTCGTCGAGCGAAAAGATTATGTGAATGTATCTGTCTGGAATAGCAGCATGTGGCAGATTGGTGCAGTAACTGGCCCTGCTCTTGGGGGCATTTCTTATGCAGTGCTTGGTGCAGGTTGGACTTCACTCATTGTTTGTGTACTGATTATTTTCACGCTGATAGCTTACGCCTTTATTGGTGATCGCCCCGCTACACACGCCAAAAGCTCCGAACCGATGATGCAGTCGTTGAAGGCAGGAATAAAATTTGTTTTTGGTGAACGGATTTTGTTGTCAGCCATCTCGCTTGATCTTTTTGCTGTTCTTTTCGGTGGTGCGGTAGCGTTATTGCCTGTTTTTGCTGCGGAAGTACTGCAGACCGGACCGGAAGGATTGGGTTTGCTTCGATCTGCTCCGGCTATTGGAGCGGTAATTATGGCAGCCGTGCTGGCATTCTTTCCACCCAATAAGAATGCGGGTGTGAAAATGATTGTTTGTGTGGCCATTTTCGGACTCTGTATGATCGGATTTGCCCTTTCCACCAACTTTATTTTGTCGTTTGTGCTCCTGCTGGTTAGCGGTATGGTCGATAATGTTAGTGTGGTGATTCGGTCTACCATCATGCAATTGCTGACACCGGAAGCCATGCGAGGCCGTGTGGCCGCCGTAAATAGCATTTTTGTGGGTAGCTCTAATGAAATCGGGGCCTTTGAATCCGGTGCCGCCGCAAAATTGCTCGGACTCGTTCCTTCAGTGGTTTTTGGCGGAATTATGACGCTGCTGGTAACCGGAATAACCTGGAAAGCCGCTCCTCAGCTCAAAAAACTTAACCTTTAAACGGGTTAAATGTTGAAAAGACCCCAGTCATCCGGAATGTCTTTATTCCGGTCGAAGGTGCTGATCCATTCAAGAAACAATATTCTGAACTCATTAATCTCCCTTCGCAGGAGCCCCAGATAGGCTGGTTCCGAATAATTCATCTGTTCCAGGCCATTCAGCTGCGTTAGGAGGTTGCGGGCCGCCACCTTTATCATCACCGCATTTTCCATTCTGCGGGTGTACAAATCACAACCCTCTGCTGCTGAGATGCGTGATTCAAGCTGCAAAGCATTCTCTAACAGTATGATACGGTAGTGTTCAAAGTTCTGATCTTCGGGGATGGAAGCCAGAAATGCCACGGTAGTTGCATAAATCTGACGGGCTTTTCGCATCACCGGCAGGTTTTGAATCCGCTCGTTTTCACGCTGGATTTCCTGCACGGTAGCCCAACCCTGTTCATCCGGAATCGGATTCAGCGGGTCAAATTCATCTTCATGTTCGTCGAAAGACATAGTGCGGGCGGGCTTAAGCCAAAGATAGATGCGCAAATATTGCTTGTCAATACCCCGCACAGGAAGAAATAAACAATTTACTTTTTGTCAGAATGGCAGGCAGCGAAAGGGTTTGAGATCACGGCCTGTTAATTGTTAGTACTTTTGCCACCACAGCGCCCTGCGCTTAAGATATATTTCAGATGCTCGATTTCGTTAATAACCTCCTTAAAAAGTTTGTTGGCAGTAAAGCCGACAGAGACCTCAAAGAACTTTCCCCTTACGTTGCCAGGGTTAATGATTTTTATGCAGGACTTCCTTCGATCAGCAACGATGAATTGCGTGATTACACCCATCAGTTCCGTGAGCGGATCCAGTCGCATATTGCCGTGGTTGAGAGTGAAATTTCTACCCTGACTCAGCAGGCAGATGAGGATCCGGAAATGGATCCATCAGAAAAAGAACAGCTCTTCACGAGAGTCGACGCTTTGAAGAAAGACCGTAACGCACTGATTGAAGAAGTGCTGAACGAGATTCATACCGAAGCTTTTGCTGTGGTTAAAGAAGCAGCGCGCCGATACAAGGAGCATTCCGAGCTTGAAGTAACTCCTACTCAGCATGATCGTGATCTCGCTGCCCGTAAAAGCAATGTGATCATTCGTAACGATAAAGCTTATTATCAGAATAGCTGGATGGCAGCCGGTAATATGGTAACCTGGGACATGGTTCACTATGATGCTCAGCTCATCGGTGGTACCGTTCTTCATCAGGGAAAAATAGCCGAAATGGCAACCGGTGAAGGAAAAACTCTGGTGGCAACATTGCCGATTTATTTAAATGCACTTGCCGGTCGTGGTGTACACATCGTTACGGTGAATGATTATCTCGCCAAGCGTGACTCTGAATGGAATGGCCCTTTGTTCGAATTTCTCGGATTAACAGTAGATTGCATTGATAAACACCAGCCGAATTCTCCCGAACGCCGTAAAGCCTACCAGGCCGATATTACCTACGGAACGAATAATGAATTTGGTTTCGATTATCTGCGTGATAACATGGCCCGTAATCCGGAAGACATGGTGCAGCGCGAACATCATTATGCCATCGTCGATGAGGTCGATTCTGTATTGATCGATGATGCGCGTACTCCTTTGATTATATCCGGACCAACTCCCCGTGGGAATGATCAGGAGTTTTTCGAATTGAAACCTAAAATGGAAATCCTGGTAAACGCACAGCGCAGTTATGTAAATACGCTGATTGCCGATGCCAAAAAGAATTTTGATAGTAAGGATAAGCAGGATGAAGTTGGTATGGCTCTTTTGCGTGCTAATCGCGGACTGCCCAAACATCGCGCGCTGATTAAGTTTTTGAGTGAGCCCGGTGTGAAAGCGTTGTTGTTAAAAACCGAAAACGCACACATGGCTGAACAAGGCCGTCTGATGCGTGAGAAAGTTGATCCGGAATTATTTTTTGTGATCGATGAAAAAAATCACAGCATTGAACTCACCGAAAAAGGAATTGATCTGATCAGTCACAATGTGAGTGATCCGCACTTTTTTGAAATGCCCGATGTTGGTTCTGTAATGGCCGATCTTGAGAAGAGTAATCTTCCTGCCGAAGAAAAACTGGAGAAGAAAGAGGTGCTGATGCGCGACTTCGCCATTAAGTCGGAGCGTATCCATACCATGAATCAGTTGTTGCGCGCCTATACCCTCTACGAAAAGGATGTGGAGTATATCCTGCAGGATGGCAAGGTGAAGATTGTTGATGAGCAAACCGGTCGTGTACTGGATGGTCGTCGTTACAGTGATGGATTGCATCAGGCCATTGAAGCCAAAGAAAATGTGAAGGTGGAAGCTGCAACGCAAACGTACGCTACAGTTACGCTGCAGAATTATTTCCGTATGTATCACAAGCTTGCCGGTATGACCGGTACTGCTGAGACGGAAGCAGGTGAATTCTGGCAGATCTATAAACTGGATGTGGTGGTTATCCCCACACACCGTAAGATTGTCCGTAAGGATGAAGAAGATCTCGTGTACAAAACCATGCGTGAGAAATTCAATGCAGTAATTGAAGAGATTGATAAGCTTACCAATGCCGGTCGTCCTGTACTGGTAGGTACCACTTCGGTTGAAGTATCCGAATTACTTAGTCGTATGCTGAATCAGCGGAAGATTAAGCACAATGTACTCAACGCAAAGCTGCACCAGCGTGAAGCAGAAATCGTAGCACAGGCTGGTCAGGCTGGTACCGTAACTATTGCAACCAACATGGCGGGTCGTGGTACCGACATTAAACTCGGGCCGGGTGTGAAAGATGCAGGCGGTCTCGCCATCATCGGAACTGAACGCCATGAATCCCGTCGTGTCGATCGCCAGCTGCGTGGTCGTTCCGGTCGTCAGGGGGATCCGGGTAGCACACAGTTTTTTGTCTCTTTGGAAGATAATCTGATGCGCCTCTTCGGTTCGGATCGCATTGCCCGACTGATGGATACGCTGGGTCTGAAAGAAGGTGAGGTTATCCAGCACAGTATGATCACCAAATCGATTGAGCGCGCTCAGCGTAAAGTCGAGGAGAATAACTTTGGTATTCGTAAGCGACTGCTGGAATACGATGATGTGATGAATGCACAGCGGGAAGTGATCTATAAGAAGCGACGTCATGCTTTGTATGGTGAACGCTTATCACTCGATCTGCGCAATATGTTGTCTGATTTAAGTGATACCATCGTGAATCAGTATGTGGAGGATCGTGATTATGATGGATTCAGCCTCGAGATGATTCGCACGTTTGCTGTTGAAAGTCCCTTTACTGCAGAAGAGTTTAACGGTGGTGAAGCCAATGCGCTTGCTGATAGTCTCTTTACTTTCCTTGATGAACATTATAAGACCAAGTCAAAACACATTGCCGAACGTTCATACCCTGTTGTGAAAGAAGTTTTTGAAAAGCAGGGGCAACAGTTCGAAAATATTGTAGTTCCTTTTACTGACGGTATTCGCAACATGCAGGTGCTTGCGAATCTTAAAAAGTCTTACGAAACCCATGGCCGTGAAATGATCAGCGCCTTTGAGCGTGGTGTTACTCTTGCATTGATTGATGATGCGTGGAAAGAGCATCTCCGTGATATGGATGAGCTGAAGCAGAGTGTACAGAATGCGGTTTACGAGCAAAAGGATCCTTTGCTGATTTATAAGTTCGAGTCTTTTGAGTTGTTTAAAAAACTACTTGAAGAAGTAAACCGTGATACCATGGCGTTCCTCTTCAAGGGTATCATTGCGGTAAACGAACCTCAGCAGGTGAAGCAGGTTGCCGCACCGCCCAAACAGGATCTTAGCAAATTGAAAACGCAGCATGATGAATTTCATGGTGCCGGTAGTTCACAACAGGCGCAGCAATCACAACCTCAACCTCAACAGGAACCACGTAAAACTGAACCTGTTCGTGCTGAAGTAAAAGTCGGCCGGAACGATCCCTGTCCTTGTGGCTCCGGAAAAAAATATAAGAGCTGTCACGGCCAAATGGTCGAGAATTAATAAGGAATTAAATCTGTTATTCGCAAAGGGACTACAATCTGTAGTCCCTTTTTTGTTGAGTGTATTTTCAATTGGTTATAGTCGTTTGCGAACGGCTATGGTTTTTAGCAATAGTATTTTTGAAGAAAAATTGAATGCCTTATTTCTCTCATTTTTTCCACCTTGTATTTAATACTAAGTATAATACCCGGTCTTTGACCGCAAATTTGCGCTCGGATCTTTATGCGGTAATGGCTTCGAAATTTACTGAGATGAAGTGTAAATTGATTTCAATAAATGGTGTCGAGGATCATTGCCACATTCTGGTTAGTATTCATCCGTCTGTATCTGTTTCGGAGGTGGTGCAGAAGGTAAAGCTTGCGGCATCCGCGTTTTTGAAGGATCATTACCCTAATTGTGGTTTCAGGGGCTGGAAGCCGGGGTATGCATCACTTACCTTTGATAAATCACGATTGGAAAATCTGATAAAGTATGTAGAGGATCAGGAGGCACATCACCTGAAGAAATCTTTCATCGATGAGCTGACTACGATTTTGGCGGATCATGGAATAGATTATGATCCCCGATTTATCGATTAATATGTGGTGGTAAGACCTCCGCTTCACTGCGGTAAGGATCCCTTCAGGATCCTGTTTTCTGTCCATCAATAACCCGGGATTGTATCCCGGGTTATTGAGAAAAACCCTTTTCAGGGTTTTGTTGAGGTTGTTTGCGGCATCAAGAGTTCTATAAGGTAATTTATAATAAGTTGCTCATAAAAATCCTGAAGGTTTTTACTTTATCCTTCAATTGTCTCATCTAAAAATCCTGAAGGGATTTTTAGATGAGACCCGTGATGAAATCACGGGTTATTGAAATCACGACACTCCAGCCTGAATGGGTTGTTTTTGCAGCGGACGCAGTCCGGCAACTGATTAAAAGGGCGAGCCCATAAAAAACTTCTTCACGATTTGCGTGCCGTCCTTCGTAATCATGAATAAGTATATCCCGGATTCCAGACTACTAACATCCACGAATCGGTCGCGAACCACAAAGCCAGGAAGCTGTACCGGTTCCCGGTATTCATATTTGATATGACCCATTGCATCAAAAATGAA
>Ga0315906_10005080_pt1 | contig 16636 bp, 12 predicted proteins | sample LakEriMetagenome_4_FD_203526 | JGI IMG/M metagenome (GOLD analysis project Ga0315906, IMG submission 203526) | Freshwater fungal communities from buoy surface, Lake Erie, Ohio, United States - Buoy 2 MA122 | ecosystem: Environmental > Aquatic > Freshwater > Lake > Lake biofilm | place: USA...
CCGGCGACAGCATCGGCAGCGTGACGCGGAAGAAGCGGCGCACCGGCCCGGCGCCGTCGATCTCGGCGGCCTCGTAGAGGTCGCGTGGGATCTGCTGCAGGCCTGCGAGATAGACCATCATCGATCCGCCGACGAGCCAGAGGCTCATCAGGGCGAAGGCGGGGGGGCCGTAGATCCCGGCGTCGGCGCCGAACCACTCGGGGGTCGCGATCCCGATCGGGGAGAGCATCCGCTTGAGGAGCCCGATGCGCGCGTCGAAGACGTACTGCCACAGGATCGCGACGCCAACGCCGGCGAGGACGCTCGGCAGGTACCACGCCGCGCGGAAGAAGGCGATTCCGCGCACCTTCTGGCACATCACGACCGCCGCGAGGAGCGCGAGCGCCTGCCCGGCGGGCACGGCGATCAGCGCGTAGTACGCGGTCACCCAGAGCGAGGTGTGGAAGGTGCCGTCGCGCCGCGCGAGCTGCGCGTAGTTGTCGGCGCCCACCCAGTCTGCGCCCGACAGCGGCCCGGATCCCTTCCAGTTCGTCATCGAGAGGACGAGGGAAAGCAGGATCGGGAACGCCATGAAGAGCAGGAAGCCCGCGACCCACGGCGAGACGAGCAGGAAGCCCGCCCGCTCCTCGCCGCGCGCGTTGGCGCCGCGCGGCGCGCGCACGACGAGGTAGACGATCGCAGCGGCGAGCAGTCCGACGAGCGCGATCCCGATAGCGGCGAAGAGCGACCACGGCACGGGTCGCGGCGCGAGGCCGCCGGGCACGAAGTTCGAGTGCGTCGACCACTTCTCGTCGAAGGTCGTGATCGCATTCGGGACGCTCAGGTCGCCGGTGAGGAGTCCCTGCTCGAGCACGGGCCCGAGGATCTGCTCGTAGGTCGCGTCGGCCGGCCAAGCGATGACCTGCGCCTCGGGAACGGCGTCGAGGTAGCCGCGGTTGTTCGCGGGCGGCAGATCCGACACGAGGTAGTCGGGGCCCTCGGCGACGTCGCGCAGCGTGGGCACCGCGAGGCCGAGCCGCGCGTTCGCCGCCTGCGACTCGCGGTTCGTGAGCCACTTGATGAGCTTCCACGATTCCTCGGGGTGCGGCGTGTCGCGCGCCATCGACCAGCTGACGGTCAGGACGCAGTTCGCCTCGGCGCTTCCGCGCGGCAGCGGCGCGAAGTCCCACTCGAAGCCGCCCTGCGACGGCGACGGGATGTCGCGGTAGCCGGGCACCACCCAGCGGCCGAACGGCCCGGCCATGCCGACCTTGCCGCTCTTGAAGCTGTCGGAGCCGGACCCGAGCTTGCTGTTGCCGGGGACGAGCGTGCCGGCTTCGCCGTGGCGCCACGCCCGCAGTCGCTCGAGCGCGGCGACGGCCGCCGGCTCGCCGAGACGGCTGGTCACGAGGTCGTCTGCGATGGTCTCGCCGCCCTCGGTGCGCAGGTAGGTGCGCACCACGAACGGCCAGGTCACGAACTCGCTGCCGACGATCGCCTCGGCCTCGGGCGTGCCGGGCGGATTGAGGCGCGCGATCGCGCGCGCGGCGGCGATGTAGTCGTCCCAGGTCCAGTCGTCGGCGGGGAAGGGGACGCCCGCGCGGCGGAAGAGGTCCTTGTTGTAGTAGAACCCGACGGTCGTGAAGTCCTTCGGGATCCCGTAGAGCGGCCCGCTGCCGACCCGCGTGCCGTCGAAGCGGAAGGCGGAGACGGTCTGCGGGAAGAAGGCGTCGAGGTCGAGCGCGCGGACGTCGCCGGCGGCGAGCGCGGACTTCTCCCGCGCGACGAAGTCGTCGATCGGGCGCATCAGGTCGAGGCTCGCGAAGTTCGCGACGCGCTCGTATCCGACGTAGAAGACGTCGGGCGCCTCGCCGCCGACCATCATGGTCTGCAGCTTGGTGTAGTACTCGGCGGTGCTTCCCGGATTGAGCCGCTTCACCCGGATGCCCGGGTTCGCCCGCTCGAACTCGCGCAGCGCGTTGTCGACGATCAGGTCCTCCTCCTGACCGCCTTCGCCCGACCAGTGCATGACCGTGAGCTCGATCTCTCCGGGCGCGAGAGTCCCCGCGGTCGCCGTGCGGTAGGCGACGCGCGCGGTCGCCGCGACGACGAGCAGCAATGCGACCGCAGCAAGGGCCCGGGTGAGCCACTTGCCGAGCGCATGGGAGAAGCCGCCGCCGTCCGCAGGCATGGGCGGCGAGTATAAATGAACGCATGCGCGGATTTGCTTTTGCGACACTTTTTCCCGTGATCTCCGCGTCCTGCGCGACGACGCCTCCGGCCGAGGTGCTCGCGCGGCCCGATCGCGCGGCGATCGTGGCGGCCGCGGTGCCGCCTTCGGTCGTCGTGTCGCCGGCGGCTCCGGGAGCGTGGAGCGCGACCTTCACGCTGCGCGGCGCGCGCGCCGATGCGGCGGTCGCGCTCGCGGGGTCCTTCAACGGCTGGAATCCGAACGCGACCCCGATGGAGCGCATGGGCGACGGCGCGTACCGCGCGACGGTGACCCTCGCCGCGGGGCGGCACCTCTACAAGTTCGTCGTCGACGGGCGCGAATGGATCGCCGATCCTGCGAACGCGCAGCGCGAGGACGACGGCCACGGCGGCTTCAACAGCCTGCTCGACCTCGGGGCCGAGCCCGCGTTCGACGCCTCGCGCGCGCGGGCCGGCGACGGCGAGGTCGAGGCGGCGGCGTGCCTCCACGAACCGTCGCAGCCGGCCTTCCTCCAGCGCGCCGACGACGGCGGCGTCGTCGTCCGCTACCGCACGCTCGCGGGCGACGCGGAGTCGGTCCTCTTCGCGATCGGCGGCGATGAACCGGTCGCGATGGGCGGCCTCGTGCGGGCCGGCGGCTTCGACTGGCGCGAGATCGGCGTGCCGCGCGCCCGCGCCGGCGAGCGGTACGGATTCGTCGTCGTCGATGGCGCGCGCAGTTGGCTCGATCCGGCCGAGTTCCGCGTGCCGGAGTCGACCGGAGATGTCTTCCGCACGCCCGACTGGGCGAAGGACGCGGTCTGGTACCAGATCATGCTCGACCGCTTCGCGAACGGCGACGCCTCGAACGATCCGCCCGAGACGATGCCGTGGAAGTCGGCGTGGCGCGCGCTGCAGCCCTGGGAATCGCGCGACGGGCAGACCTTCTGGCAGTGGGCCGTCTACAACCGCCACTACGGCGGCGACCTCGCCGGCCTGCGCGCGCGCATCGGGCACCTGAAGGCGCTCGGCGTGAACGCGATCTACCTGAATCCCGTCTTCGACGCGCCGAGCCCGCACAAGTACGACGCGCGCACCTTCGTCCACATCGACGACGCCTTCGGCGTGCTCGGCGACGCCGACGATGCGTCCGCGCGCGAGGACCTGCTCGATCCGGCGACCTGGACGCTGACCGGCAGCGACCGGCTCTTCCTCGAGGTCGTGCGCGAGTGCCGCGCCGCGGGAATCCGCGTCGTCGTCGACGGCGTCTTCAACCATGTCGGCGACCGGCACGTCGCCTTCCTCGATGTGCGCGAGAAGGGCCGCGCCTCGCGCTTCGCCGACTGGTTCCGGATCCGCTCGTTCGAGCCCTTCACCTACGACGGCTGGGCCGGCTTCGGGCAGCTGCCCGAGTTTTCGAAGACGGAGTCCGGTTTCGCGAGCGACGCGGTGCGCGCGCATGTCTTCGCGGTGACGCGCCGCTGGATGGATCCGAACGGCGACGGCGATCCGTCCGACGGCATCGACGGATGGCGGCTCGACGTGCCCAACGAGGTGCCGATGGCGTTCTGGCGCGAGTGGCGGACGCTCGTGAAGGGCATCAATCCCGACGCGTACATCGTGGGCGAGATCTGGAATCCGGCGGGGGAGTGGCTCGACGGCCGGACCTTCGACGCGGTGATGAACTATCCGTTCGCGCAGTCGATCGTCGCGTGGATCGCGGGCGGCGAGGGCGCGCCGAAGCCGAGCGAGGTCGACGCACGCCTCGCGCGGCTGCGGCTCGAGTATCCGGCGCAGGCGACCTACGCGCTGCAGAACCTGCTCGCGAGCCACGACACCGATCGGCTCGCGTCGATGATGGCGAACCCGGGCCGCGGCTACGACCGCGGCAACAGCGAGAAGCCCGGTTCGACCTACGACGGCGCGCGGCCGAAGGCGGAGCACTTCCGCCGCGCGCGACTCGCGGCGCTCGTGCAGATGACCTACGTCGGCGCGCCGATGGTCTGGTACGGCGACGAGGCGGGGATGTGGGGAAGCGACGATCCGTTCTGCCGCAAGCCGATGGTGTGGCCGGATCTCGGCGCGTTCGATGATCCCGACGAGCGCTTCGACGGCGAGCATTTCGCGGCCTATCGCGCGATGGTGGCGCTGCGGAAACAGTTCGCGGCGCTGCGGCGCGGGTCGTTCCGGACGCTGCTCGCGGACGACGCGCGGAACCTGTGGGTGTTCGAGCGTCGGCTCGGCGACGAGCGGGTGGTCGTGGCGGTCAACGCGTCGCAGGAGACGCAGGAGTTCGTGCTGCCGGAGGGGGAAGTCGAGGGCTTCTCCTGGCGCGCGGTGCACGACAGCGAGTGCCTGCGCGGGGCGCCGGGCATGGTGCCGGGGCGGCCGGTCGCGATCGCGCCGCTCGGCGGGCGGGTGTTGCTCGGAACGCGCTGAGCGTCTCCCGACCGACGGTGCACGGCAGGTGCCGGGCAGTGCCAGGTACAGACTGGCACCTGCCGGGGACGCGTTCCTGAGTTCCCAGCGAGGTGTGTCCCGGGGAAGCGGTCTCGCGATGCTCGCGCCCGCGCGCGGTGCACGGCACGTGCCGGGCAGTGCCAGGCACTGCCCGGCACGTGCCGTGCACCGATCGGGGTGGGGCGGGTATCAGTACCGCCCATGCCCTCGAAGCCGACGCCGAAGCCGATCGCCTCGCATCCGCTCCTCCAGACCCGCCGCGCCGGCGTCCTCCTCCACATCACGAGCCTTCCCTCGCCCCACGGTTCCGGCGACCTCGGCCCGTCCGCCTTCGCCTTCGCCGACTGGCTCGCCGACGCCGGCTTCACCGTCTGGCAGATGCTCCCCGTCGGCCCCGTCGGCTACGGCGACAGCCCGTACTCCTCGCCCTCGAGCTTCGCGATCGAACCCACCTTCCTCGCGCTCGAGCCGCTCGTCGCCGACGGGCTGCTCGCCCGCAAGGACCTCCGCCCCTCGCGCGCGCTTGCGAAGGGCGACTGCGATTTCGCCGCAGGCCGCGCCTTTCGCATGCCGCTCTACGCGAAGGCCGCCGCCGCCTTCCGCGCGCGCGGCGGCGAGCGCACCGGCGCGTGGAAGGCCTTCGTGCGCCGCGCGGCGTGGCTCGCCGACTGGCTCGACTTCATCGACGACGGCGACGATCTCCAGCGCGCGACGCACGCCTTCATCCAATTCGAGCTCGACCGCCAGTGGGCCGCGCTGCGCGCCCACTGCGCCGCGCGCGGCGTGCGTCTCGTCGGCGACGTCCCGATCTTCGTCACCGCCGAAAGCGCCGATGTGCGCGCGCATCCCGGGCTCTTCCGGCTGCGCACCGACGGACGGCCCGAGGTGCTCACCGGCGTGCCGCCCGACAACTTCACCGCCGACGGCCAGCTCTGGGGCCACCCGCACTACCGCTGGGACGCGCATCGTCGCGAGGGCTTCCGCTGGTGGATCTCGCGGATCGCCTGCGCGGCCGAGCGCTTCGACCTCGTGCGCATCGACCACTTCATCGGCTTCCACCACGCCTACGAGGTTCCCTTCGGCGCACCGAACGCGCGCAAGGGCGCATGGCGGAAGGCCGCGGGGCGCGAACTGCTCGCCGCGATGTCGAGGAGTTTCCCCGCGCTGCCGCTGATCGCCGAGGACCTCGGCGCGCTCACGCCTGAGGTCGAGGCGCTGCGCGACGACTTCGGCCTCGCCGGGATGCGGATCGTGCAGAACGCCTTCTGGAGCGGGAAGTCGGGCGACATGCCGCACAACCACCCGGCGCGCTCGGTCGTCTACTCGGGCACGCACGACAACGAGACGACCGCGCAGTGGTGGAAGGGCCGCGACCGCGCCCAGCGCGACCGCTTCCGTGCCTACGTGGGCGACGGGCCGGTGCACGAGGCGATGGCGCGCATCGTCCTCGCCTCGCCTTCCGCGCTCGCAGTACTTCCGATGCAGGACCTGCTCGGCCTCGGCGCCGAGGCCCGGATGAATCTCCCGGGCACCGCGACCGGGAACTGGCGATGGCGCATGGCCGCCGGGGCCGCGAGCCCCGCCCTCGCGCGGCGGATGCGGGCGCTCGTGGACGCGTCGGGCCGGGCCTGACCTTCCCCGGCCCGCGCGTTCGTTCGGTTCAGGCTGCGATTCCGCGTCCAAACGCGGCGGCGGCTCGACTATCTTGGCGCGAATGGCCTCGAAGAAGACCGTTTCCGCGAAGTCGAGCCGCGCCCGCTCCTCCGCCACGCCCGCGAAGACCGTGAAGGCTGGGAAGCCCGCGAAGGTCGCGGCCGCATCGGCCGCGCCTTCGCATCGCCGCACCGTCGTGCCCGCGCCGATCACTCCCGAGGAGGCGCGCGCGCAGCTGCGTGCGCTCGCGATGAACCTGTGGTGGAGCTGGAACGAGGTCGTGCGCCGTCCCTTCGCCGCGCTTGATCCGGTGCTGTGGAAGGCGACCAAGCACTCGCCGCTCGCGACGCTCGCCTACGCAGGCGACGCGACCGTGTCGGCCGCGTGCGAAGAGCCCGGCTTCCGCCTCGCGCTCGCCGACGCCCGCGCCGCGCTGACGGCGGAGTTCTCACGCGAGACCTGGTGGGATCGAACCCACGCCCGCGCCAATCCCGGCGCGACGATCGCCTACTTCTGCTCGGAGTACGCGATCCACGAGAGCGTGCAGCAGTATTCGGGCGGCCTCGGCGTCCTTGCGGGCGACCACCTGAAGAGCGCGAGCGACCTCGGCGTGCCGCTCGTCGCGATCGGCCTCTACTACCGCCACGGCTACTACATCCAGCAGTTCGCCGAAGACGGCTCGACCAAGGTGCTCTACCCCGTCTACCCGCGCGCGACGATGCCGATCGCGGAGACCGGCGTCACCATCGAGTGCCCGGTCGGCGACTCGACCGTGCGCGCGAAGGTGCTGCGCATGGATGTCGGCCGCACGCGCGTCTTCCTGCTTGACGCCGATCTGCCCGAGAACGCGCCTGAAGACCGCCAGCTCACCGAGGGCCTCTACAAGGGCGAGCCGCTGCTGCGCATGCGCCAGCAGGTGCTTCTCGGCGTCGGCGGCATGAAGGCCCTGCGCGCGCTTGGCATCGCGCCGACCCGCATCCATCTGAACGAGGGTCACGCGGCCTTCGCGGCGATCGAGATGCTCGCGGAACTGCGCGCGTCGGGCATGTCGCTTGGCGAGGCCGAGGCTCGCGTCCGCGCGACGACCGTCTTCACCACGCACACGCCGGTCGCGGCCGGCCACGACCGCTACGGCGTCGACATGGTCGTCGCCGGGCTCGCGCGCACGCTCGAGCGCGGCGGCATCTCGCGCGCGGAGATCGAGGCGCTCGGCCGCGCGAAGCCGTCCGACGCCGCCGAACCGATCTGCATGACCGTCCTCTGCCTGCGCCTCGCCTCGCGCATCAACGGCGTCGCCAGGCTGCACGGCGAGGTGTCGCGCGCGATGTGGATGGAGGCCTACGGCGCGCGCCGCGCGAAGGACGTCCCCATCGGCCACGTCACGAACGGCGTGCACATCCCGACCTGGCTCGATCCGCGCGCGGTGCGCTTCTGGAACGACGAGTGCGGCTTCGATCCGTGCCTCGCGTCCGACCGCAACCGCGGCTGGAAGAAGGCGGAATCGGCCGATCCGGCGCGCTTCTGGGAGTTCCGCGGCCGCCTGCGCGCGTCGCTCGTGCGCTTCGCCCGCGAGCGCGTCGCCCGCGCGGCCGAGCGCCGCGGCGAGTCGCCCGATGCGGTCGACGCCTGCGCGAGCCTGCTCGATCCGTCGGCGCTCACCATCGGCTTCGCGCGGCGCTTCGCGACCTACAAGCGCGCGCCGCTCCTCTTCACCGACGTCGAGCGTCTCGCGCGAATCGTCGGCGACGCGAAGCGGCCGGTGCAGTTCATCTTCGCCGGCAAGGCGCATCCGCGCGACCTCGGCGGGCAGGCGTACGCGCGCAAGGTCTTCGAGATGACGCGCCATCCGCAGCTCGCGGGCCGCGTCGTCCTCATCGAGGAGTACGACATGGAGGTCGGCCGCGCGCTCGTCTCGGGCTGCGACGTCTGGCTGAACAACCCGATCCGCCCGCACGAGGCGAGCGGCACGAGCGGCATGAAGTGCCCGCCGCACGGCGGCCTCAACTGCTCGATCCTCGACGGATGGTGGCCCGAGGGCTTCATCCAGTCGAAGGGAGCGGTCGGCGAGAACGGCTGGTCGATCGGCACCGCGGACGACGAGAAGTTCGACGAGGCCGACGCGCACGGCGCGGGCGAGGCCCGCGACCGCCGCGACGCCGAGAGCCTCTACGCGCTGCTCGAGCGGAACATCGTGCCCGAGTTCTACGACCGCGGCCGCGACGGGCTCCCGAAGCGCTGGATCTCGCGCGCGCTGCGCAGCGCGGCGACGATTCCCGACTTCTTCTCGACGCACCGCATGGTCGCCGAATACGCCGAACGCGCGTACCTCTGAGGTCCGCGCGTTCGGAAGCGGTCGATCGGTTCGATGCGCGCGGCCGCGCGTCAGTTCAGCATCTGCCAGAGCACCGACGAGCCCGAGGGCGCCCGGACCTTGCCGGTCAGGATGTCGTCGAGCGAGTGGTCGTCGCCGTACATGCCGCGGTTGACCTTGTCGGCCACCCGGAAGGTCACCCCGCCGACGAGGACGCCGCCGAAGACGCCTTCGGTGCGAAGGTAGTAGTACGCGGCGGGCAGCCCGCCCGCGGAGTTCGCCGGGTCGACGCGCGACGGGCCCGCGACCGCGGACATCTCGGCGAGGCCGTAGACGCCGTCGTCGAGGAACTTCGACACCTCGTCCTCGGTGTTCATCACGAGCACGATGTCGCGCGTCTGCCCGCCGGCCTGCAGGCCGATCGTGGCGCCGGCGACGTCGATCGCGACCGGAGCGCTCCAGCCCATGCCGCTGCGCTTCACGAACACGCCCTCGCCGCCGGAGCCGCCGACGACGAGCGCGGCGCTCGTCTCGCGCAGCACGGCGACGCCCTTCGCGTTCGCGAAGACGGCGCTCGGAATCGGCGACTCGCTCTTCTGGAAGCCCTCGAGCGAGGTGACGGCGCGGCCCATGCGCTCGCCCATCGAGGCGTTGCATGCGGTGAGCGCGAGAAGAGGCACGAGCGTAAGGAGCGTCAGGATCTGGCGCATGGCAGCGGTGAATCGGTCCATCTGTCGAAAGCCTCCGTGCTGCGATCGACGCGTCAGTCGATCATCTTCTTCACGTCGTCGAGCTTGGCGGTGACCTTCTTGAGGTCGGCCGCCGACTGGATTCCCTCGACCGCCGCGCGCATGTCGCTCAGCCGCATCGCGATGACCTTGTTCATCAGCTTCACGACGATGAAGGCGCACAGCACGACGATCACGAACTCGACGCAGTTGTTCACGAACTTGCCCCACGCGATCGCCGCGTCGGGAACCATCTGTCCGTCGACTTCCTTCTCGGTGAGGACCCACTTCAGGTCCTTGAAGTCGACGCCGCCGATCAGCACGCCGATGGGCGGCATCAGCAGGTCGGCCACGATGCTGTTCACGATCTTCGTGAACGCGCCGCCGACCAGGATGCCGACCGCCATGTCGACCGCGTTGCCCTTGGCCGCGAATTGCTTGAGTTCGTCGATGAATCCCATGGAGATCTCCTGCCCGTGAAGATAGCGGCGCGCGCCTGCTCCTGCACGGCGTCAGAACAGGAGCCGCAGCCCGAGGATCAGGGCGAGCTCGACCTCGGGCCGGTCGCCGGAATCGACCGAAAGCGGCAGCTGCACGCCGATCTCGACTGCGTAGTCGGGCGCCTCGAGCAGGAGTCCCGGCGAGAGCAGCACCTCGTGGCGCCCGCCGGTCGTGAAGAGCGAATTGACCTCGAGGGTCGCGTACCAGGCCGCGACCCGCTCCTCGCCGTAGGCCTCGGGGTAGAGGCGGTAGGCGTAGCCGGCGTCGAGGTCGACGAGGTCGTCGCCGTCGTCCGACGCGAAGAGCGGCACGAACGCGGCGCCGCTCGTCACATGGGTGTAGCGCGCGGCGAGGTCGAATCCGTGGCGGCCGAAGATGCCGGTGAATGCCGCGCCCGCGCAGGGGTCGACGCCGTCGCCGCCGTAGGCGTCGGTGCCGGTCGGCAGGACCGCGCCGCCGAAGATCGACGCGCGGATCGTGTCGACCGGACCGAGGTCCTTGCGGAGGAAGCGCCATTCGACGAGGAGGTCGAGGTCGCCGAGACCGAACTCGCCGTCCGAAGGCAGCGGTTCGTCCATGAAGCCCTGGAAGAGCGGGAGCTCCGCGGAGACCGAGAGGTCGCGCGCGAGGCCGTACTCGAGCCGCACCGACTGTTCGAGGAGCGTCTGGTCGTCGTCGTAGAAGTAGGCCCGCGCCTGCACGCGCGGGATCAGGACGCCGGGCGAAGGCGAGGTGGCGGCGGGCATCGAGAGCATCTCCTGCGCGCGCGCGCCGGCGGCGGGGAGCGCGGCGAGGGCGGCGCCTGCGAGGAGTGGAAGCGCTGGCTTCATGGCGCGTCCGCCTTGCGGATCGAGGCGAGCGTGAAGCCGGCGTCGTTCACCGCCGCGAAGAGCGCGGACTTCGCCACCGGCTTTCCGGCGGCGACTTCGAGGCGGACGACGCCGTTCTTCATGTCGACGGCGATGTTCGAGACGCCGTCGATGCGGGCGAGCTGCAGGTCGACGTTCGAGATGCACTTCGGGCAGCTCATGCCGAGGACGCCGAGCGCGTAGCGGCCCGGTTCGAGCGAGTCGGGGCCGGCCACTTCCGCGGCCGACTTCGGTGCGGGCTGGGTGCTCGCGCACGACGGCGCGAACGGAATCAAGGCGCAGACCGCGGCGAAGGCCGCGATGCGGAGGAGCGAGGTCATGAGGGTCTCAGGTGTCAGGAAGTGGATATTGAAATGACAGAAACGCAGGCGCAGGCCCGCGTCGTCATGTCGTCCACTTCGAGATCCGGGAGAGCAGTGCGCGCCCGGCGGGGCGCGTCGGCGCGCCGCGGTCGTCGGCGCCGAGCGGTTCGATGGGCGCCTGCGTGGCCGCGAGCGCGATCGCGGAGGTCGTTGGCAGCGGGCAGCCGAGGCTGCGGCGTTCGTTGCGTTCGCTTGGCGCCGAGGGCGCGGAGTCGTCGGCGGGTTGTCCGTCGTCGCGTTCCGCCGCGCACGGGCAGGAATCGCCACAGGTGCAGGCGTCGCCGCAGCAGCCGGTCGTTTGCTCCGCGTCGCGCGCGGGCGCGGCTGCGGCCGTTCCCGCGAACGGCGCAAGCGCGACGGCGAGCGTCGCGAGCAGCGTGGCGAGAAAGGCCGTCAGGCGCCTTGGCATGGAGTTCAGTGTAGTTCCGCGCGGAGCCGTCGACGCGTCAACTCGCGAGGACCCGGTCGAGATCGCCGTCGGAAAGGCTCCAGCCCGGCCGCGCGGCGGGGTGCCAGCCGGCGATCGGGTCGCCGCCCTCGAAATCTTGCGTCGCGAAGTCGTAGCGCACCGCGCGGCGCGCGCGCGCGGCGACGGTACCGGAGAGGACGATCTCGTTGAGCACGGTCGCCCGCGAGAACGCGCAGAGCGGGGCGTCGGCCGCGCCGGCTTCGCCGCGCCGCCACGCGGCGATCGCATCGAGCCATTCGCGATGGTGGCCGGGCGACGGCGCGAGGCGCGACGCCGGCGGCACGACCTCGGCCGCGACCGCGCCCGGGGTGACGAGGTGTTCGCCGTAGTTCGCCCAGAGGAAGCCCTTCGTTCCCTGGAACACCATGTTGAAGCGGCCGTGGTAGTCGACGCGGTCCTTCGCGCCGAGCTCCTGCGCGGTCGGCGAGACGCGGCCGTTGTCGAACCAGCGGAGGATCAGCGGATCCGCGTCCTTCTGCGGGAACGCCCACGAGGCCTCGGTCCACTCGGGGCAGGCGACGCTGTCGACGCGCTCGCAGTCGGCGTGGATCTCGACCGCGCTGAGCGCGCTGCGCTCGAGGCCGAGCGCCCACACCGGGAGGTCGAGCATGTGGCAGCCCATGTCGCCGAGCGTTCCCGTGCCGTAGGCCCAGTACTTGCGCCAGTTCGCGGGGTGGAGGTTCTCGATGTACGGCGCGTTCTGCGCCGGTCCGAGCCAGAGGTCGTAGTCGAGGCCCGCGGGCGGCGCGGCGACTGGTCCGGTCGGACCGCAGCACCAGCCCTTGTTCACCCAGCAGTCGCAGCTCGTCACGCGGCCGATCGCGCCGCCGCGGATCAGTTCGACGACGCGGCGGTAGTTCTCCGTCGCGTGGATCTGCGTGCCGAGTTGCGTCGGGACGCGCGCCGCGCGCGAGAGCGCGAGCAGGCGCCGCGACTCCTCCATCGTGTGCGTGAGCGGCTTCTCGCAGTAGACCGGAAGTCCCGCGCGCAGCGCGAGCGCGGTCGGGAACGCGTGCGTGTGGTCGGGCGTCGAGACGAGCACGCCGTCGAGGCCGAGCGTGCGGCGGTCGCGGAAGACCTGGCGCAGGTCTGCGTAGGTCGCAGCGCCCGGCGCGCGCTTCGCAGCCGATTCGAGCGTGGGCGCGCTCACGTCGCAGAGCGCGACGATGTTCGCGCCCGCCCCGAGCAGGTCGCCGAGGTTGTCCGCGCCGCGCCCGCCGCAGCCGATGAGCGCGATGCGCGGGCCCGATGCGGCGGGGGACGCCGGCGCGGCCGCGTTCGACTTCGCAGTCGCCTTCGCCGCGCAGCCGAGCAGCGTGGGTGCCGCGAGGACGGCGGGGACGGCGGAGAGGAACGTGCGGCGGTCGATCGGTCGAGGCATCCGCGCAGTCTCGCGGTTCCGGAGCCGAGATGCAATGGAATCGCGGCGCGCGGCCCGCGATTCCGCGTCCGGAGCCGCGAATGTTTGTAACATCGCCTCCCGCGGGTGTGTTACATCCGCTCCGGAGGAGTGCATTCCATGGCGAAGAAGTCGAAGTCCGCCCCGCGGGCGAAGGCCGTCAAGGCACCGAAGCCCACGAAGTCCGCGAATTCCGCGAAGTCCGCGAAGGCCACGAATTCCGCGAAGTCCGCGAAGGCCACGAAGCCCCGCCGCTCCGCGGGAGGCCTCGCCTCGGTCTCGACTGAGGCGCTCGCCGCCGAACTGCGACGCAGGCGGTCGGAGCTTCCGAAGCTCGCGAAGCGCGCCGCGGCGCTGCGCGCGGAACTCGCCGCGGTCGAGGCGCGCGTCGCGATGCTCTCGGGTTCCGCGGCGCCGGCCGCTCCGGCGCGGGCGCCGCGAGCAGCTTCGAAGCGCGTGGCGGCCGCGGGCGGCATGCGCGCCGAACGCAGCGGAAAGCCCACGCTCGCCGCGAACATCGTGGCGTTCCTCGGCGAAAAGGGCGACGCGGTCGCGCGCGGCGAGATCGTCGAGGAGATGGCGAAGCGGCTCGGTCGCGAGGCGAACGCGAGCCTTTCGGTGCAGGTGAGCGCGACGCTGCGCAAGCTCGTCGACCTTGGCGACGTCGCGCAGTCCGGTCGCGGCCAGTACGCGCGCGCGACGCAGAAGGGAAGCGATGGCGCCGCGGGTACGTGATCTCGCGCGCGGCGCGTGCGGGGCCGCCATGCTGGCCGGCGTGATCGCCGGCATCATCGGCTGCGCTGGTCCGTCGCGCGATGCAGCCGCGAGGCCTGATTCCTCGGAGCCCACGCTCGCGCCGCCGTCCGCTGCGCGCGGCGAGCGGCCCGAGGTCGCCTTCGTCGCGCTCGACGCGAAGGAACTCGGCATCGTCGAGGCGCTTCCCATGCTGTCGCCGAAGATCGACATGGCGCAGCGGATGAGTTTCGTCCAGGGGATCGAGTACAGCGGCCGCGCCGCCGACGCGCGGGCGCAGTCGGCGGCGGCGGAACTGCTCGCCGCGTATCGCGCCTCCGCCAGTTCCGACGAGTTCGGCGCGGAGCTCGACCGTCGCTTCGTGTTCGAGCGCTGCAGCGCCTTCGGCGGCGAGGCCCACGAGGGCCGCGCGCTCCTCACCGCGTACGCGACGCCGGTCGTCGAGGCGTCGCGCGCGCCCGACGCGCGCCACCGCTACCCGCTCTTCGCCGATCTGCGCGCTCCGCTGCCCGAACTCGCGACCGCGCCGCGCGCCGACATCCTCGCCTCGCCCGACGCACGCGCCCGCGCGATCGGCTGGGTCGAGGATCCGCTCGCCTGGGCGCTCGTCGAGACCAACGGCACCGCGATCGTGCGCTTCCCTGCGGCGCGCGGCGCGCGCGCGGTCGAGGTTCCGATCTCGCGCGTCGCGACCAACGGGCGGCCGTTCACGAGCCTCGCCCGCGGCCTGGCTGCGAAGGGGCTGCTCGAACTTCCCAAGGCGACGCTCGACTCGGTCGCGAAGGTCGCGCGCGAGAATCCCGAGACCGCCGAAGCCGCGGCGCTCTCGAACGAGCGCGTCGTCTTCTTCGCGCCCGCCGATCCGGCGACCTTCCCGCCCGCGCTCGGCCTCGCCGGCGATGCGCGGCTTCTGCCCGGAATCTCCTGCGCCGCCGACTGGCGCGTGTATCCGCCGGGCACCACACTCCTTCTCGTCGAGCGGCGCGGCGACCGCGCGATGCTGCGCTTCGCCTTCGTGCACGATTCGGGCGGCGCGATCGAAGGTCCGGGTCGCGTCGACCTCTACTTCGGCGTCGGCGCCGAGGCGATCGCGAGCGCGGGCCGCGTGCGCGGCGAGGTCGAGGTGTACCGGCTGCGCGTCCGCGAGGGCGCGCGGTGAACGGCGCCGCGGCGCGCCCGGGCGCACTGCTTCCGACGCTCGTGACCTTCACGCTGCTCGCGCAGGCCGCGCTCTGGGCGCGCGCGATCTGGTGGTTCGGCAGGCTGCCGGAGCGCTTCCCGATCCACTTCGACGGCGCGGGCAATCCCGACCGCTGGACCGAGCGCGGCATCGCGTCGTGGTTCGGGCTCGCGCTCATCCCGCTCGGGATCGTCATCTTCCTCGGCGCGATCGCGGTGTTTCTCGCGCCGCTCACGAACAGCGCGCCGGCGCTCGTCAACGTGCCGCGGAAGGACCTCTTCCTGCGGCTCTCGCCCGCGGGTCGCGCGCGCATCGCGCGGCCGACGCAGGCGTTCCTCTGCTGGACGGCGGGGCTGGTCTCGGTGCTCTTCCTCTACATCCACGACGGCACGGCGCGCGTGGCGGTGGGCGAGTGGACCGTGCTGCCGGTGTGGCCGGTGTTCGCATTCCTCGCGGGAGTGATGCTGCCGCTGCCTTTCTACTGGGTCGCGACGAAGCGCACGATCGAGCGCGCGGCGCGGGAGGAAGGCGTGGAGGCGGCGGGTCGGTAGTCCGCGGGGCGGGCGATGTGGACGGTGTGGGTGGGGGATGGAGCGGCGGTCGCGAAGGGCTCCGGTCGTCGGGTCTCCGGTCGCCGGGTCGCCGGCTTCGGGCCGCCGGGGACACCCGGGGACACCCGGTGCCTGGCACGTGCCAACCGGTGCACGGCACCGGTTGGCACGTGCCAGGCACCTCGGATCCCGCGCGCGGGAGCACGACCCGACGGGCGGACGATCGCGCCATTCCTCGGTCGCAGCACGCGGAACTCGAGGGGAGGGCGTTTCCGCGCCGCCAGCGGGGACACCCGGTGCACGGCACGTGCCAGGCGGTGCACGGCACCGGTTGGCACGTGCCAGGCACCGTTGGGGGGAGGGGGCGCTACGCGTGCGGCCGCACCCGCGTCGCGACCAGCGCGTTTCCGTCGGCCGCATTCGCTCCGGTGAAGCGCTCCGCGACCGGATCCCATGTGAGCGGCTTGCCCACCTCGTAGCCGATGACGCAGAGCTGGCACACCGACGCCGTCCGATGCCCGGTCTCCGCGGTGCAGATCGGATCGCGACCCTCGCGGATCGCGCGCAGGAAATCGTCGATGTGCGAGCGGTTCCGCGGCAGGCGCTCCTCGCTGCCGGTCGGTTCCGCAAGGATCTCCGGCGCGTCGGGCGCCGCGCGGTCCTCGCCGCGATAGGCGCGAAGGTGGCCGCGCGAGACCTCGATCGTTCCGTCGGCGCCGAAGAAGGTGCAGTCGGTCGGGCCGCCGTGGATCATCTCGATTCCGCTCGCGTAGACGAACCGAAGTCCGGTCTTCGCGCCGTCGGCGGGCGGGACGACCTGCGTCGGTCCCGACTCGTCCATGCGCAGCGCCCACTGGGCGATGTCGAAGTGGTGCGCGCCCATGTCGGCGAGGCCGCCGTTGCAGTACTCGCGGTAGTTGCGCCACGCGGGGTAGTGCCCGTGCACGCCGATCGGGCAGAGCGCGCTGTTGAAGGGGCGCATCGGCGCCTGCCCGAGCCACGCGTCCCAGTCGATTCCCTCGGGCAGCGGCTCCTCGGGAAGGTCGCACGGGATCGGCGGCGCGCCGACGCCGATCGTGATGCGCGAGATCTTCCCGATGCGGCCGTTGCGCACGGCTTCGGCGGCGCGGGCGAACATGTGCCCGTACTCGCTGCGCTGCTGCGAGCCGGTCTGGAAGCGGATGCCTCCGGCGCGCGCCGCCGCGGCGATCGCCCGCCCCTCTGCGATCGA
>Ga0315906_10005081_pt1 | contig 16635 bp, 15 predicted proteins | sample LakEriMetagenome_4_FD_203526 | JGI IMG/M metagenome (GOLD analysis project Ga0315906, IMG submission 203526) | Freshwater fungal communities from buoy surface, Lake Erie, Ohio, United States - Buoy 2 MA122 | ecosystem: Environmental > Aquatic > Freshwater > Lake > Lake biofilm | place: USA...
CTATCGTCGGAGCTTGGCATTGACCGGACCGTTTCCTTAACGCAGGGCAAGTATCCAATTACAGAATCCAATGGCATCATACGATTTGTGGTTCCATTCCGTTGATTCATCAAAGGGTTGGCGCTCCTATGGAGCGCTGACTCTTTTCAAAGCAATGGGTTTTTACCGATCGATTTCATTGGTGTTTGCCTGCTGTATGCTATCGTCATGCGCGCAGGTGACCCAAGTGATTTATGGAGTAAGAAGTCCTTCGCCAACATCAATGGAATCCATCGTTGAATTCAAAAACAAGGAGTTGACCGCTAAGGCCCAATTGTGTTTCCTGTTGCTCAGTTCCGACTCCGATATTGCGGTTCCTGAACCGTTTTTATTCGATTCAAGTGGTAAGGCCGTCGATTTCCGAAACAGTAAAAATCCCGCGTGTTCGGGCCCCTTGGGAATTTTCCTCTCCAATTTAACTCAAGCGAGTGTTGTTGAGCATGCCGCGTGGGAGGATATGGAAACGTTCACGAAGCTGATGTCAAATGCCCCTTGTTTTTCTCAGCGCATACCAATCCAAGATGCCGACTACCATCTGTTCATCACATGGGCAACATGGACGGGCAAAGCGATGTATCGGCAAAGGGTAAAGGAATGGATCAATGCAGCGCAATCGAATCACCAGGTTCGTATCGCCGTTTATCTGGTGAATATGGATATGGTCCAGTGTGATTGATGGGAGTCGTCTGCCCTAGACGTTAGTTTCATGTTCAGTTGTGTGATGTGGATTGTAATGTGGGTGTTTCATCCGTCCGACTCATCCAATAAATCCGTAGTGAAAAACCTTTTGTCATCCGTATCTGTGCAATCAGATGATGCTGCCACTTACTTCAGGGGAATTGACATGAGTTGCAAATATGAATGGAAACGCAAAGGGGATAGCGGTATTCAGCAGTTGGAATTATTGGACGAATTCGGTGTTTCTGTTTTTCATGGTGGGTTATGGTTGATCCGAAACGACCGTTTCGTTGCACGATTCAATTGTCAACGAAACGGTAAAAAAATCACTCTTTCAGGGAGCACATCCATGGAGGGTCCGCTATTCAGAAAAAGGGATATCGTTATCGATCCGAACAGGGGTGCTATGTTTTCCAACAGCCGGGGAGGACTTATGGACCCGGGGCAGCTATTGGTATCGGGCGGATTGCGTTGGAACATTGGAACGGGTATGTTTGCTGAAATCGGAGCTCCGGCCATGTTGACCAAGAGGGTTACAGCAGGCGGTTATTTCAATAATGAATTGGAGCGCGAATGGTTGAAGGGCACTAGGCGCCATTTACGATACTCCTTAGGATTGAATGTGGTTTGGTCGGCACGGTTGTCGCTTTGGAAATCCGTAATGCTCGAGAACCGCTCCTCCCTAATGCTGAATGGGTATCGGTTCACTTACCAGCAATGGAGCAATGAGATGAGGTTGTCGTGGGCGGTTCGTAAGCAATTGGAGCTTGGTCTCTTTTTGAAGCTTCAGGAGGACCGGGCAACATCACGCCAGATTTTGAAATCCTATTCGCTGCGATTGGGCTATAGGACAGGAAGGGTCCGATAGGCCAGTGTTACTTATTTCTCGTATATGTTTTTTAAAACCATGTTTCCATATATGGAAACATAAGAAATGATCGATATGTTTGAATCCAAGGTTTGACATGGTTTATCTGGGAACGTTTAATCAAATGCAGATGAAAACCTCCCCCAAAACATATTATTCCTCAGCAGTAAAGGATCGTTTTATCGGTAAAAAGGCACCATCAAGCTAAATGCGTTTGAGCATAGGTAAAGTGTTGAATTGATGGGTGAAATGATCAAAAAAGCCAGGCAGGAAAATCTTACGCAAGAGCAGTTGGGGGTTAGGGTAGGTGTGCAAAAGGCCCAAATATCAAAGCTGGAATCGAACACCAACAATGTAACTTTAAAGACTGTCTTGAAGGTTTTTGCAGCATTGGGAGTCAAGCTGCAATTCAACCTTGAAATCGATGGTAAAAGGATGAAGCTATCCTCTTGACTAGCGCTTTCTCAGCCATCCCACACAATTTCATAAATTTGTGACCCTTACCCGAGTTACTTATCCAACTTCCCTATGAACATCTCCCTCAATTGGCTTAAACAATACATCGACATCCAAGAGTCGCCCGAGACCATTTCTGCTCTGCTCACCGGCTGTGGCTTGGAAGTGGAATCCATTGAGCCGTTTGAGTCAGTGAAAGGCGGACTACGCGGATTGGTGGTTGGGCACGTTTTGGAAACGGCACCTCATCCTAATGCCGATCGGTTGACGGTTTGTAAGGTGGATTTGGGTGGTGGACAAGTTTCTCAAATCGTTTGTGGTGCTCCGAATGTGGCCGCTGGTCAGAAGGTGATTGTAGCGGTTCCTGGAACCGTTATCCATCCCGCCAAGGGCGAACCGTTTGAAATCAAGAAATCGAAAATACGCGGTGAGGCCTCCGAGGGCATGATTTGTGCGCAAGATGAAATCGGATTGGGCGAAGATCACAGTGGTATCCTGGTGCTGCATGATAGCGCTCAGCCAGGAGAACCGGTCACCAATCATTTTTCGGTTGAGCAGGACCTGGTGCTTTCGATTGGACTGACACCTAACCGTTCAGATGCCGCGTCCCATTTCGGTGTTGCACGCGATCTTCGTGCTGTGATCAATACCAATGGCGAGCGCAAAGTGGAGCTGATCCAACCCGATGTTTCGGGCTTTGTTGCACCCAACCAAAAACCAGTTGTTGAGGTAGTAGTCGAAGACGCTGATTGCATTCGCTATGCGGGCGTTCACTTATCAGGAATTAAAGTAGGTCCGTCGCCCGAATGGTTGCAAAACCGTTTGAAGTCGATTGGACTTAATCCCATCAACAACATCGTTGACATCACCAACTTCGTATTGCATGAAACGGGACAGCCTTTGCATGCCTTTGATGCCGCGCCTATTGGTGGAGGAAAGGTAGTGGTGAAAAAGTTGCCTGCTGGTACCATGTTCACCACACTTGATGGGGTGGAAAGAAAACTCAATGGGAGTGAGCTGATGATTTGCGATGTGGATGGCGGAATGTGCATGGCCGGTATCTTCGGTGGATTGAACTCCGGAGTAAGCGAATCAACCACGGATGTGTTTTTGGAGAGCGCCTGCTTCTCGCCGGTATCGGTTCGTAAATCCTCCAAGCATCATGGATTGAAAACCGACGCATCTTTCCGCTTTGAACGCGGTTCCGACCCCGAGAGTGTAGTGTATGCATTGAAACGTGCGGCTTTGTTGATTGCGGATATTGCCGGCGGGCAAGTCACGTCCAATATCACGGATCACTACCCGCAGCCAGTTGCATGGAAAACATTCACGTTGCGTGCCTCCACCATCAAGCGCATCACGGGAATCGATATGGAACATGGTGTGGTAATGGGTATATTGGGGTGCCTGGATATTCGCGTTGTAAAAGAGCATGCCGCTGGCTGGGATATTGAAGTGCCGCCGTATCGCGTGGATGTAACACGCGAGGCGGATGTTTGTGAAGAGTTGCTTCGCATCTTTGGTTACGATCGCATACCATTGCCGGGAACGATGCAGATATCCTTGCAATCAGGAGGCGATGCTCCTTTGGAGAGTCGTCGTAAATCCATTGCACACCACTTATCGGCTAACGGCTTCCATGAGATCATGTCGAACTCTTTGTTCCGTTCTACCGCATACGCGGATGAGTTGCAGTCAAGGTTGGCAAGAATCCGCAACCCATTGAGCAACGAGTTGGATGTGATGCGTCATGATTTGCTATTGCCGATGCTGGATGCAGCGGTGTACAACCAGAATCGTCAACGAAGCGACCTGCGATTGTTCGAATTCGGTAAATCCTATTCTGTGCGTGATGGAAAATACCATGAGGTAAATGGAGTAGGGGTTCTATTGAACGGACTTCGTCATCCGGGCTCTTGGGATCACAAAAAGGAGCCCTTCTCATTTTACTTTTTGAAATCAACCATTCAAAACATCCTGACTGCATCGGGATTTGTAGTGCCATTGAATTCATGGCAATACCTGAGTGATCATTCACAGCTGGAGGATTGTATTGCTTGCATGCACAAGGATGAAGTGGTTGGGGTTTATGGTAGGGTGCGTAAGAAACTATTGAAGGAATCCGGTTTGCAAGGTCCCGCTTATTACGGCTATTTGAATTTGGATTTGTTGAAGCATAAATTTTCAGCTCCTCGACTCAAGGCGGTGGAACCACCTCGCTTTCCCGAGGTGCACCGTGACTTGTCCATGATTTTGGATCGAAGCATCCGTTATGCTGATTTGGAGAAACTGGCTTTCACCACCGATAAGGGATTGTTGCGTGAGGTAGGATTGTTTGATGTTTATGAGGATGCCAAGTTGGGCGAAAACAAGAAGTCATATGCTTTGAGTTTTGTGTTGCGCGACGACGAAAAGACCCTTACTGACAAGGAAATCGACAAGGCCATGCAACGTATCATGGATGCTTATGAGCGGGAGATGGGTGCGGTGATACGGAAAGCATAATTTGGGTGACAAGTGACAAGTTACAAGTGACAACTTTGCCTCGATGAAGGCGGGTGGACCGTGACTAAAAAAATCAGATTTTTGTCGACCCAAATTATATCCGCGTAAATCAGTTTGATTCGCTCAATCCGTGTTCTCTTTTTTGTCAACGGCTGAACACAGATTAAACTGATAGCCGCAGATAGGCACGGATTAATTTTTCGGCTCAAATGGAATCCGCGTAAATCAGTTTGATTCGCTCAATCCGTGTTCTCTTTTTTGTCAACGGCTGAACACAGATTAAACTGATAGCCGCAGATAGGCACGGATTTGTTTTTCGGCTCAAATGGAATCCGTGTAAATCAGTTTGATCCGTTCAATCCATGTTCCCTAATTGCTGAACGCTGATTTAGCGGATAGCCGCAGATAGGCACGGATTAATTTTTTCGACTCAAATTGAATCCGCGTAAATCAGTTTGATTCGCTCAATCCGTGTTCGATTATTGCCTTTGTCTCCCCAATGACCAATGACCAATGAACAATGACTAATGACCAATGACCAATGACCAATGACTAATATACCACCTATCGTTCCTTCCCCTCCAGGGCCTTTTTCAAAAGCTCCCTCAGGTAAGCGACTTCCTCGCGGAGGGTATTGATTTGTTCTCGATAGAGGGACTCGAGTTTTTCAATCTCGAGGGATTGATGGATGTGTTGGTTAGTGCCTGGATCTCCATTGGTGGTGTTATGGTTATTGCCGGTTGTGGGGTCTTGATGGTTGACGAGTTCAGCCACCGGGATCTGCAAAATGATGGCGATGCGTTCGAGTTTATCGAACGTGATTTTCACCTCATCGCGTTCGATACGGCTGTATCCGGAAACGCTCATGCCCAGTTCATGGGCAATCCAATCTTGTCCTAGGTCTTTTGATTCGCGCAATTTGCGCAAGCGATGTCCAATGCTAGTAGCTGCCATAAGTGTTGAAAAACGATGGTTGGTTGTGGCAAATGTAAAAAAAGACTTTGTTTTCCACTAAAGGTGGAATGGACAAGGTAGTAAAAGGGCCGAATATTTTAGGTAACGGACTAGCTTTTGGGTGCTAACGAATCCAGTAATCCGCGTAGGTAACTTGCCTCTTCTTGCAAGTGGTTCAATTGATCTTGGTAGAGTCCTTCTATGCGATCAATCTCTTGTTTTTGGATAGTTGCAGTTGGAGCCGAACCATCAAAACCCTCAATCAAGTTGAGCTGTAGCGTCAGCAATTCTATTACGGAAACATTGAAAATATGTGCAAGGCGATTCAAATGGTTGTCGTTAACTGCGAGTTGGTTGGCTTCCAGCAAGGCATATGCATTCACATCCATATCCAATTCCATCGCCATAAGCTCTATGGCTTGTCCTTGCTCTAGGCGAAAGTGACGAATTGCATTTCCAATACAAATCCCTTTGTATCGTTTCTGTTCCCTTTCCAGTGCATCCATTACACTAAAATACAAAATAATGAACCAAAAGTAGCAACAATCAACTTATGGTGTTTGTGTTACCTTGTTTCAAACCTCAACTTCGTGTTACGATTTATTGCAATGCAGTAGCGTACACCCACCATACAAAAGGCATTTACAATCAAGCTTTTAAGGGCAATGCCTGGTTGTGGATGGGGTGGTGTTAGTTAGGTGATGTTGTACCCATCCGTTTTTTGTGTTTGAAAGTATTTGGCAACCTATGCCATATTCGATTTCAGCAGACATTTTCTAAACCTGTTTTGCCTAGGACGAAATCACATGTTCGCTTCCAATTGTGGATTAGGAGATTAAAACAAACATTTACTGCTTAAAAACGACCCAAAGTCCAATTTAAGTCCTATATAGTGTTAAATATAGCATTAATAAGTCATTAAATATGTTAAAATAAACAATTATCGGCACTTAAGTTTTTTCTGCTTAACTTTGTAAGTAATGAGAAGAAAAGCGCTCGATACCTTAATTGCTTGGAAAAATGCCAAAGAACGCAAGCCGTTGATTATTCAAGGGGCGCGACAAGTAGGCAAGACCTATCTGATGAAGCAGTTTGGAGCTGAAGCGTTCCAGCATGTAGCTTATTTTAACTTCGAAAGCCAGCCTGCATTGGTAAAAGTGTTTGAGAAGGATCTTACCCCTCAAACCATTATTGCCAATCTGAAATTGTTGAGCGATACCGTTATTGAGCCGGCAACCACGCTCATTATTTTTGATGAGATTCAAGCATGTCCTAAAGCGCTCACTGCATTGAAATATTTTCAGGAGGATGCTTCTGAATACCCCATTCTGGCAGCAGGTTCCCTTCTAAGTGTTGCCTTGCACAGTGGCGTATCATTTCCTGTTGGCAAGGTTGATTTCTTGAAACTTCATCCATTCGATTTTATCGAGTTTTTGCAAGCCACCGGAAATGAGAAGTGGGCTCAATTAATCCTTGAATGTAATTGGGAGCTACAAGAGCCGGTAGCTTCAGAGCTCATCGGATTATTGAAAAACTACCTATTGGTAGGCGGTATGCCCGAGGTGGCAGTGAACTTTGGTAAATCAGGAGACCTTAAACAAGCACGTGCCTTACAGGAAGCCATCATACAGGCCTATGAAAATGATTTTTCAAAACATGCACCTATTGAGCAGTTATCACGGATACGAATGATATGGCAATCGATTGTGGGGCAGTTGGCCAAAGAAAATTCAAAGTTCATTTATAGTGTACTTCGCAAAGGAGCCAGGGCTAAAGACTTTGAATTAGCCATTGAATGGTTGAAAGATGCCGGAATCATACATAAAGTGACACGCGTAGGCAAATCGGCCTGGCCCTTGGAGGCGTATGCCATGTGGGATGATTTTAAAATATATCTTCACGATTGTGGTTTGCTCGGAGCAATGGCGCACCTGCCACCTGCCATTGTCTTGGATGACAACCGACTTTTTACCGAGTTCAAAGGCGTACTTGCAGAACAATACGCCCTGCAGCAATTGGTCACTAAAAATGTGCCATTGTACTACTGGCGACCGGAGAACGCCGATGCGGAAATTGATTTCCTGTTAACGATGCATAGCAGCATCGTCCCTCTTGAGATAAAGTCCTCCGAGAATGTGCGTTCACGCAGCTTAAGTGTATATGCAAAATCGAACAATCCGGATGTTTGTATTCGCGCCTCACTCTTGCCCTACCGACATCAGCAATGGATGCAAAACATTCCCTTGTACGGTCTAGGAGCATGGCTGCAAAAAGAGCTGATGGAGGAAAAGAATTGACGATTTATGACGTACGATTAAACCACTAAGTGTGGGAAGCTCTACTTCGGGGGACGATTGATTTTATTGACAGCTCAAATTATATCCGCGCAAATCTGATTAATCCGCTCAATCCATGTTCCCTAATTGCTGAACGCAGATTTAGCAGACAGCAGCAGATAGGTACGGATTTGTTTTTCGGCTCAAATGGAATCCGTGTAAATCAGTTTGATCTGCTAAATCCGTTTTCAGTTGTTTTGTTTTTTTGTCACTTTTTGCTTGCCCAAAAAGTAACCAAAAAGGGCACCACTCCCGATAGCTATCGGGAAACCAACCACCTGCTCGGCCTTATCGCTAAGGGCTTCACCCCCGGGCTGGCCGAGCCTGTGGTTCGCACTTTTCGTGGACAGCCTGCGCGCCGGACACAAAATGATTTTGTTTTGAGATTACGAATCCAACGGCCAATCAATAAATCGCGACTATGAAACCTTTCGCTTTCCGCTTCTGCCAACCGGCAGCTTTCCTTTCCTTTCCCTACTGACCAATAACCAATTACCCCTTACCCCACTTTTTCCTATCTTGCAGTGCTTTTTTAAAAGCGTTTTAAAAATCATAAAACACTGTAAATTAGTTTAATAAAGCACCATTATGGCCTTTGATATTGACATGATCCGTCGGGTTTATGCCGAAATGCCCGCCCGCATTGCCGCTGCCCGTACCGCCCTCAACAAACCCTTAACCCTCACCGAAAAGATCCTGTACTCGCACCTCTCCCAAGGGGCTGCCACAACCACTTACGAGCGAGGCAAGTCATACGTCGATTTCAACCCCGATCGCGTTGCCATGCAAGACGCCACCGCACAAATGGCGCTGTTGCAATTCATGCAAGCCGGTCGCGCCAAAGTGGCCGTGCCCTCCACCGTACATTGCGATCACCTCATACAAGCCAAAATAGGCGCAGAAGCTGATTTGGCTACTGCCAAAGACGCCAACAAGGAGGTTTATGACTTCCTTGCATCCGTTTCCAACAAATACGGCATCGGCTTCTGGAAGCCCGGCGCTGGTATCATCCACCAGGTCATCCTCGAGCAATACGCATTCCCAGGCGGTATGATGATCGGTACCGATTCGCACACGGTGAATGCTGGTGGTCTAGGTATGGTCGCCATTGGAGTAGGAGGTGCCGATGCATGCGATGTGATGGCAGGTTTGCCTTGGGAACTTAAATTCCCTAAGCTTATTGGCATCAAGCTAACCGGTAAACTCAATGGGTGGACTTCCGCAAAGGATGTCATCCTCAAAGTTGCGGGCATCCTCACCGTAAAAGGTGGAACGGGCTGCATCGTTGAGTATTTCGGCGAAGGTGCTGATTCGCTCTCTTGCACTGGCAAAGGAACCATTTGCAACATGGGTGCCGAAATTGGTGCCACCACTTCCATCTTCGGATACGATCAAAAGATGGGCGACTACTTGCGCTCTACCGATCGTGCGGATGTGGCTGATATGGCAGATAAGATCGCTGAGCACTTGCGCGGCGACTCTGAAGTGTATGCCAACCCTGAAAAATATTTCGATCAACTCATCGAAATCAACTTGAGCGAACTTGAGCCACACATAAATGGTCCGTTTACGCCAGATCTCGCATGGCCACTTTCTAAATTCGCTGCTGCGGTTAAGGAAAACAATTGGCCAGCTAAACTTGATGTGGGTTTGATTGGTTCGTGCACCAACTCTTCTTACGAAGACATCACCCGTGCCGCTTCAGTCGCCAAGCAAGCTGCAGATAACGGCATCAAAGCGAAGTCTGAGTTTACCATCACGCCTGGCTCTGAGCAAGTGCGTTACACTGTGGAGCGCGACGGTTACCTCGGCATCTTCGATAGGATGGGTGGCGTGGTATTGGCTAACGCTTGTGGTCCATGCATCGGACAATGGGCACGTCATGGTTCTGAGAAAGCCGAACGCAACTCCATCATTACCTCCTTCAACCGCAACTTCGCTAAACGTCAGGATGGCAACCCCAACACACACGCGTTTGTGGCATCTCCTGAAATCGTAACCGCTTTGGCCATCGCAGGTGATCTTACTTTCAATCCTGCTACCGATTACCTCACCAACGATAAGGGAGAGCAGGTGAAACTCAACGAACCTCAAGGCATCGAGTTGCCGATGAAAGGTTTTGCCGTTGAGGACGCCGGCTTCCAAGCACCCGCCGAAGATGGCAGCAAGGTTTCCGTACAAGTGGATCCGAACTCAAGCCGTTTACAATTGCTCGAGTCGTTCCCCGCATGGGAAGGAAACGATTTAAAAGGTCTCAAGCTGCTCATTCGTGTAAAAGGCAAGTGCACCACAGATCACATCTCCATGGCGGGTCCTTGGTTGAAGTTCCGTGGCCACCTCGATAACATCTCCAACAATATGTTGATCGGTGCGGTGAACTCTTACAACGACAAAACCGACAATGTAAAAAACCAACTCACCAGTGAGTATGGTGCAGTGCCTGCGGTGCAGCGCGCTTACAAGGCGGCTGGCATCGGCAGTGTGGTGGTGGGTGATGAGAACTACGGTGAAGGTTCGTCTCGCGAACATGCCGCCATGGAGCCTCGCTTCCTCGGTGTTCGTGCGGTATTGGTTAAGTCATTCGCACGTATCCACGAAACCAATCTCAAGAAGCAAGGTATGTTGGCATTGACCTTCGCTGATAAGTCTGACTACGACAAAATCCGTGAAGACGATAACATCGACATCCTTGGTCTCACCACTTTCGCTCCTGGCGTTCCACTCACCATGGTATTCAACCATAGTGATGGCACCTCCGATAGCATTCAGGTGAACCATACCTACAACGAAGGACAGATTGCGTGGTTCAAAGCGGGCTCAGCATTGAACCTGATCAAAACGTCACTTTAAGCGCGGTTGTCAGACGGCCAGCCATCGGTTCCATTCAAAAAGGGTGACAAGAAAGTCATCCGTGCATGGACCATGTACGACTGGGCCAATTCGGTTTATTCGCTGACGATCGCCACTGCCATTTTCCCTATTTACTTTTTGAGTGTCACCACCGGTGAGGATGGTAGCGACATGGTGCGTTTCCTCGGGATGGATTTCAAGAACTCTGCTCTTTACTCCTATTCCTTGTCGTTTGCCTTTTTGGTGATAGCTTTATTGTCGCCACTGTTATCCGGCATAGCCGATGCTAGCGGTAGCAAGAAGGGCTTCATGCGGTTCTTTGCATCGATGGGTGCCTTTGCGTGCATGGGATTATTCTTCTTTGAGCCAGGCCGATTGTGGGTGGGCGTAACAATGTTCATCTTGGCAGCAATTGGTTTCGCGGGCAGCATTGTGTTTTATAATGCGTTCTTGCCGGAGATTGCCGAGCCACATGAGCAAGACAAGGTGAGTGCGCGCGGTTTTGCGCTGGGATACATCGGCAGTTCATTGTTGCTCATCATCAACCTGGCCATAATCCAAATGCCAACGGTGTTTGGGTTAGAGGATGGCACCACTTTACCCGCACGATTATCGTTTCTAATGGTGGGCCTGTGGTGGATTGGATTCTCGGCCTACTCATTACATTTTCTCCCATCCAATGTATATCACGAGCCCCGCAGTGGGCATTATCTCACCAAGGGATACCGCGAGTTGCGAAAGGTTTGGAACGAGTTGAAGCATCTGGGTCACATCAAACGGTTCCTGCTTTCCTTCTTCTTTTACAACATGGGTGTGCAAACCGTTATGTATGTGGCATCGGTATTTGGCGAGAAGGAAATCAAGATGGGTACGACCGAGCTGATCTTAACGGTACTCATCATCCAGTTCGTGGCCATTGGCGGTGCATTTTTGTTTTCGTGGATGTCGTCGAGCATCGGCAATATCCGTTCATTGATGGTGGCCATTGTGGTTTGGATTTGCATCTGCGTAGCTGCGTATCAACTGACCAGTGTTGAGTCCTTTTATGTGTTGGCCTTCACCGTAGGCATGGTGATGGGTGGTATTCAATCGTTGAGTCGCTCCACGTATTCTAAGATGCTACCCGAAACGCATGACCACGCTTCGTATTTCAGCTTTTATGATGTGTGCGATAAGATCGGGATGGTATTGGGAACCTTGTCGTATGGGATGATTGAGGAGATTACTGGCAGCATGCGGAACTCCATCTTGGCGTTGATTGTTTATTTCGTCATAGGGATGGTGTTTTTGGTACCTGTTTTTAAGTTTCATTTGAAAAGTAACAAGTAACAAGTAACAAGTAACAAGTAACAAGTGACAAGTGACAAGTGACAAGTAAAAAGTGACGGGTGACAAGTTATTGAAAATGGTATTATACTAAAATGTTTAAATTACTTATTAATTTTGAGTCAAATTGTGACAAACAAGCTAGAAAATATTCTTTAGGTCTATAGTACTAATCACTAATCACTTGTAACTTGTCACTGATAATATTATGATCGTCGACATCTTCATCCCCTGTTACATCGACCAATACTTCCCCAATACCGCCATGAACATGGTGAAGGTGTTGGCGCAAGTGGGTTGTGGGGTGAATTACAATGCCGAACAAACGTGTTGCGGGATGCCGGCGTTCCATGCGGGTTATCGGGATCAATGCAAGGAGGTTGCCACCAAGTTGGTACATGAGTTTCAAAACAGTCGCTACGTGGTTTCGCCCGGAGCCTCGTGTGTGAGCATGGTGAAGAATTATTATCCTGAAATGTTTCATAACTCCGCCCTCCATAATGAGTACAAGCAAGTGCAGAAATACTTCATCGAGTTCTCCGATTTTCTGGTGAATGTGATGAATGTGTCGGATGTGGGAGCCAAGTTGGAAGGCCGGGCCGCTTACATGGATAATTGTTCAGCATTGCGTGAATGTGGCATCAAAGAATCTCCACGCGTATTGTTGTCCAAGGTCAAAGGATTGGAAATGGTGGAGCTGGCAGATGCCGACATGTGTTGTGGTTGGGGAGGTACGTTTGCAAACAAGTTTGAAGACATTGCAGTGAAACTCGCCGAGAAAAAGGTGGATTCCATCATCAGCGCCGGGGCCAACATGGTTATCTCCACCGACATGGGATGCCTGATGCACTTGGAGGGCTTCATTAAGAAAAACAATATCGATTTGAAGGTGATGCACCTGACTGATGTATTGGCTAAAAATGATTGAACACTGATTTGGCTGATTAAACGGATTTTCGCGGATTATTCTGAATCAAATTATATCCGCGTTAATCCACACAATCCGTTTCATCTGTGTTCATTCAATATATGTATTTTTATAATAATTCCGTTTGAATCGCTCTGAACTCATATCGCAAATCCAAAAAAAGAAATCCTTCCTATGCATAGGATTGGATACTGATATCAACAAGATCCCCAAGCACTTGTTGGAGGCGGAAGATCCAGTATATGAATTCAATAAATCCATCATAGATGCCACTCGGGATTACGCGGTGGCTTACAAGCCGAATATCGCATTTTACGAGTGTATGGGTCCGAAGGGATGGGAGAGTTTACGTAAGACATTGCATTATATCCCAAAGGATATCTTCACCATTGCCGATGCCAAACGTGGAGATATTGGCAATACCTCTTCAATGTATGCGCAAACATTTTTCTCGCAATACGATTTCGATTCAGTAACCGTGGCGCCTTACATGGGTGAGGATTCGGTGACACCTTTCCTTGAGTTCAAAGATAAATGGGTGGTGCTGCTGGCACTGACCTCCAACAAAGGTGCCTTGGATTTCCAGATGGATGCGGTGGGAGGGGAGCGTGTTTTTGAGAAGGTACTTCGCGTTTCGCAACAATGGGGTGATGCCAGCAACATGATGTATGTTGTGGGTGCCACGCGCGGTGAGCTTTTTTCCGATGTGCGCAAGGTAGTGCCCGACCATTTCCTGTTGGTGCCTGGTGTAGGTGCTCAAGGTGGAAGCCTGCAGGAAGTTTGCAGACATGGCATGAATCAAGATTGTGGATTGCTAGTGAACTCTTCACGTGGCATAATTTACGCTTCCAACGGTATCGATTTTGCAGATCGCGCTGCCGACGAGGCCCGCAAGGTGCAGTTGGAGATGGCCGCTGTGCTATAGCAAAATTGACTTGTTCCGATTTCTTGAGTAATCGTTTTTCTGTTTTGAGGATTCGGTTCCTTGATTGAATCCTTTCGGTTTATTTTCGTACCGTTCATTCGTTTTTCTAATCAAATCGCTTTTCATCATGAACGAACAACTCATATCCTATTTATGGAAGTACCGGTTGTATGACCAAAATCTCACCACCACCACCGGGCTTCCGGTAACCGTTATCAAAACCGGCGAGCAGCATGGCAATGCAGGCCCCGATTTTTTCAACGCACGCATCAAAGTAGGTGATACGCTTTGGGCGGGCAACGTCGAGATCCATGTGAAATCATCCGATTGGTATCGACATGGCCATCAAACCGACAAGGCATATGACAATGTCATTCTGCATGTGGTATATGAGGCCGATACGGAGATCATTCAAAACAACCTGCTGGTGGTTCCAACGGTTGCGTTGTCGAGCCAAATGGATGAAGGGGTTTTGGAACGAATCAATGTGCTCAGGGATTCGGATCAGGATATTTCCTGTGGTTCGCATATGATGCAAATTGAACCCATGAAAGTGAAGTCATGGCTCGATCGTATGCTGGTGGAGCGGCTCGAGCATAAGTCGGGATTGGTGGAGTTGGCACTGCACGCCAATCGCAACGATTGGGAGGATGCGTTTTATCAATTGCTGGCACGGAATTTCGGTTTCAAGGTGAATGCAGTTCCATTTGAAATGCTATCACGGATCCTTCCGCGTAAGCTGCTGTTGCGTTATCAGGATTGTCAGGAATGGGTTGAGGCCCTGGTTTATGGTCAGGCCGGGTTTTTGGAGGAAGAGATGGAAGAGGATTATCCGGCCATGCTAAAAAGCGAATACCGATTTTTGGCCCGCAAGCATGGTTTGATGCCCATGGATCGGCATCTGTGGAAATTCCTTCGGATGCGACCGGCAAATTTTCCGACCATCCGTTTGTCGCAATTCGCCATGCTGATTACACGAAACAGATTTTCGTTTTCAGATATTTTGCAAATGAGGGATCCTGCACAATTGATGGAGCGGTTGAAGGTTCAAACTTCGGGCTATTGGGAAACGCATTACATGATGAACAAAACCGGACCTCATGCCATTAAATCAATCGGATATGATTCCATTTCCAATATCATCATCAACACTGTTGCGCCTACATTGTTTTTCTATGGTCGTCGGAATGGTGATGAGCAAATGGTAGACCGGGCATTGGAACTGTTGTCATCTATTCCTTATGAAAAAAACAAAGTGCTCGACTCCTGGTCAGCCATCGGTATCCATGCTCGTAACGCCTTCGATTCTCAGGCATTGTTGCATTTGCATGCCAATTATTGTTGTGCCAAGAGGTGTTTGGATTGTGCCATAGGTCGGGAGATAGTCGCTGAAAAATCTTTAGACATCAATATGTGTTCTGATTTAATGAATGAAGCAAAACGCTAATCAATCGAATCAGGCAGTTTCTATCGGATTTGATTTGAGCTAAGTATCAAATCCGTGTTGATCAGTTCAATCCACCTAATCCGTGTTCCCTTACGATCATCTTCTTATCTTTAACCCATGAAAATCCTTATCACCGGATCGAATGGTTTGCTCGGACAAAAGCTGGTTTATGCTTTGGCTGGTAAATCGGATTTTGAACTGATTGCCACCTCCAAAGGAGCGAACCGTATTGCCAGAAAGGACGGCTACGTGTACGAGCCCCTCGATATCACTATTCGCGATGAGGTGTTTTCTGTTATTCAAAAACATCATCCCGACTGCATCATCAATACTGCAGCCATGACCAACGTGGATGCTTGCGAAAACGACAAACCAGGGTGCGATGCGCTTAATGTGGAGGCGGTGAGATATCTGACAGAAGCATGTAGAGGAACGGCAACTCATTTCATACACATCTCCACCGATTTTGTTTTTGATGGTGAAGCGGGACCTTACAGAGAAGAGGACACACCCAATCCACTCAGCTATTATGCCAGCTCGAAATTAGAAAGCGAGAAAGTGGTCATGCAAAGCGGACTCGACTGGGCCATCTTGCGCACCATCATCATATATGGCGTGGTTGACGACGTGCAACGATCGAATCTCGTTTTGTGGACCAAGTCATCCCTTGAGCAAGGTAAAGACATCAATGTCATCACCGACCAATTCCGCAGTCCAACATTGGCCGAAGACCTTGCCGATGCATGCATCCTTACCATGCAAAAGCGGGCGAAAGGGGTCTTTCACATATGCGGTCCCGAGGAGGATTTGGATAGCATTATCAACCTTGCTTGCAAAGTGGCCGATTTTTTCGGGTTAGACAAGTCGCATATCAAGCCCATTGCATCGGCATCGTTGAATCAGCCTGCTAAGCGGCCTCCCCGCACAGGGTTCATATTGGACAAAGCCCGAATGGTGTTGGGATACAAGCCCCACCGATTTGTGGACGGCTTGGAAATAATAAAGTCGCAGTTATTGAAAAAACAAAATTGATGAGATCCGCATTCGTGTACGGATTTTCAAAATGGTTCGCGGTTAAATAACCTTGGCTTCTGGATAACGCTCTTTCCAAAACTTAAGCATCTCCATTTTACGGATGGTTATGGTCGTGCGCTCATCGAGCTGTACTTTAATCAATGGTTTTTGAACCGGTTCTTTTGCCTTCTTGCTGCTTCTGGAGGGTTTCATTGGTAACTTCTTTATAAGTGAAAAGTCCGGAGCTTATTTTTAAAATTCCAAACTCAAACAATGATAACGTATGAGCGGGACGTTTGGTATGATAAG
>Ga0315906_10005082_pt1 | contig 16630 bp, 20 predicted proteins | sample LakEriMetagenome_4_FD_203526 | JGI IMG/M metagenome (GOLD analysis project Ga0315906, IMG submission 203526) | Freshwater fungal communities from buoy surface, Lake Erie, Ohio, United States - Buoy 2 MA122 | ecosystem: Environmental > Aquatic > Freshwater > Lake > Lake biofilm | place: USA...
AACTACACCGATACCGCCGATCGCTGCGCCTTTGAGAACTGTGCGTCGCGATACGCCATTCTCTTTGACTTCGTTCGACATCGAACTTCCTTTTCTCTAGGTCCCCATGGACCCAGTTACCCGGAACATACGCCCAGACCATCACGGAATCCATGACCTACAGGTAACAAATAGGTATAGGTCTAGAATCGAAATATGGAACTTGCCCGCAATGTCCTATTAATCCTTCATCTCGCCGGTATGGCCGGAATCCTGATCTCTCTCCTTAAAACTCGAACCAAAATCGCGACCGATCTTGTCCATTCGGCCCTAACCGCCACCGTCGCCGGCGTTGCCTTAGTCGGTATCCGCTATCCACTACACGACTCCGATCCCATGAAATGGCCCGTGCCTGATAACGCAAAGATCAGCATCAAGCTGCTCTTCGTCCTCATCATCTTGGCTCTCGCCTTTACCAACCGGAAAAAAGAAACCATCTCCTACTCCGTCTGGTCCATGATCGTCGCCCTAACATTTGGAAACATCATTATTGCTGTGGTTTGGTAATTTGTTCAATTCAACCATTTTTTTGTTCGCTCATGTGTCCCGCTAGATAATCTATGAATACAATTCCGCAATACAATTTGTGTGACAAGCAAACTTTTTCGGTTGAACCTAAAGAATATTTCAACTAAAGCACAAAAACTCTCAAAATGTCGATTCGTTATTGAGAGGCTCAATAAACAAATCTGATCGGAAGATCACTTTTCCCACTTGCAACTGTAATACCCGGTATATTCTTCTTATACGGCGCCCATACGTGCCAGGTTTGTTTATTCACCATCAAGACAAAGTCGAGCTTCTCTGAATTATTGGTTTGTAGCGGGGATTTGCTTGAATAGGCCAATGATGAGAGAACATTCGAACTTTTAGGAAAATTTAATTCATCTAAGAGTAATTTTCTCAACTCATTGTCATCTCGCCAACTCAAGACTGTATCAACATCTTTGCTTATTTTCTCCGGTGTTGCCTCGCCTTTTGCTTCGCTTAAAATTACCAAATAGTTACTTGATTCTTGCTTGTAAGCAATTGCATCAAAGTACTTTCTCTTAGAGGTTCTTCCATTTCCCGTGACAAGTGCAAAGTCTCCTTGAGCACCTGGATAACTGACGCTATGGACTTCAAAGCCGTTTTGGGGGAAAAAACGATTTGCCAATACAAATGTAACGTCATCCTCAGTTATATGAGTCTTTTCACTAACCGAAGTGGTGTTTGCTGTAGAAAAATCTTTCTGAAGTCCGGCTGGTTTTTCAACCTCCCAGAACATATTGACCATCTCTTTTCCAGAGTCATCGGCAACGGTGAATTCATTGCAGCACCATGCAATAATCAAACCAGCGCGATTTGGACTTGAAGTCAGAATGTCGGAAGTAATATCAATGCGTTTGGAGCGATTTTCTTTACTGATTCTTATCCCAGTAGCAAAGCTAAAATTCTTGATTGCCGAGTTGACGTCAATTGAAGCTTCGTCGTGGATAACTCCACTGAGTTTTTCATTCAACCAATTATGATAAAGCTCCGCTAGTCCTCTTTCGGGATCCATACTGTGTCCCCAACGATTGAACTTAATAGTCCATCGATTTTCTTTGAAGAAGAAACGTGTTGAACGCGGCGATGGAACATACTCTGCTGGTTCCTTTAAATTGGCTCTTATGTTGAGGGCAACAGGCGTTGACGCTTCCAATGCATATTGAATTAGAGAATCCGAAGCATCTATCTTGTCTTCTATTCCCTTCTTACATTGCAACAGAATTTCTTTCAGTCCTAAATCAGATTGAGGACATGCACGGTGCTTCGCATTTCGTAGTGCAAAACGACCGTCGTCCGTAACGGGCCAATCTAGTTGGACTCCTGGCGTATTAAATTTTGAATAGAGGATTTGAAAGGGTATTCGTGGGTCGAATGCTTGGGCGCCGCCATGCGCGGATCTTGATCGTCGACTGGCATAGATTTTAACTACCGGTATTCTGCAAGAACCGGCAGCTGGAAACGAATTAAAGGATTGTGACAGATGGTCTAGAGTTTCGACTTGCGTAGAGAACTCTAACCATACAAGAGGTAACTCAATGTCCTTCTTTATCCAAGAAATAATTCCATCTGGATTTCGAATTGCGAGGGCGTCGCCTAACTTTTTTGCCACCACAGACTCCTTAGTGGTCTTACTAATTTCAATTAGCTCAATAGATGACTCTTTTCCGAAAACTTCCTCAACTATCGGCTTCAGGAAAAATACTGCTTGCTCAAGTGATTCGTAATAGATCCTAACTTTGTCTTTCATTTTATAACTTCCACAATATGTTCAAATTTATTAGGCCTTTGAAACGAAGCTCTGAAACTTCTGCTTTTCCCCGTCATTGGTATCGATTCTAATACTCGAGCAGAAACTCCCAATTCTTTAGCACAGTTCAAAGTCAAATTAGCACCATTAATCAATTTTCCAGCTACCTGACTATCTCCGATTACAAAAATCGCTCGGCCGTTCAACTTCAATACTCGAATAATTTCGCGCATTCCAGACATGTAGTCGTTATTCCAAACACTAATATCTCTCTTTTTGGAAGAGTACTCATGACGAGATCCGATTTCTTGATTCTGCACCATCTTAAAGTCAAATCCGAGCAAATTCATTCTGTGTTTATGATAAAGATAATAATCCATTGTATTCGCATAAGGGGGTGAAGTTATAACTTGGTCGATGCAGTCATCGGGAAGAGGTAACCCTTGGCGAATATCTCCCAAAGCAACTTCCTTGATTTTTGTTTTTAGTTGACCTCTAGATTCAAATCCCACGATAGCTTTTAATAATTTACGCCCAAAAGCTGTTAATACATCTCCTCGATTATGTCCTTTCTCCACGGCCGCATAACGTGTTTCTCCATCTTGATTGCTAAAAGTTACGGTTATTGCTGACAATACGGTAGAAATCAATGTCCACGGACTTGAATCTGGCTTGAAATTTCTGCGCTCTCCAAGCAAAACTGCAAATTCTTGCTGGGCGTTTGATGAAAACCAATGATCTTTGCCTTCAAAGTCGTGTAATTGTTCAATCCCGATTTTGTCTGTCAGCTTTCCATTTGTAGCTTCAGTTGCAAGTAATTTAATTTGTGATAACTCCTTTTTTGAGAAATTACTCAACTTGCAAATTGAGATTAAACGTGCGATTGGATTGCAATCAAAACCATATACGTTGACACCTGCGAGCGCGCCTTCAAGCAACGTTGTTCCACTGCCACAATATGGATCTAGCAAATCTCCCTTTTTCTCCAGAAAACGCTCAGCTAAAGCGGAAGGGAACTTGCAGGGATATGGATGAAGTGAATGCAAAGAATTCTTAAATTCAGACATCTTTTCTCAGCACTACCAAGAAGGAACAATTCTGATTTGTGTAAAAACGACTTGGATATCCCAGCAAGACAAGGCTTCTTTGCTCATTTTGGTCCCAAATTATTAGATCATGCCAAAGCCACCCCGCCTCTTGGGCAACTTGCGCTAAATCGCTATGCATAGATATGTAAGGTCTTTTTGGTGGAAGTCGGTAATCCTTTACAACCCAAACCGCATAACCATTGGGTTTTGTAACTTTAAGAATTTTCTCAAACAGCAATTTACTTTCATGAAGAAATTCCTCGTAATCAAGATTGCCAAAGTCATTCTGATTCTCAGAATACTGTCTGACTCGGCTATTATTATGAAGTACAATTCGGCTCTTCTTATGTGTTTTTGCACGATCAGCTATTGATCTTTGAATGAAATTTGCATAGGGAGGTGAGGTTATAGTTGCTTGGACTGAGTTTTCCTTCAAAATTGAGTCAACACTTCTGCAGTCTCCCACCACTAAGTCTTGACGCTCGGCATCGACTGAAAATAAGTCATTAGATTCCTCTTGAAACCACTCTTGAGCCAAGTTAGCAAACTCAGGATTCAATTCAAATCCCACTGAATTTCTCTTAAGTCTTTTTGCAGCAACTAAGGTCGTTCCAATGCCAGCAAAAGGATCTAATACGAGATCACCTTCTCCTGTATACATTTGGATTAAACGATCAGCCAACTTAACTGGAAATACTGCGCCATGCTGCAAGTGTCTTTTGTGGCGTGGTGAGGATAAGTCTGACCAAACATTTCTACTCAATAACGTCCATTCCCTAGGTGAAAGGCCGTTAAAAGCTTTCAATATTTTTCGTTCTTTTTTTAGACTTATTTGCACCGCAACTTCTTCTTCGCCTTCTATTTTTTTAGTAGAATCCTCTAATCGCTTTTTAGGTTTTAAGTATTTTTCCTTCTTAGGCAATTTATCTTTGCTTCCTTGCTTAGGTTGTTCCTTCCTATTGGACATGAAGTCTTACCTCGACCTTCGACTAAGTAAGGAAACTGATTCGTACCTACGTAACTTGAATGTGCAAACCCTAACTCTAGACCGCGAAAGCTGCATCAGTCTGGCTGAATGAATTTCTAAGTTTCTTAAATTCTGCATAAGACGCAGAGTGTATTTGAGCGGAGTGACATGGAGCTTAGAAAGCAATCAAATTTTGGCCCACATAGACATTTCTCACCATTTCGGGCTTGTTTCAATGGCAAAAACGGTAGCTCTAAGTATCCAAAGATACACTTTCGCACATCAGTATAAAGGGGGAACGATGTCTTGGTACGTGGCCGCGATCTCCAAGCAAAGTACTCATAATTGGAATTTGTGTAAAGATGTTGGGCTCTTTGGTATCTCAACTCAAGGAAGACGAGTCAACATAAGTAACATAGAAAAAGGAGACAAGATTTTAGTATGGATTGGTGGAAAAGGTTTCGTTGCTCGGGCAACCATCAATTCGGTTCCAAGACCCCCGATAGACAAAAGTGAAACCCCATGGGGTGGCGGTCTCTATCGGTTTGGACTAGTAATACCCATATCTGTTGATCTTGAGGTTGAAAGGCCAATTTGGCTTGGTTTTCAGAATGGGAAACAAGCGGAAACGGGTATGTCACAATTTGCACTACGAAAGAGTTTTAGTCTGATAGAAGATTCTGTTGCGCAGAAAATTGATAGTTTACTTAGGAATAATCAAGTCCAAAGTCCTAACAATCGATAAAGTCTCTTGGCAAGTTTGCTTCAGATCAAAGACGTCGAATCTTCTAGCTCATTAACTCGTTGAACACCAACCCCGCGCTTTTGTAGAAACAGGAAAGCCAATTTTATAATCCAGAGAATTAGCGATCAATTAATCTTAATAGCTATTAAATCAAAACTAACCGTACTTCAGTTACGAGACTCAAATTAATTCAAACAAGATATTAAAGGAGTAAATTATTTTTAAGTGTTCATGTTTCCATTAATTTGAATGGGCTTTTATGCATGTATAGCAGGAAGATTTAAAGTAACAACTTGTACAATTTTTCACTAGTGAAATGCTTGATTGAATAATCTCTGAGGTGTTATAAAAGAATGTATCATTATTTGAATGATCTGCTTCTAATAGTGTTACATACTTCTTTCGATCCAACCACAATCAATTTGTCTCTAGCTCGAGTCAGGCCAACATAAAGGAAGTCTTCAAAATCTTCAGAATTATGAAATCCATTTATCGCAAGAACTACAACCGGGCGCTCAAGACCCTTGAAACCGCCGACTGTTCCGTAGAAAACGCTTTCTCCGGACCAAAATTCTTTCCAATACGCTTCTTTCTGCTTTGTCGTAAAAGCTGCGTGAACAGGATGGCGCTCTTTCGTCGTTAGCAATGCGATCTCACCAGGTTGCCAAAATTCCCTGTCAGTCAAGCGTTCAATAGCATCGTCAGCGTTTGGAATTACTTCACTTTCATCGCACTCAATAAATTCAATTGCGAATGAGTTTGGTCCGCGCACTGTGATGCCTCTCAAGGTAAATCCACTTGCAAGTTCACCAATTTGCCTTGAATTTCTAATGTTGTCATCTAGCCTAATTCGAGCAAAAATTCCTTCGGGTCCCTTTCTAGTTCCAAATATTTTCTGTTGATCATCTCCGAACAGGGCCATTTTCCCTTTGCCGGGTTCAAATAGGCTTAAGTCCAATGCTTTCCACCACGATGCCATGAAATCTTGAGCTTCATCAATAACGAATGCATCGAACTTCATCTCTTCCTGTAATTTCTGGGCTGCGGCGATTAAAGGTGCGGCATAAACATCATTCTCTTCGTCGTAATTTCCAGGTGATCCCGCGGTGGTCCCGAGATAATTGGCAAAATTGTGGAAGGTTCCCACCCAAGCAGGTCTGTCAGATTCATCCAATTCCGAAACCTTATTCTGCATATAAGTCGTAATTCCACGATTGAAGGCAACTATTCCGACTTTTAGACCTTGCTTTGACCAACGTTTCGCTTGTTCGAAGGCAATCCAACTCTTACCTGATCCGGCAGGACCGCGAACGTAATATCTATCGTTCTCAGAAATCTGTTCAAGTAACTGCACTCTTTCGTGTGTAAGTGTCTTGATGTAATCAAGCGTCCCTCCAAGAACCCCTTCACGATCCGCTTCGCTTGCTGCAATAGGCTGGAGATGTTTGATTGCGGCCTCTACCCAATGGTGCGACGATGGCGCTTGAGAATTTAATGCGTCGATGTTGCTCTTCATGGTGGAAACGATGTTTGCAAGATCGTGTTTATCGATAATTTTTGTTCTAGGAAGATTAGGATCATTAACATCTTGGATTCGGTTTCCCGGGAAAGCCACAACCCAGTCAGCCTTCAAATTCCCTTGAGACCAGCGATTACGAATATAGTTTCTAATTGAAAACATATTTCGGCGGGCCTGATAGGCCGGTTCGATTTTTCTTGAACCAGTATTATCGGATTGAATCCAATTTTCTCCATCGAATGTAATGTGTCCGCCTTTAGTTTCAACAACAATACAACCGCGTTTGGCCATCAATACGACCAAGTCAATTTCGATCTCTCCACGATCGTGAGTGCTTAATTCTAAATTACAGAAGACAACATCAACGTCTTCAAGACCTTTAATGACAGCGTCGAAAACTTCTTTTTCGGCATTACTCCGAAAATTTGGGTTTGGGGGGAAAACTCGAGGGGGCATGATTCCAAGTTACATGATTGGAGAAATAAGCTGAAGGGCGGAATCTGTCATGCAGGAGTGATAGTCTCTTATCAGGTCAAAGACGTCGAACGTTCTAGCCCTTTAGCTAGTTCGACACCAACCGCGCTCCGCGCACGGTGGTCCTAAAGGAAGACCCGCCGGATTCGAAAGTCGATTCCTGGAAGAGCGGATCTCCAGCAAATGCATTGGGGTCCAGTTAGGACCTGTCATGTCTATTGGTTATAAAGAAGTACGTGTACCTGAAGAGTTGGTTGCCGAATGCGAAAAAGAATTGCAGTTGGCCCAAGGGTGGGGGAAGTATGCAAAGTTCAAGCGATGGCTTCATTACGCAAATTTGAATCGGTGGCAAAAGCAGGGTCATCACTTTCATTATCTGACCGAAGTTGGTCTTGAGCGCAGGCAGCTCATTTGCACCTGCGGGCTTTACTTGGTTGAGGGAGAGAATCTTGAAAATTTAGTCATTGAAAAATATTTGTCACTCAAAGTTGGTGAACTGCTCCTAGATCGCCTTCAAACCGTAAAAGGTCATCGAAATCTGGATGATTTCAAAACGATTACTTGCACATTTATAGTTGATTTTGTTTGGAAATCCGAAGCAGGAGATTACTTGTGGACCGCGTACTGCCAAGAGTGTGGTGAATTGGTTGTGGAGCAACGGAAAGAATTGGCAAAGAATTTTGTTGATGCCCACAACGCAAAGTGCATGGTGCGTCATGAGTAATACGGATCTTCGACATGCAAATCTGGTATGCGAGACCGAAACGGGCTACTTCCAGGCGTGCTGCGCCTGTGGGTGGAGTTCGACAATCTCTTATTTCGAAGAAGTCGATTTACTTCGGGCCATGCATGCCCATGCGGTGACAACTTTTAGGGGCTACGCATGAGGGACCATGCCTGGCCATGGCCCAATAGAGCAAATGTACTCATTAATAGCCTTCCCCAGATTCCATGTCGGTGGTCTTGTTTAAAGTGGAGGTGTATCGATTGAAAGGAAAACCCATAGACAATCGGGAGACCGAAGATCAAAAATTGTGGAAAGAACTTCCACGCACTGAAGGTGAAGAACGAGCGGAATTATTAATCCAGCTCGCGCAACAAGCAATTTATAGATCGTCAGGTAAAGAGGCGCTTGCGCTAACGGAGCAGGCGCACGAGATATACAAAGCGATGGGTGCGCAAGCATCAAATGTCGCGATGGCAAATGCGATTACAGGAATCGGTTACTCGCTAAAACAACTAAATAGGGTTGAAGAAGCAACAAAAGCATTAGGAAACGCGATTGAGTTACTTCGTGAAAATCATCATCCGTTTGTAATTGACACGATGCGAACTCAAGCATCCTGGTTCTGCGATCTAAAACGTTGGGATGAAGCAATTAATACTTACCGAGAGATTATTCAATTGAACGAAATAGATGGTCAAGATGAGTTCGTGGCTCGCGATTTGCTTTCAATTACACATTGCCTATTTGAAGTTGGCAAATGGGAAGAGACTGTTAAAGTGGCTTTTGAAGCTCGAGAAATCTTCAAATCAGAAAAGATGATTTGCGAGATTAGCTGGTGTGATTTAAATATCGCCGGTTCGTATGTTGAACTAGGAGACGGTCGAATGGCCATCGAGTGGGGTCAACGTGCAAATGACCTTGGAACTCTTCGAAAAGATAACGAGGTAATTTGTAAATCGAATTATGTGATGGCTAGAGGTCACATAATTCTCAAAGAATTTGCGAAAGCCGAAAATTACTTGACGGAAGCTCAGAATCTTGTTGCTAGATCGGGAGATAATGCTCAAATGGAGAAAATCGAGAATGCCTTGATTGAGGTCTATCGAGCTACGGAGCGCATTTCGGAAGCTGAAAGCGCAGAACGTCGGCTTCAAACCTTGAAAGAAATTGTCGGATAGTGAATGAGAAATTCAGGCGCCCGCTTCATAAGCGAAATTGTCCGTCTTGTGGAGCGGAAGGCTCTATTCTAGAAATTGCCTACGGCCTACCGAGTAATGAGTTTGATTTTGAAAAATATATAGTCGGAGGTTGCGTAGTTTCCGACTTCGATTCCAATATTGGTTGTCGAGAATGTGCCTGGCGTGGACTTGAGGCTGATTTCAACTAACAACTTGCATAGCCATAATCTCTTAGGTGATGCCTAGCGGTTTGAGGTGGGAACTGTCATCCTTGACTTGTGGGCAGCACGGGTACTCTGAGCCGATTAATTGAACAGAGCAACCAGGCATTTTCAGGACAGGATTGGCAAAACGGAGAAAAGTTAAACCAGGCAATCCTGCTTGAAATGCGTGGAGTTAAAAAGGTTTCGCATAAAGACCTAGTAGAAATTGCGAAACGATATTTGAGTTCAATTTTCGGGCAAGGATTATTCCTTTTTGAAGAGAATCATCCCGATAGGGATGAATTCGAGAAAAAAGTTCAAAGATTCAAAATGTTCATTAAGTCTAATCAAGGCTGGCAATCGTCACTTGAAGGAATCGAGCGCGATCTTCATGAAGTTCAACTATTTCTGCGCGTTTTTCGAGCTGATTCACGGAACAAGGCAGCTAATTCACTTCGCAGATTGGGGCGACCAGACTTATCAGTAAAATTGTGTAACTATTTGCTTTCTCAATCCAAACTGAATTATTACGTTTTAACTTCTCGGAGTTGGGCTTATGGCGATCTTGGTCAAATTGACCAAGCATTAGAAGATGCCAGATTGGCTTTAAAATATGAGCCTAAAGGAAACAACTATCCACAAATTGCGCTTTCGCGAGCTTATCGCCAAAGATTTAAGCGAGATGGCGTTCTCGATGATGCTGAAGAGGCAATTAAGTGGGCCCGTGCGGCATTGTCTACAAAAAGAAATTTCTATGCTGCAAGTCAATTAGTTGCATCTCTGCGAACCATGGGCCACAGCTCATGGAACATAGAAATTCAAAAACTTGAAACTGAATTTCCAAACATTATTCGACTAGCAGATAAGGTGGCTATTGAAAGCGCGGTAGGAATAGTGTTTGACTCACCGTCCGTCGAAGAGGATTTTGAAGAAACAGATGACGGTCCTGATAATGACGAGATTGAGATTTCAGAGGAACTTCCTGAAGATTATTATGAAGACTACTTCCCTGATCAAATGGAATCTTTGAATAATCCTCGATCACCTCATCTAGAACCTTGAATTTCCTTTCGCTAACTAGCAGGTAAAGTGAAAAATGGAGAAAAAGGAAATGTATTGTCATCAAAATTTAATTGAAAAAAGGTGTCAGTCCCCTTTGCTAGGTTTCTTACCAGCGCGAAATAAGGAGTGGGAATATGAATGAGATGCAGACGCGCAAGCTCAATGGGCTACAGCGGATGAATCGGCGGATGACATTGAATCCGCTTTTGCGAACGCGCATCATTTGGTGGACCAGAATCTGGGTGATTAAGTTTTTTGCGACACTGGGCATGATTGTTGAGGCAATAATGAAAACAATCGTAAAGATTGTTCTTGTGATTATGGCCGCCCTATTCTTATTGTGAGGATCTGATGAATAACGTTGAGAATAGATTTTTATTGGTTTTGGCAATTATCGGTGTAGCTCTTGCCGGTGGAGCATTTGCGTTGAGTTGGCAACCTTCAAATCAGTTCTTTGATTTCTCACCAGCGAATGATGGGTTTGTAGCTCCACGGGATATCTCGAAGGTTGTGAATGAGACGCAGGATTCGACGGTTTTGGTTACCTGCGAGGTTAGTAAAGATGAATCGTGGATTGGAACGGGATGGGCGATTGATTCTTCGCTTTTACAGAAGCCCTCGGAAAAAACCACGATCATGACAAATTTTCATGTGATTGATGAATGTATTGAGGGTCGTGGGAAAGTGAGCATCGCTTTACTTTATGAAAAGAATCAGCCGGCTGAGATATTGAATTATGACAAGAGAAATGACTTGGCTGTTTTAACTGCCGATATAGAAATTCCTCCTTTGGAATTATCGAAGAATGAGCTCTGGCCCGGGTATTGGGTAATGGCGCTGGGATCAGCTGCTTCATATGAGGGTTCTGTGGCTTTTGGAAATGTATTGAATATTACGGTTGAGAACATATTGATAACTAACAATGTCTCTCAAGGAAATAGTGGTGGACCGCTAGTCGATAATGAGGGCAAAGTTGTTGGCATGGTGACTTGGCAATCTGATGTTGAGGGAGATCAATTCAATGGGGCGCGGATATTGGATGTTTTTTGTGAGAATATTTTGCTCTGTGAATATGAATTTAAAGGTGATAAAACTTGGTTCAACTATGAAGAGTGATTACTTTGCCTGATAAGAAAAAGCGAGGTCGAGTAGCCCAGGTAAAGAATGGGTTCGAGCCTCGTATTTGTGTGGTGTGTGAGAAGCCGTTTGAGTGGCGGAAGAAGTGGGCGCGGGATTGGGAGCGGGTTAAGTATTGCTCTGAGAAATGTCAGAAGCAGGCAAAGTAAGCGCAGGTTTTTCGGAAGTTAATTGTTTTAATTCTTTTTTGATGGTGGTGATGGTTTCGGGGATGCCTTCTTCATAGGCGTAGAGAGCCATGGCGAAGATGCGGGAGAAGAACTTGGCATCGGAGTAAGTGAAGCGAAGACCAGAGGTTTTCTTGCGGTTAGAGACTCCGATAAGGAAGTCGTTGCCGTCTTCAGTTTTTGCAACGGAGAGAATTTTGGAGAAGGCCCATTCATTGGTTTCAAGAGCGCCAGCGAAGATAAGGCGTTGGTTAGTTAGCTTTACGAATCCTTCATCTTTATCCATCTGCATCGCATCGCCCGGAACAAGTGTTCCTCGATGAGATCCGACGCGAACTCGAATACCGGCGCCTACTGGAACGGAGAATCCGGCAGAACCACCGGCGTAACGTGTCGGAGTTCTTCCGGCTTCATGAAAGACGGCGTTGCCGGTCCAGATTACAAATTCACCATCTTTTTGTACGAGGGATTGGTCTTCGATTTTCTTGCCTTCGGCTGCGCTGGTAAAGATTTCGAGCGCTTGAGTTAAGAGATCGGTTTCGGATTGCCACTCGGTTAGTTCTTCTTGGTATCTAGCTTGGGCTTGTTTGGCGGCGCGCTTGGCTTTGAGGTTCTTGAAGAAGTTGAGCGCCATAGGGAGATTATCTCGCTATTTGCTTAGGCGCTGCCAGTTTTTCAAAAGATAAGCACCGGCCTCTTGATAGAAGGCTTCGCGGTCTTTACCGATAGTTTTCTTTAAATTATCATTAAAGGTTTCGGTGTCCTTCATATTCTTCATAAATTCAATGAACTTATTAATTCCATATTTTGCAATGTAATACTCCCAGACAATCTGGCCCGCGGAATAACTCAATTGACCGCGAAGATCTGAATCTCGTCCTTCGATCTCTTTGATCAGCTTTACCGCGTCAGAGGTTGAATTCATGGAGACTTTGCCTTTGAAGAATTTAATGTCTCTTGCTAATAACTTGTCCATCTCATCGCTGTACCAGCCGAGGTTTGCAAAACCAAGCGCCATTCCAATGGTGTTGGCCGATCCCTCGATGTAATGTCCAGTGACTTTTGAGCGCGGATCACCTTCTCTATACATATTTCCGCTATCTCTAGTCAGAACACCTTGGAGAACATGTGTCATCTCATGCGGTGCAACTTCTGGCCAGTATGTCTCAGTCTTAGCAAATGTGGATGTGTGGGCTAGGTAGTAGGCATAACCTTTGCTATTTTCATAACCGGCTGAACCGCCACCAGTTCCTGCGCGATAGTAAAAACGTTCCCGTGATACGTAATCTTTTAGTAAATCTTGTAAGAAGTCTCCTCCATAACCATTTTGGTCAACAATCTTTGGTAATTCGTTCTTAACAAAATCTTGGTCTTTTTCAGTTACACCAATCAATTTGATTTTTACCTTGGTATCAAAGAGCGGGCTAAATCGTTTTGCAACTTCTTTTGATTGCAAGCGGATTAGAGCGGCAATTTCCTTAGGAAAACTAGCTCTGATTTGATCTTCAAATTCGATATTGGCATGGCTCGGATCTACCGCTAAAGAATTGATTGATTTGTATGCGGCGACGCGGATTGGGTCGAAGGAGTTTTCTTTTCTGGAATCCTTTGATTGCCATTTATTGTTGGCATCTTTGCGTTGTTGCTTATTAGCAACATAGCGGTAAACGTAACCGCCAGTTGGTCCGATTGCTGGAGCAGATGTTGATTTGGTCTGCTTATTTGCTTCGACAGCGGGGGTTTGGGTAAGTGTTAGGGCGAGGGCTAGGAAAAGGACGCGTGTGCGCATGCGAAATATTCTCAGTAAGTAATCAGACTTGCCACCTGAAAGAGGCAAAAAGAGCCAGAAGTTATTGGATTAGTTAGGCTCCCACGCGTGAATCAGCCGAGTACGGTGGGTCGAATAAAGTGGTTGACCAATATTGTCTATAGCTCGCCATTTGAGCTCTTTATTGCCTTTGTGATTCTTGTGAATGCGACTTCGCTTGCGATTCTTACGATGCCGGAATTGGATGAAACAGTACGACGGGCATGTGAACAGATTGATTTAGTTTGTTTTGCGATTTATGCGGTCGAGTTATTGATGCGGATACTTTCTTATGGAAAGCGGCCTTGGGATTTCTTTAAGACGGGTTGGAATGTATTCGACTTTATTGTGATTGCGGCATCGCCGATATTTGCTGGCCAGACCGTGGTTCTTCGATTATTGCGCTTATTGCGGTTGTTCCGAATCTTTAGATTCTTACCTGAAGTAAGGGTGCTTACGACTTCGATTGTGCGCTCGTTGCCGCCGTTAATGAGCCTTGCGGTATTGATCTTTGTGGCCTTGTTTATGTACGGAATGGTTGGACATTACTTATTCGGTGATCAAGATGCCGATAATTGGGGAAGCATCACTCGGGCTATGACGAGTTTGTTTATTCTTTTGACGTTAGAGAACTTCCCGAATTATTTAGAGGCGGGCGTTGCGGTAAGTCCGTGGGCGCTGCCTTATTTCTTGTCGTATGTATTTGTTGTGGTCTTCACGGTATTAAACGTGCTTATCGGTGTGGTTTTAAATGCTATGGATGAGGCTCGGGAAGAGAATCGTGAGCGAGCAAAGCGGTTAGGTCAGCTAACTGAAATTGTTGATGAAGTTGAGACGATGACTGAAGATGGAAAGATTTCAGCGGAAGAGATGAAGAAGCTGCGCGAGAAAGTAGCGCGGATGGAGCGGATTCTCGAAGAGAACTAGTTTGTGGCTAGAGCGCGATTTGGTTCTAGCTTTGTATTTGGACAGGCGCTCCAAAGGCCGCGAGAGTTAGCGCGGGCGGATTGGGCGGCTTTGATAAGTTTTTCGGAATAGAGACCGCGTTCGCTGCGATAGAAATATGGAGCGGCGGCGCCGATACGGACCATCTCGAGATTTATATTGCGTTTTCCGATGAAGAGATATCGAAGTAGTCGGCCATATCTATCGACTTCATCGAGATTGGGGTCGGTGGTTAGTGAGATTTTGCCGCTGCGATTAATGAGTTTGGCGAGAGCTTTCTGGGCTTCGGTGGAGTAGCACTCGTTGCCGCGAAGTTCTGGGGAGTCGATTTGGAGAAGACGGACGGAAGTTCCATCGCTGAGTTTTATGGTGTCGCCGTCGGTGATTGAAGTGATTGTTATGTTGGCGTGAGATGGAGTGATTGGGAGCGTTAGCGTCGCTGTGAGGATGGTGAGGATGAGGCGGCGCATGAGTTAAGCGTAAGCGTCTTTTAATCGGGAGCAAATTCTTGTACATTTTATTAAATATTTTGTACACTTGTGGATATGAAGGAGTTTTCTGTCAGTGACGCTCGCCAAGATCTGCCCTCTTTAATTGATAAATCTAAAAAGGAGCCGATTGTGATTAACCGACACGGAAAACCGGAAGCGGTACTAATAAGCCTTGAGCAATACGAGGAGTTTGTAGAAGCGGTGGAAGAACTTGATGACATTGCTGAAGCTGAGGAGTCCCTTCGTGATCCTGGGCCGAATATTCCCTGGGAGAAGGTGAAGAAAGATCTAGGTCTACGATGAAGACCTACGATATTGAATTCCGCCCGCGCGCAAAAAAGCAATTAATGCAACTAGAAAACGCGGATCAGCGGCGAATACAAGGCGCTATAGAACTTCTAAGAACCGATCCAATACCTCCGAGCGCAAAGCGCCTAAAAGGGAGAAATGATTACAGTTTGAGAGTTGGAAGTTATCGAGTTATTTACAACTTTTCGACTGGAAAGCTCAAGATTCTCGTGATTGCAATTGGCCATAGACGTGAAATTTATTCCAATAGCGATTGATTCTTTAGCGTCGGAAGGGAGCGATAGGATTTGGGGATGGAAGAGACAGAAACGTTTGCAGTTGTGAAGCCGTTGGCCTCGCCCCAGGCGCGGCTTGGCGCGTACTTGGTTGATATTGGTCTAGCGATTGTGACGCTATTTATTGGTTGGTTGATCTGGTCATTCTTTACTTGGCAGACCGGACAGACTCCGGCGAAGCGATTGATGAAACAAGTCGTGGTTAGTTCAAAGTCCGATCTTCCTTTTACCTGGGTCCAAATGTTGTTACGCGAAGCTGTGGTGAAAGCGTTTGCTGGTGGTATCGCTTCATCGGCTTCAAATGGAATTACCTGGGTGGTTGATTCACTATTTATCTTCCGTGATGATCGCCGGACGGTTCATGATTTGATTGTGAGCAGCAAGGTGATTCAGCTTTGAGTAAGCGCGCTCTCTTTATTGAGCACGATTATGTTTCGTTGGGTGGTCCGGTTTGGCGAGCGTTTGAGAAGCGCGGATATGAAATTGAGCGGTTTCTGATTGTTCCGAAAGATAAGTTTCACGAACCAAATGTGGTGGTGGAGTTTCCGGATTTCAATAAATTTGATGTGATTGTTCCGATGGGCGCTCCGTATGGGGCATATGAAGATGCGCGAATTGGTAATTGGTTATTGCCTGAGATTGAGAAGTTAAAGAATGCGCATAATGCTGGTATTCCAATATTGGGAATTTGTTTTGGTGGCCAAGTAATGGCGCGCGCGTTAGGTGGTTCGGTCGCTCGTTCACCTAAAGCTGAGTTGGGTTGGTATGAGATTGAAAGTGATGATCCGAGTTTGATTTCTAAGGGTCCGTGGTTTGAGTACCACTGGGATAGATGGCAGAACCCGCCGGGCGCAACAGAGATTGCTAGAAGTGCGATTGCTACCCAGGCTTTTGTTTTAGGAAGAACTTTGGGGCTGCAGTTTCATCCTGAAATAGATCCGGAAGTTTTGGAAGAGTGGCTAGCGATGGATGGTGGATGTGCTGAGGTTGAAAGTGAGGGCGTCGATGTTGCAGAGTTACGGGCGCGCACTAAAGCCGAAGCAGCTGGCTCTGAAGTGCGCGCCGATGATCTTGTTGAGAAGTTCTTAACGCGCGTTGCTAATTCGCAAATCGTCTCTGCTTAATCAAGCGGAGTTACGTAAGCTCCTGAGATACCGCCATCAACTAAGAAGTTAGATGCGGTAATAAAGCTGGAGTCATCGCTGGCAAGGAATGCGAC
>Ga0315906_10005084_pt1 | contig 16628 bp, 11 predicted proteins | sample LakEriMetagenome_4_FD_203526 | JGI IMG/M metagenome (GOLD analysis project Ga0315906, IMG submission 203526) | Freshwater fungal communities from buoy surface, Lake Erie, Ohio, United States - Buoy 2 MA122 | ecosystem: Environmental > Aquatic > Freshwater > Lake > Lake biofilm | place: USA...
CACGACGCAGCGACAGCTTCTGGTTGTAGGCCTCGGAACCAACGCTGTCGGTGTGACCCACAGCGATGATGACCTCAAGGGTGACGCCCTTGATCTTGCCGGCGAGGTCGTCGAGCTTGGCTTTACCTTCAGGCTTCAGCGTGGCCTTGTCGAAGTCGAAGAACGCATCGGCCGCAAAAGTGACCTTCTCGCTGGTCGGACGCGGAGCCGGAGCCGGGGCAGGTGCCGGGCGCGGTGCCGGGGCCGGGGCCGGGACGACCGGACGCGGGGCGGGCGGCGGCGCCATGGGCGACGACACAGGGGCCGGGGCCGAACGCGGCATCAGGTCGGCGTTGCAATCGACCTGAGCGTTGGCGGGTTGCCACCAGGGCGTACGCACGCACAGACCTTTCGGGCTGCCGGGCTGCTCTGCAAACGGCGAAGTGACCACGTTGCCGAACGGCGACTGGACATAGCCGGTCTGGTTCGGAGCGGCTTTGATATTCGGAGTGTCCTGGTTGGTGGACGCGCATGCAGCCAGCAGACCAGTGGCCACGAGGGCTCCCAACTTGAGCGATTTCTTCATGTTTCTCCTCTCGGTGAGATGACTCACATCTGAAAAATCAACGCCTTGCAGCGGCTGCGACGCAGTATACCGACCCGCTTACCTACGGCAAAGCGCCTCGAACGTGCCTTGTGCCGGTGGGCGCCACCAGAAACTGCAGAGCGCCACACGGCTTGAAACAACCTATGCCCGCACGTTACCCGGCACAAACTGACCTAAACGATTGTGCCACACGACATTGCGGGCACGTACTGCCGCTACGGCGTCGAGCGCGCGGGCATGCACCATTTGTCGCTTGACTACAACAGACTGCCCATTCACCCAGACATCGCTGACCTGCTGATTCGTCGAGGAATACACCAAATGCGCGACCGGATCATGGAATGTGGCCAGTCCGTCATCGGTCAGGTCGACCGCAACGAGGTCAGCTGCCTTGCCGGGTTCAATGCTGCCGATCCTGTCCTGCATCCCGAGGGCCCGAGCGCCGCCCAGAGTCGCCGCCCGCAGCGCCTGATGCGCATTGAAGGCGGCAGCATCCCCGCTCAGTCCTTTGGCGAGCAGGCAGGCCGTGCGTGTTTCGGCGATCAGATCGAGGCGATTGTTGCTCGCTGAGCCATCGGTACCGATGGCGACGTTGACGCCTTCGTTCAGCAGTCGCGCCACCTCAGGCCCGATGCCGCTGGCCAGTTTCAGGTTCGAATGCGGGCAATGCACCACCGAGGCGCCATGGTTCGCAAGCAGGCGAATGTCGGCGTCATCCAGGTGCACTGCGTGCACGCCAATCAACTCCGGGTTGACCAGCCCCAGTGCGGCCAGGCGCGTCAGCGGGCGCACGCCGTGGCGCGCCACATGCTCGGCCACTTCGCGCGCGGTTTCGTGCACATGGATATGCACAGGCATTTGCAGCTCGGCTGACAGGCGTGCCACATCTGCGAGTGCCGCGTCGCCTACCGAATAGGGTGCGTGCGGCGCCAGCGTGAAACCGATGGTGGGCTCATGGCGCAGGCTGTCTCGCAGCTTCAGGCCCTTGGCGAGATAGTCCTGTGGCCCGCTCCCGTAGGCGCTGGGAAAGTCGATCACGATGATGCCCACCGCAGCCCGCATTCCCAGGTCCAGTGCGGCTTTCGCGGTGGACTCCGGGAAAAAATACATATCGCTGAAGGTGGTGATCCCGCCCATCAGCATTTCGCGGCAGGCCAGCACTGAACCGTCATAGACGAAGGCCTCCGACATCAGCGCACCTTCCATGGGCCAGATGCGTTCGTGCAGCCACCGCTCAAGGGGCAGATCGTCGGCAGTGCCTCGCAGAAGGGCCATGGCCGCATGGGTATGCGCATTGATCAGTCCAGGGATGAGCAGATGCTCGTCCAGATCAATGCGCGGGGCCTGCGGATAGGCCTGCAGAGCCGCTTCGCGAGCCATCACGGCTGCGATCTGCGTGCCCTGCACGACAACGGTATGCCCGGTCAGGACGGCGGGCCCATCGGCCACCGGTGCAAGCCATCTGGGACTGATCAGCGAAACGGGCGCGGTCGGGGGGGCGGTCGGCACAGTCATGCCCCATTACATCACAGCCAGATGGGTTAAAATTCAAGGCTTTACCCGCCGCAGCGCTCGTCGCATCCTCATGGATCAATTCGCAAAAGAAACTCTCCCGATCAGTCTCGAAGAAGAGATGCGGCGCTCCTACCTCGATTACGCCATGAGCGTGATCGTCGGCAGGGCTCTCCCGGATGTACGCGACGGACTCAAGCCAGTCCATCGGCGGGTGCTGTTTGCAATGCACGAGCTGAACAACGACTGGAACCGGCCGTACAAGAAATCGGCCCGTATCGTTGGCGATGTCATCGGTAAGTACCACCCCCACGGTGATCAGTCGGTCTACGACACCATCGTGCGCATGGCCCAGGATTTTTCGCTGCGCTACATGCTGGTCGATGGGCAGGGCAACTTCGGTTCGGTGGATGGCGACAACGCCGCCGCCATGCGGTACACCGAGATTCGCCTCTCGAAGATCGCGCATGAGCTGCTGGCCGATATCGACAAGGAAACCGTCGATTTCGGTGCCAACTACGACGGTTCAGAGAAGGAACCGCTGCTGCTGCCTGCACGCATTCCGAATCTGCTCATCAATGGCAGTTCGGGCATCGCGGTGGGCATGGCCACCAACATTCCGCCGCACAACCTGGGCGAGGTGGTCGAGGGCTGTCTGCTGCTGCTGCGCAGGCCCGAGTCAAGTGTGGATGAACTCATCGAGCTCATTCCGGCCCCCGACTTTCCCACCGCCGGAATCATTTACGGCGTCAACGGCGTGCGCGAGGGTTACCGCACCGGTCGGGGCCGAGTGGTGATCCGCGCCCGTACACATTTCGAGGAAATCGATCGCGGGCAGCGACAGTCCATCGTGGTTGACGAACTGCCTTTCCAGGTCAACAAGCGTGTGCTGCAGGAGCGCATCGCCGAGCTGGTCCAGGAAAAGAAAATCGAAGGGATTTCCGACATCCGTGATGAGTCGGACAAGTCGGGCATGCGACTGGTCATTGAATTAAAGCGCGGCGAAGTGCCTGAGGTGGTGCAGAACAATCTGTTCAAACAGACGCAACTGCAGGACACCTTTGGCATGAACATGGTGGCACTGGTCGATGGCCAGCCCCGCCTGCTTAACCTCAAGCAGATGCTCGAGGCGTTTCTGTCGCACCGGCGTGAAGTGGTCACGCGGCGCACAGTATTCGATCTGCGCAAGGCTCGCGATCGCGGCCATGTGCTCGAGGGTCTGGCGGTGGCGGTGGCCAACGTCGACGAGATGATCGAGCTCATCAAGGCCTCGCCCACGCCGCCCGTGGCCCGCGAGCGGCTGCTGGCCCGCACCTGGGACCCGGGTGTAGCCCGCGAGATGGTCACCCGCGCCGGGGCAGATGCGGCGGCATTCAGGCCGCTGGGGCTCGAGCCTGGTGTGGGGCTCACCGATGCCGGCTACAAACTTTCCGAGGTTCAGGCCCAGGAAATTTTGCAGATGCGTCTGCAGCGCCTCACGGGCCTGGAGCAGGACAAGATCGTTCAGGAATATCGCGAGGTGATCGAAGCCATTGCCGATCTGCTCGATATCCTGGCGCGCCCTGAGCGCATCAGTCAGATCATTGGCGATGAGCTGAAGGCCATCAAGGCGGAATATGGCGATCCGAACAAAGACCCGCGGCGCTCGCAAATCGAACTGAACGCCACCGAACTCGACACCGAAGACCTGATCGCGCCGACCGACATGGTGGTGACGCTCTCGCACACCGGCTACATCAAGAGCCAGCCGCTCTCTGAGTACCGGGCGCAGCGTCGTGGCGGGCGTGGCAAGCAGGCCACGTCGATGAAGGAAGATGACTGGATCGATCAGCTCTTCATTGCCAACACCCACGACTACATCCTGTGTTTTTCCGATCGTGGCCGGGTTTATTGGCTCAAGGTCTGGGAAGTGCCGCAAGGGTCGCGCAATGCGCGGGGCAAACCCATCGTCAACATGTTCCCCCTGGTCGATGGCGAAAAAATCACCGTCGTGTTGCCGGTCAAGACCTTCGACGATCAGCATTTCGTCTTTATGGCCACCAGTCTGGGCACGGTCAAGAAAACGCCGCTGACCGAATTCTCGCGTCCTCTGAAGCGCGGCATCATCGCGGTCGATCTGGATGAAGGCGATTTTCTGATTGGTGTGGCGGTCACCGATGGTGCCCACGATGTCATGCTCTTTTCGGACAGCGGCAAAGCGGTGCGCTTTGATGAGAACGATGTCCGACCCATGGGGCGGGGCGCGCGCGGTGTGCGGGGCATGACCCTCGAGGATGGACAGGCCGTGATTGCCATGCTGGTGGCCGAGACCGAGACGCAGTCGGTGCTGACCGCCACCGAAAACGGGTTTGGCAAGCGCACGCCGATTACCGAATACACGCGCCATGGTCGCGGCACCAAGGGCATGATTGCCATTCAGACCAGCGAACGCAACGGCAAGGTAGTCGGGGCGATCCTGGTCGAGGCGCGTGATGAAATCATGCTGATCACCACGGGCGGCGTGCTGGTGCGCACCCGGGTGTCCGAGATCCGCGAGATGGGCCGCGCCACACAGGGCGTCACGCTCATCGCAGTCGATGAGGGCACGACCTTGTCGGGTGTACAGCGCGTGGTGGAATCGGACGGAGCTGAAGAACTCAGCGCTGGCGAATCGGATCCGGGCACGGCATCCTGATCCGCGGTTTCGTTCTGTCCGTGAGCATGCATGCAGGATGGGGCGCGCCCCGGCGTTGTTGAGCGGTTGATTGCGGTGGCACACACACACTCTGGAGACACGCAATGAGCGACCGACTGTCCGAATTGCGACAGCGAATTGACGAGGTCGACGGCCGGTTGCTCGATTTACTTGGCGAGCGGGGTCGACTGGTGCTTGAGGTGGGCGCGCACAAGCACGCCACCAATGCACCGGTCTGGAGGCCGGAGCGTGAAGCGCAGATTTTGCGCAGGCTTGCCGAGCGCAATGCCGGTCCGCTGCCGGATGCCGCTATTGCTGCGGTCTGGCGCGAGATCATTTCTGGTTGCCGCGAGCTCGAGCGGCGGTTACGCGTGGCCTATCTGGGCCCGGCCGGAACATTCTCGGAGCAGGCCGTGCTGGCCCAGTTCGGGCAGGGTGTTGAGGCCGTCGCGTGTGTGTCGATTGATGAAGTCTTTCGCGCAAGCGAAGCCGGTACCGCAGACTTTGGTGTGGTGCCGGTAGAGAACTCCAGCGAGGGGGCGGTCAATCGCAGCCTCGACCTGTTTTTGCAAAGTCCACTGAAAATTTGCGGTGAGGTGTCGGTGCCAGTGCGTCATCACCTGCTCACGCACAGCGGCACCATGAATGGCATCACCCGCATCTGCGCCCATGCGCAGGCCCTGGCGCAGTGCACTGGATGGCTCAATCGCAACTATCCCACGCTGGAGCGTGTGCCGGTCTCAAGCAATGCCGAAGGCGCGCGTCTGGCTGCTCTGGAGCCGCATACCGCGGGCATTGCCGGCGACGGGGCACTGGGGCGCTACGACGTGCAGGTGGTGGCGCAGTCGATCCAGGATGATCCGCTCAATCGCACGCGCTTTGCGGTCATCGGCAACCATGTGTGTGGCCCATCAGGCACAGACCAGACTTCGCTGATTCTGTCAGTGCCGGATCGTGCCGGCGCCGTGCATGCGCTGATCGAGCCGCTGTCGCGTCATGGCGTGTCGATGAAGCGCTTCGAATCGCGCCCGGCACGTCAGGGCAACTGGGAGTATTACTTTTACATCGACTTGCTGGGCCATGAGGCCGACGCATCGGTGGCGGCTGCGTTGGCCGAAATCCGCGCACATGCCGCTTATTTCAAGTCGCTGGGTTCGTATCCGCGTGAGGTGAGTCTGACCTCCGGACGCAGCCCCCATCCAATCGCCACACCGACCACCTCTACATCGCCCGCACCATGAGCGCTCAATCTGCTGTGACCGATCCCGCATCACTTGCGCCCGCCTATGTGCGCGCCATTGCGCCTTATCGCGCAGGCCGCCCGATCTCCGAAGTGGCCCGGGCCTATGGTCTGGACGAGTCCAAGATCGTCAAGCTCGCCTCCAACGAAAACCCGCTGGGGATGCCCGAGTCGGCCCGTCAGGCGATGCTGGTTGCCGCCGCCGACCTGGGACGTTACCCGGATGCCAACGGCTTTGAGCTGAAGGAAGCGTTGTCGGCGCGCCTGGGTGTGCCGCAGGACTGGCTGACACTCGGCAATGGTTCCAACGACATCCTGGAGCTGGTGGCGCATGCCTGGTTGCAGCCGGGTCTGTCAGCGGTGTACTCGCAGTACTCCTTTCAGGTCTATGAACTGGCTACGCAAGAAACCGGTGCGCGGGCTATCGTGACCCCCGCGAAGAACTTCGGCCACGATCTGCCGGCCATGCGCGCGGCCATTGCGCCCGATACGCGGGTGGTGTTCATTGCCAACCCCAACAATCCCACCGGCACCTTTCTGCCCGCGGGCGAGATCGAGGCCTTCCTGCAGTCGGTGCCGCCTAATGTCGTGGTGGTGCTCGATGAGGCTTACAACGAATACCTCGAGCCCTCGCTGTGGGTGGATGCGGTGGCGTGGGTCAAGCGGTTTCCCAACCTAGTGCTCTCGCGCACGTTCTCCAAGGCCTATGGGCTTGCGGGCTTGCGTGTGGGCTATGGCGTGGCCCAGCCGGCACTGACCGACCTGATGAACCGGGTGCGACAGCCTTTCAACGTGAATTCCATGGCACAGGCGGCCGCGGTTGCGGCGCTGGCCGATCGGCCATTCCTGGAGCGCAGCCGAGCGCTGAACGCTGAGGGTGTGCAGCTGCTGCAGGCGGCCTTCGAGGCGATGGGTCTGCAGTACGTGCCCTCCTACGGCAACTTCGTGCTGGTGAAGGTGGGTGACGCCAACGCCATCAACGAAAAGCTGCTCAAGGCTGGTGTGATCGTGCGGCCGGTGGGCAACTACGGCCTGCCCGAGTGGCTGCGCATCACAGTGGGGCTCCCCGAAGAGAACCGGATTTTCCTGGATGCCTTGCGTGCCGCGCTGGGGCGCGCGTGACCGAACCCGCTGCTGCGAAGCGGCCTGCTGAGCATCCTGAGGTGTTCGATACGGTTTCGATCGTTGGGACGGGTGCACTGGGCGGCTCGGTGGCAGGTGCCTTGCGTGCGCGGGGTCTTGCCCGTCGTATCCGCGGGCTGGACCCGCAGCATGCGCACATGGCACGGGATGCAGGTCTGATCGATGAGGTCTGCACCGGTTTGCCCGCGCTGCTGGCTGGTGCCGATCTGGTAGTGCTGGCTGCGCCAGTATCCGTGAACTGTGCGCTGGTGGCCGACCCGGCGATGAGAACGGGGCTGGGTGCGCAGGCGTGCCTGACGGATGTGTCGAGTACCAAGTCGAGCATGGTGGCTGCAGCCCTGGCGGGCCTGGGCGAGCGGCGCGGGCGCTTCGTGGCGTCTCATCCGATTGCCGGCTCCGACCGGTCAGGCCCGGGGGCTTCGCGCGCGGATCTCTTCGATGGTCGCGCGTTGCTGATGTGCCCCACACCCGAGTGCGATGCCGATGTGGTGCAGCGGGTGGAGTCGATGTGGCACGCACTGGGTGCACGGGTGGCGCACATGAGCCCGCAGCACCACGACCTGCTCTTTGCCGAAGTCTCGCACTGGCCGCATGCCGTGGCGTTTGCACTGGCCGCATCGATTGGCGAAGGGCCGCGTGCCGAGGATGCCCGCCGGTATCACGGTGCAGGGCTTCGCGACACCACGCGGGTGGGAGGTTCGCCCGCAGGATTGTGGGCCGGCATCCTCCTGGACAACCGCGAGCCGGTGCTGGCCGCTGCTGCGGCCTTTCGCGTTGAACTTGACCGCATTGAAACCGCGTTGAGAGACGGCGATCGTGATGCGCTCATGCAGGCACTGGCCCGCGGGGAGCGCTGGCGCAGCGCCTTCTGATGCACGACTTCAGAGGCGCGGACCGAGGCGCTGACCTTCCTGGCCTACTGCCAGACGCCGACAGTGCAATGCTGGCCCGATTGGGCTACGCCCAGGATCTTCAGCGGCGCATGAGCCGCTTTTCAAACTTTGCAGTGTCGTTCGCGATCATCTGCATCCTCGCTGGTGGCATCACGGCTTTTCCAACAGCCCTGGGCGCAGGTGGCGGCTTTACGGTATCAGTGGGCTGGTTGGTGGGCTCGGCTTTTGCGCTGCTTGTGGCGGTGGCCATGGCGCAGATTGCCTCAGCGTTTCCCACCGCCGGGGGGCTTTATCACTGGGGATCCATTCTGGGCAGCCGCGGCTTCGGTTGGGTGACGGTCTGGTTCAATCTGCTCGGGTTGGTCTTGGCCTGTGGATCGATTGCTTTCGGTCTGTATGACCCATTTGTCAAAACACTGCTTCTGCCAATGCTGGGCATCGACACGGAACAGTGGGGTTTACGCAGCCAGGCTGCATTTATCGGCGTTGTGCTCGGCTCGCAGGCGGTACTCAATCATGTCGCCATCGGATGGACCACGCGACTCATCGACTTCTCCGGCTATCTCATCTTCACGGTGACGATTGTGCTCACCATCTCACTATGGGTGTTTTCGGTCACGCCGATCGATGTCTCGCGTCTGATCACGTTCACGAATTTCACGGGTACAGAGGGCAGTATCTGGCCTGCTTCAACGAGCCAGTTGGGCGTCTTTCTCTCGGGTCTGCTGCTGACGGTCTACACCATCACCGGATTTGACGCTTCGGCACACACGGCGGAGGAAACACGCGATGCACAACGCGCAGTGCCCCGAGGCATCGTGCGTTCAGTGCTCTGGTCTGGTTTGTTCGGCGTCGTGCTGGTGAGCACATTCGTACTCTGCCTGCCTTCAATGGCACAAGCGGTTAAACAGGGTTCGGGCTTTTTTGCGACCCTCCTTGCACCTGTGCCCAGCCCATTGCGGTTGCTCCTGGTCCTGGCTTTGGTTCTGATCAACTACGTCTGCTCGCTGGCCTGTCTGATGTCCATCTCGCGGATGATGTTTGCCTTTGCACGGGATGGAGGGTTGCCTGCTTCACAGAGGCTGGCAACTGTGGATCCGCGCTATGGCTCCCCTGCGGCGGCGGTCTGGATATCGGCCCTGGCCGCGTTTGCCATGACGCTTTACGCCGATGCCTTTGTGCTGTTGTCCACTGGTTGCACAGTGTTTCTCTATATTTCCTATGTGCTGCCGGTCGCAGCGGGTGCCTGGGCCGAGGGGCGCCACTGGAAACGCAAGGGCCCCTTTGATCTTCGGGCACTATCTAAACCTGTCGCGCTGGTCGCAGTGTTGGGAGCACTCACACTGATCTGGGTCGGGATGCAGCCTCCCAACGAGAAGGTGAGGGTGCTTGTCCTGGCAATGTGTGTAGGGCTGGCGATCGCTTGGTGGGGGTTGGGTGTGCGCAATCGGTTTCGAGGGCCACCGATCGATACGATTGGCTGACGCTTCGTACGTTGCGCTGCGCCCCACCAGGGCACCCCCTTAGTGCTCAGATATTTAGCCAATGCACCTTGTACTGATACCCGCACGCTGAAGCGGGCTTAGCCCTTGCGCTTCAGGCGTCGGATGAGGCTGGACGTATCCCAGCGTCCGCCGCCTTGCTTTTGCACATCGCCATAGAACTGGTCGACGAGCGCAGTGAGGGGAAGCGACGCGCCGTTGCGACGTGACTCATCAATGCACAGGCCCAGGTCCTTGCGCATCCAGTCCACTGCAAAGCCGAACTCGAACTGATCGTCGACCATGGTCTTACCGCGGTTGTCCATCTGCCAGGACTGCGCCGCGCCCTTGCCGATCACATCGAGCACCAGCTTCATGTCGATGCCGGCAGACTGGCCGAAGTGAATGCCCTCGGACAGCCCCTGCACGATGCCCGCGATGCAAATCTGATTGACCATCTTGGCCAGTTGACCGGCGCCCGAGGGCCCAATGAGCGTGAAGGCCCGCGAAAAGGCCATGGCCACGGGCTTGGCGCGCTCGAAGGCTGCTGCATCGCCGCCGCACATCACGGTGAGCAGGCCATTGACCGCACCAGCCTGGCCACCTGAGACCGGCGCATCGACAAAATCGAGCCCGCGCTCGCGTGCGGCCGCGTGCAGTTCGCGCGCCACTTCGGCCGACGCCGTGGTGTGGTCCACGAACAGTGCGCCACGCGCCATGCCGGCAAATGCACCATGCGCACCGAGCACCACGCTTCGCAAATCGTCATCGTTGCCGACGCAGGCGAAGACGATTTGAGCGCCTGCTGCCGCTTCGCGCGGCGTGGCTGCCGACTTGCCGCCGTATTCCTTGACCCAGGCCTGCGCCTTGGCGGTGCTGCGGTTGTAGACCGTGACCTGATGCCCGGCGCGTGCCAGATGGCCGGCCATCGGGGCGCCCATCACGCCCATGCCCAGAAAGGCCACGGTGTGTGGGGTGATCGGATCGTAGGTGCGCGTGCTCATGAGTGCTGTTCTCCGCTCAGAATGCAGCCGCGTGGCCATCGCGACGGCTGTCGCTGGCAGCCACGTAACCGTCTTCCATGTCCTCGCTCATGCGCCAGATGAATTGGCCCGAGCCGAAGTCCATGTAGGGATCGACGACTGGCGCCAGGTTGTGACCCATGGCACGCAGTGACTCGATCACGTTGGCTTGCATGGTCGATTCCACATCGATGTCCAGGCCGCGGTTGACCTTCCAGCGTGGGGCATCGCAGGCGGTCTGCGGGTTCTGCTTGTACTGGAGCATGCGCACCAGGGTCTGCATGTGGCCCTGTGGCTGCATGTTGCCGCCCATCACGCCAAAGCTCATCTGCGGCTTGCCGTCACGTGTGAGGAAGGCCGGAATGATGGTCTGAAACGGGCGCTTGCGCGGCGCCACCACGTTGACGTGTGCAGTGTCGGTGGTAAAGCCGTAGCCCCGGTTTTGCAGCGAAACGCCCGTGCCAGGCACCACTACGCCAGAACCAAAACCCATGTAGTTAGACTGGATGTAGCTCACCATCATGCCGTTCTCGTCGGCAGCGGTGAGATAGATGGTGCCGCCAGCAGGGGGTGTGCCGTGCTTGAAGTCGGTGGCGCGCGTGGGGCTGATCAGGCGCGCCCGCTCAGCCAGATAGCTGGGGTCCAGCAATTGCGCAGGCGAATGCTTCATGAAGCGGATGTCGGCGACATGCGTGTACACGTCGGCAAAGGCGCACTTCATGGCCTCGATCTGCAGATGGCGGCTTTGCGCCGAATCAGGGTGCAGCGAGGCGATATCGAAATTTTTCAGGATGCCCAGAGCGATGAGCGCCGCAATGCCCTGGCCGTTCGGGGGGATCTCATGCAGGCGATGCCCCAGATAATCCATGCCGATCGTCTCGACCCACTCAGGCCGGTATTCGGCGAGATCGTCGGCGGCCATCACCGCGCCCTGGGCCTTGGCGTAGGCCACGATTTTCGCGGCGGTTTCGCCCTCATAGAAGTCGCGCCCGCGCGTGGCTGCAATGCGCTTGAGCGTGCCGGCGGCACTGGGGTGAATGAAACGCTCGCCGGTTTCGGGTACACGCCCGCGCGGCAGGAAGTGCTCGGCAAACCCTGGCTGATCCTTCAGCAGATCGGCCTGCGCCTGCCATTTGCGCTGCACGATGGTCGAGACGATATAACCGCGCTCGGCGTACTCAATAGCCGGCTGCAGGCACTGCTCAAAAGGCAGCTTGCCGAATTTCTCGTGCAGTGCACCCCAGGCTGACACAGCGCCTGGCACAGTCACAGAATCCCAGCCGCGCATGGGCATCTGCCCGCCATGTTTGCGGGCGAAATAGGCTGGGTCCCATGCCTTAGGCGACCATCCTGAGGCATTGAGGCCATGCAGTTTCGTGCCGTCCCAGAGGATGGCAAACGCATCGGATCCTAAGCCATTGGACACAGGCTCGGTGAGCGTGATGGTCGATGCGGCAGCCACGATCGCGTCGATTGCATTGCCGCCTGCTGCCAGCATGCGCAACCCGGCCTGGGCCGCCAGCGGCTGCGAAGTGGCCACCACATTGCGGGCAAAGACCGGCGTGCGCACGGTGGGATACGGATTGATCCAGTCGAAGTCAGTGATGCGGGCGCTCATGTGAAGGCGAGTCCTGGATAAATGGGCAAGAAGGAAGGGCAGGATAAAGGGGGGCCGAATGAAGGGCCGAAAACAAGGAGGCCTAACAATCGACCTGAAAAAAAGGTCTCAGCAGAATCGCTGTGACAGTACGTGCTTACGTGTGCGGGTCAGCATCCCAACTGTCGGGCCAGGTCAGGGATGTCTGTGGCCAGTACATCAAACCGGTCGCTCTCATTGGGAATATCGCCTCGCACATCGGGGCCCCATTCCTGCGGACGGTCGATGTAGGCGGTGCGCAGTCCCTGGGCTGCTGCAGCACGCAGGTCCTCAGCATGCGCAGCACACAGCATGACTTGCTGCGGCCGGAGTGCAAACAGTTGGGCCACGCCCAGGTAGGTACGCGGATCAGGTTTGTAAGCCTTGAACACCTCGGCCGACAGGATGCAGTCCCAGGGCAAGCCCGCACGCTTGGATAGGTGTGTCAGCAGTCCCAGATTGCCATTGGACAGCGTGGTGACCACATAGTTTGATTTCAGCCGCGTCAGGCCAGCGACCGAATCGGCCCAGGCGTCCAGCCGATGCCAGGCCCGATTGAGATGGGTCTTGGCGGCATCGTCGAGTCGTCCGGCTGCACCAAATTTTTCGAGCACGGCATCGAGGTTCTCGCGGTGCAGCGTGTCCAGGTTGACCCACTCGCGTTTGCCCTCTCGCACTTGCTTCATCGAGGGGAGATAACGCCGTCGCCAGGCATCTGCGAACTCGGTCCCGCGGATGCCCAGACCCAGACCCTCGACTTCGCGGGCCACCGACCCGCGCCAATCGACCACGGTGCCGAAAACGTCGAAGGCCAGCACCTGCACGTCCTTGAGAGCTTCCATGGGTGTCGAATAAATGTATGTTCGGATGGGCCGCGCCCGCAGGGCCGGCGAAATCAGCGCATCAGGTCTGCTGGGGATCGTGATGTCCGAGCGTACGCCAAGCTGCGCGGGAAAGCTTCAGGCAAGAGCGCGGAGTCTAGCAGAGCGTACCGAGGCGCAGGAGGCAATGAAAAGGGCCGCCCGAAGGCGGCCCTGATTCAGACCAGACTGCGCAGCACGAGCGATCAGTCGTCGCCGGCGAAGGCTTCTTCGCGCTTCTTGGAAATCGCCGGCAGGAACACGATGATCAGCAGGAGGAAGGCCAGGCCCAGCAGGGTGGCTGAGAGCGGGCGGGTGAAGAAGACCATCGGGTCGCCTCGAGAGATGGTCATGGCACGCCTCAGGTATTCCTCCATCAACTTACCGAGCACAAAGCCCAGCAGCATCGGCGCAGGCTCGCAGTCAAGCTTTTTGAAGATGTAGCCCAGGATCGCAAACGGGATCGTCATGAACACATCGAAGACGTTGTTGTTGATCGAGTAGCAGCCAATGCAGCAGAACAGCAAGATGGCCGGGTACATGATGCGGTAGGGCACCGACAGCAGCTTCACCCAGAGGCCAATCAGCGGCAGGTTCAGAATCACCAGCATCAGGTTGCCGATCCACATCGACACGATCAGGCCCCAGAACAGCTTGGGGTTGCTGGTCATCACCTGTGGGCCAGGCTGAATGTTGTGGATCATCATGGCAGCCACCATCAAGGCCATGACAGGATTGGTCGGGATGCCCAGCGTGAGCATTGGGATGAACGACATCTGCGCGCCGGCATTGTTGGCCGACTCGGGACCCGCCACACCTTGGATCGCGCCCTTGCCAAATTCCTCAGGCGTCTTGGAGATTTTCTTCTCAATGGCGTAGGACGCAAACGATGACAGGACTGCTCCGCCGCCAGGCAGGATACCCAAGAGAGAGCCAATACCTGTGCCGCGCAGAATCGCGGGCAAGGCCACTTTGAAATCGTCCCAGCGGGGGAAGAGGTTGGTCACCTTGCTGGTAAAGACCTCGCGTTTTTCCTTTTGCTCGAGATTCAGGATGATCTCGGCAAAGCCGAACATCCCCATGGCGACTGCCACGAACTCGATGCCGTCGGAGAGCTCGGGCACATCGAACGAAAAGCGGGCTACGCCCGAATTGACGTCGGTTCCCACCATGCCGAGCAGCAGGCCGAAGACCACCATGGCCAGGGCCTTGAGCACGGAGCCATGGGCCAGCACCACCGCACCAATGAGACCCAGCACCATCAGCGAGAAGTATTCGGCCGGACCGAACTTGAAGGCTACTTCGGCAAGAGGCGGCGCGAACGCCGCCAGCATGAGGGTACCCACCGTGCCTGCTATGAAGGAGCCGATGGCGGCGATGGCTAAGGCAGCACCGGCACGCCCCTTGCGTGCCATCTGGTAGCCATCGAGCGTGGTCACTACCGAGGAGGACTCGCCTGGCAGGTTCACCAGAATAGCTGTGGTGGAGCCGCCATACTGCGCGCCGTAATAGATACCGGCCAGCATGATCAAGGCTGTGGTCGGGTCGGTCATCTTGTACGTTGCAGGCAGCAGCATGGCGATGGTCGCCAGCGGCCCGATGCCAGGCAGCACGCCGATCAGCGTGCCCAGCACTACCCCGATGAAGCAGTACATCAGATTGACCAGGGTCCCTGCGGTGCTCAGTCCGAGGGCGAGATTGTTAATCAGTTCCATGTCGCGGTCCTGTAAGTACTCTAGTGCAGCGTCGCTCGTATTGCCTGACGCGGGTTCAGCGCGTCAGGAAGGTCGGGAGGAAGGGGAACTGAAGCTCCAGCCCCTTCACGAAGACGAGCCAGGAAAAAATCAGCAAGACGACCGAAGAGATGGCGGTGGTCTTGAGTGTGAACTCATGACTGGCCATTGATGAGATGAAAATTAGCAGGAACAGCGAAACGATGAATCCCAGCGTGGGGAGCGTCGCTGCATAGACTCCAACTGCCAAAAGGATGACGCCGATGACCTTGAAATCGATTCGATCGACCTTGATCTCTGGTGACTTGGCACTCATCGCTGGCACGACCAGCATCACGCCAAGAAACGTCATGATGCCGCCCAGCACCGTCGGAAAGAAGCCAGGCCCCATTTTGGCGGCTGTGCCGAACTGGTACTGCCGCGACAGGATCATGAACAGCACGCCGGTGATCACGAAGAGCACACCGGACCAGAAGTCGCGTTGATTGCGGATTTTCATGAATACGTCTCCAGAAGTTTCCCGGGATGCTTGCCCCCGGGAATTTCGCCCCGAATGTCATCAATCGTTGGGCGTTTAGCAGCGCGAAGTCTACCCGAGCCGAGCCGGCTGGCAAGCCTCCTTGCCCTCTTCGCACGAAATTTTCTGATACTGAGCTGCTGCGAGAGCCGCTCGGCCTGAGTTTATTCGGTCGACCTTCAGATCGAGCCAGCCGATCGCGCTGCTGCAATCTGCTGGGCACTCCATCCCAGCACCCTGCTCAGGACCTGTTCGGTATGTTCTCCGAGCCTGGGCGGCGCGCTGCGATAGGCCGGCGGCGTGCGCGAGGCCTTGATCGGATTGGCCACGAGTCTGACTGCGCCAGCGTCCTCACGTGGCAATTCGATGCACATGTTGCGCGCTTGAACCTGCGGATTTTCATACACCTGACGAAAATCGTTGATCGGTCCGCAAGGCACCCCGTGGCGTTCCATTTCGTCAATCCATTCATTCTGCGTTTTGCCTGCCACCATTGCTTCCAGCAGCGGAACTAACACCTCACGATTGCGGATGCGGTCCTGCACGCGGGCGAATCGCGGATCGTCGGGCAGGTCGGGGCGCCCCCCGATGGTGCAGAAGCGACGCCATTGACCATCGTTGCCACAGGCCACAATGATCCAGCCGTCTGATGCCTTGAATGTCTGGTACGGCACCAGATTAGGGTGGGCATTGCCCCAGCGCTTGGGCGGTTGCCCACTGTGCAGATAGTTGGAACTCATGTTCGCGGTCATGGCTACCTGCACATCCAGCAGCGCCATGTCGATGTACTGCCCCTCTCCGGTGCGTTCACGATAAAAGAGCGCCGCCAGCACGGCCTGCGTGGCATAGAGACCTGTCGACAGGTCAGCCACAGCAACCCCAGCCTTCTGGGGGCCACCGCCCGGACGGTCGTCTGCTTCGCCCGTGACTGACATCAGGCCAGCCAGGCCCTGAATAATGAAGTCATAGCCCGCACGGTGAGACCAGGGTCCTGTTTGTCCGAACCCCGTGACCGAGCAGTAAATGAGGCGCGGATTGATGGCCGAGAGCTTCGCGTAGTCCAGGCCGTACTTGGCAAGATCGCCCACCTTGTAATTCTCGAGGACCACATCGCATACCGCAGCCAACTCGCGGATGATCCGTTGGCCTTCGGCGCAGGCCAGGTCCACGGTGATTGACTGTTTGCCCCGATTGGCGGCCAAAAAGTACGCCGAGTCTTCGGTGTCACTGCCATCAGCGCGCTTCAGGAAAGGGGGGCCCCATCCGCGGGTGTCATCGCCTACCCCGGGGCGCTCTACCTTGATGACTTCTGCACCAAGATCGGCCAGATT
>Ga0315906_10005088_pt1 | contig 16622 bp, 15 predicted proteins | sample LakEriMetagenome_4_FD_203526 | JGI IMG/M metagenome (GOLD analysis project Ga0315906, IMG submission 203526) | Freshwater fungal communities from buoy surface, Lake Erie, Ohio, United States - Buoy 2 MA122 | ecosystem: Environmental > Aquatic > Freshwater > Lake > Lake biofilm | place: USA...
GTATCGCGCCATCGTTCACTCTGCCTTGAGTTCAGCGAAGCAAGCCCAAGCACTGGGCTTGGCTGCCAACCAAATCATCTTGTCCTGCAAGATGTCAGGCGTGCAGGATTTGATCACTGTGTACCGTGCCTTGGCTCAGCGCTGCGACTATGCGCTGCATTTGGGTTTGACCGAGGCCGGCATGGGTACCAAGGGCACCGTCGCGTCGAGCACCGCCTTGGCCGTGTTGCTGCAGGAAGGCATTGGCGACACGATACGGGTATCGCTCACGCCGCAGCCCGGCGAAGCCCGCACCCAAGAGGTCGTGGTGGCACTCGAAATCCTGCAGTCCTTGGGTTTGCGTTCATTCAACCCCAGCGTGACGGCTTGCCCAGGTTGTGGCCGCACCACCAGCACCACCTTCCAAGAGCTGGCCAAACAAATCGACGATTTTTTGCGTTTGCAGATGCCGGTTTGGCGTGCACGCTACCCTGGCGTGGAAAAGATGAAAGTGGCCGTGATGGGTTGCATCGTCAATGGCCCCGGCGAAAGCAAACATGCCGACATCGGCATCAGTTTGCCGGGAACGGGCGAGGCGCCGGCTGCGCCGGTGTTCATCGACGGCGAAAAAGCCCTGACCCTGCGTGGCGATGCCATTGCGCAAGAGTTTCAGGCTTTGGTCGAGCGCTACATCGAGCAGCGCTACGGTGCTGTGGCCGAACCTACAACCCCTTGAACCTTCACGGCGCTTGGCCGTTTTTTGCTGACTATCCTATTTTTCACATGGCTGAAGTACTGCGCGCCGTCAAAGGCATGAACGACATCCTGCCGCCCGACTCCGCGCGTTGGGAATGGTTTGAAGACAAAGTGCGTGGTGTGATGGCCCGTTATGGCTACGCCACTGTGCGCACGCCCCTCGTCGAACCCACGGCGCTGTTCGTGAGGGGTTTAGGCGAGGTCACGGACATCGTCGAGAAAGAGATGTACTCCTTCGAGGACCGCCTCAATGGCGATCAACTCACCCTGCGGCCCGAGGGGACGGCCGGCGTGGTGCGTGCCGCAGTGGAACACAACATGCTCTACGACGGCGGGAAAAGGCTGTATTACCTGGGGCCCATGTTTCGCCACGAGCGGCCGCAAAAAGGGCGCTACCGGCAGTTTCACCAGGTGGGTGCTGAAGCCCTGGGCTTTCACGGCCCGGATGTCGATGCCGAGCTGATCCTGATGTGCCGTGCGTTGTGGCGTGACCTCGGTCTGCAAGAGGGCAGTGACCTGTGGTTGGAGATCAACAGCCTGGGCCAATTGGACGAACGTTTGGCCCACCGTGCTGCTTTGATCGATCACTTTCAGTCTCACCTCGATGTGCTGGACGAAGACGCGCGCCGCCGTTTGCAAAGCAACCCCTTGCGCATCCTGGACAGCAAAAATCCTGCGATGAAGGCTGTGGTGGAATCCGCGCCTCAGCTGTTGTCTTTTTTGGGTGAGTCGTCTCTGGCCCATTTCAACGCAGTTCGTGCAGTGCTGGATGCCGCAGGGCTGCCTTACCGGATCAACCCCCGGTTGGTTCGCGGTATGGACTACTACAACCTCACCGTCTTTGAGTGGGTCACGGACAAGCTTGGGACAACCCTGGCCGTCGGCGGCGGTGGGCGTTATGACACCTTGATTGAACAACTGGGCGGTAAGCCTGCGCCTGGGGTGGGCTGGGGCCTGGGCATCGAACGCTTGTTGCTCTTGCTGGAAGCGCTGGGCCTGGGGCCGGCGCCACAGTCGCCCGATGTTTACGCGGTGGTCCCGACCGCGCAGTCCCTGCCGCAGGCGATGGTCTTGCTGGAACAACTGCGAAGCGTCGGCCTCACAGCGGTCTTGAACCCTGCGGGGAAAGACGGCCCTGCCAGCATGAAGTCACAGTTCAAACGCGCCGATGCCAGCGGTGCACGGCATGCTGTGGTGTTTGGTGCCGACGAGCTGGCGCGCGGTGAAGTCACAGTCAAGAATTTGCGCGATGCGGCTGCTGGGCAGCGCTGCCTGGCTATGGCTGACGTCGCCACCTGGGGCCCATTGCTGCGAGACGCATAATCTCAACCTCCATTCGTGACGTCGGCTTGTTTTGACGGACGTCTTTCTACCTTGCTCACCAAGTTTCAATCATGGCCACCCATCTCGACCTCGAAGAACAAGAACAACTTGACCAACTGAAGGCATTTTGGAAACGTTGGGGCAACCTCGTGACGCTGATTCTGATTGCGGTGCTGGGTACCATTGCGGTATGGAACGGCTGGCATTGGTATCAGCGCGATCAAGCGGTCAAAGCCAGCAGCATGTTCGAAGAACTGGAGCTTGCCGCGACGAGTAACGATGTGGACAGGGCTGCTTTGGTTTTTAATGACTTGAAGTCGCGTTACCCACGCACCTCCTACACCCAACAAGCCGGCTTGTTGGCTGCGAAGGTTCAGTTCGACAAAGGACAGCTGGATGCCGCAAACTCCACTTTGACGTGGGTGGCCGATAACGCAGCCGAGGCCGACTACCGCATCCTGGCGCGCCTGAGATTGGCCGGTATTTTGCTCGAGCAAAAAAAGCTGGATGAAGCGATCAAACAACTTGATGAAGCCGAGAAGGGCGCGTCACCCGAGTTTCTGGCTTTGATATCGGACCGGCGCGGTGATGTTCTGCTGGCGCAAAACAAACCCGAATTGGCGGTGACCGCTTACCGCAAGGCTTGGGATTTGATGGACAGCAAGTTGGAATACCGTCGTTTGATTGACGCCAAATTGACGGCTCTGGCGGCCGCGCCCGAAGCACCCAAAGCCGCATCTGGGGCTAAACCATGATGGTGGGTAGAGGGGAGATCAGGGACCGCGCCATGCGGCAACTGGTAGTGGTGGGTGGACTGGTTTTGTCCAGTTTGTTGGTGGCTTGCAGCGGGCCCGTCAAGCCGAAACCTGGGCCCCTGGAAGCGATTGTTCCGAGTAGCGCGACTGCGTCGGCGCGGCTGGTATGGAGTCAGCGGTTTGAATCGGTGCGGTTTCCCCTGGCGCTGGCCATCCAAGGAAGCAACCTGACACTGGCGGGTGATGACGGCACGGTGGTGTCTCTGGACGCCTCCTCCGGCAAGGAGTTAAGTCGCAGCAGCGTTGCAGCCAAACTCAGTGCTGGCGTGGGCTCGGATGGGCGTTGGTCTGCTGTGGCTACCCGTGACGGCAAAGTGGTTGTCTTGGATGCCGGGCAAGTCATTTGGAGCCACGCTCTGGGCTCGCGCGTTGTGACGCGCCCCTTGGTGGCGGGAGAGCGGGTATTTGTATTGGCGACGGACCGCAGCGTACATGCGTTCGACGCCTCCACTGGCGCCAAATTGTGGACCGTTCGCCGGCCCGGTGATGCGCTGACCTTGAGCCAGTCGGGCGTGCTGCTTGCCGTTGGCAACACGTTGGTGGTCGGGCAGGGACCCCGTTTGGCTGGGCTGGATCCCTCCAATGGCACGGTGTCTTGGGAGTTGCCGGTGGCGATACCGCGCGGGACCAACGAGATTGAGCGTTTGGCTGACTTGGTGGGTCCAGTGGGCCGTGTCGGTGAGGTGGTTTGTGCGCGGGCGTTTCAGTCTGCGGTGGCTTGTATAAACGCTGTTCGCGGTACCTTGTTGTGGACGCGCAATGGGGGTGGCACCCAGGGCGTCGCTATGGATGCGCAAACGGTGGTTGGGGCTGACGCCAGCAGTCGGGTCACCGCGTGGCGGTCGGCCACGGGGGAGGTGCTGTGGTCTACAGACGCTCTTTTGCACCGTGACCTGTCCCACCCAGTGGTCTTGACTGGAGCGTTGGCGTTTGGTGATGGTGACGGCATGGTGCATTTGCTGTCCAAAGACAACGGCAAGACCACGGCGCGTCTGCCTACCGATGGCAGTCCTATTCAAACACTGGCCTTGACCGCTGACGCCACCTTGGTCGCTGTGACCCGAAACGGTGGCGTGTTTGCATTCCGGCTTTGAATTAGCTTGTAGTCCATTGATGGACCGCAGGCCAGCGGTTTTCTTTTGTGAAGTGAAGCCATGAAACCCGTGATCGCCATTGTGGGCCGTCCCAATGTGGGCAAGTCCACGCTGTTTAACCGCATGACCAAGTCGCGCGACGCCATCGTGGCTGACTTCGCTGGGCTGACCCGCGACCGCCACTATGGCGATGGCAAACTCGGTGACAAAGAATTCATCGTGGTCGATACCGGTGGCTTTGAGCCTGACTGCTCCAGTGGCATCGTCAAAGAAATGGCCAAACAAACCCGTCAGGCCGTGGCCGAGGCCGATGTGGTGGTGTTTGTGGTGGACGTTCGCGCTGGGTTGTCTGGGCAGGACCATGACATTGCACAGTACCTGCGCACAGTGGGCAAAACCGTCCTGCTGGCAGCGAACAAGGCCGAGGGCATGGTGGATTCACCCCACCTGGGTGAGTTTTTCGAGTTGGGCATGGGCGCGCCCCATCCGATCTCCTCAGCCCATGGTCAGGGCATTCGCAGTCTGTTGGAGGCGGCTTTGGCGGACTTCGACCGGGATGACGACACCGACGAAGCAGACGACGACAAACCCATCCGGCTGGCCGTGGCGGGCCGTCCCAATGTGGGCAAGAGCACCCTCATCAACACATGGCTGGGTGAGGAGCGTCTGGTTGCCTTTGACATGCCGGGCACCACACGCGACGCCATCAGCGTTCCATTTGAACGCAATGGCCAGAAGTTTCAGTTGATTGACACCGCAGGCCTGCGCCGCAAGGGCAGGGTCTTTGAGGCGATAGAAAAATTCTCTGTCGTCAAAACCCTGCAAGCCATTGCCGACGCCAACGTGGTGCTGCTGTTGTTGGATGCCACCCAAGGGGTCAGCGACCAAGACGCGCACATCGCCGGCTACATCCTTGACAGTGGGCGCGCTGTCGTATTGGCCGTGAACAAATGGGACGCGGTCGACGCTTACCAGAAAGAACAACTCGCGCGTTCGATTGAACAGCGTTTGGCGTTCCTCAGATTTGCCCCCATCCTGCACATTTCAGCGGCACGCCGACAAGGTTTGGGGCCCGTATGGAAAGCCATTGGCGATGCCCACGCATCCGCCACGGTGAAAATGCCCACGCCCGTGCTGACCCGCTTGCTGTTGGAGGCGGTCGAACATCAGGCGCCCAAAAGAACAGGCGTATTCCGCCCCAAGATGCGTTATGCCCACCAGGGCGGTATGAACCCCCCCATCATCGTCATCCACGGCAATTCGCTCGACAAGGTGACCGACTCCTACAAGCGTTTCCTTGAGGGACGTTTTCGCGACCATTTCAAGCTCACGGGTACGCCCTTGCGCATTGAGATGCGATCTGGTTCCAACCCCTTCACAGACAAGGACACGTGATGGGTCTCCCCGGCTGGGGAAACCCTGTGTTAACGTGCGTGTGTGATCAACTTTCAACACGGAGAATATCGTGAGTAACAAAGGGCAACTCCTCCAAGACCCCTTCTTGAACCTGCTGCGCAAAGAGCATGTTCCGGTGTCAATTTACCTGGTCAACGGCATCAAGCTGCAAGGCCACATCGAGTCCTTTGACCAGTACGTGGTGTTGCTGCGCAATACAGTGACACAAATGGTCTACAAACACGCGATCTCGACCGTGGTGCCGGGTCGTGCGGTGAACTTCCAGGCCAATGATGCGCCAGCCGATCCGGCCTGAGGCCTGACCCTCCAAGCCAGTGCAACACGACCTTGAGTTCTGCACCTGAAATCTCCGAAGCTCCCACCATGGCCCGCGCCATCTTGGTGGGTGTTGATTTTGGGCAGAACAAAACACAGGGCCAGGGTTTTGACGCCAGCCTGGACGAACTGGCCCTGCTGGCCGAGTCGGCCGGTGATGTGGCCGTGGCTCGGGTCATCGCCAAACGAAAAGCACCCGATGCGGCGCTCTTTGTAGGCTCAGGTAAGGCTGACGAAATCAAGCTGCTCGTGCAAGCGCATCAGGCCGAAGCGGTGCTTTTCGATCAAGCGCTTTCAGCTGCGCAGCAACGCAACCTGGAGCGGCACCTGGGTGTAGCGGTCGCGGATCGCACCATGCTGATCCTGGAGATTTTCGGGGCTCGTGCCCAGAGCCATGAAGGTAAGCTGCAGGTGGAGTTGGCGCGGCTTCAATACCTTTCTACACGTTTGGTTCGTCGCTGGAGCCATTTGGAGCGGCAACGTGGTGGCATTGGGAACCGGGGTGGGCCAGGTGAAGCGCAGATCGAACTGGATCGCCGGATGATTGGCGAGCGCATCAAGTCCGTCAAACAGCGTCTGGACAAAGTCAAACGTCAGCGCAGCACACAGCGAAAATCACGCGAGCGCAACCAAACATTCCGTGTTTCGTTGGTCGGCTATACCAACGCGGGTAAGTCCACCTTGTTCAATGCACTGGTCAAAGCCCGCACTTACGCGGCAGATCAGCTTTTTGCGACTTTGGACACCACCACGCGCCAACTCTATCTTGAAGAAGCGGTGCGCTCTATCAGCCTGTCGGACACCGTTGGGTTCATTCGCGATCTACCTCACAAACTCGTGGAAGCCTTTGAGGCCACTTTGCAAGAAGCTGCAGACGCTGATTTGCTCTTGCATGTGGTCGATGCCGCCAGCCCGGCCCTTGCCGAACAAATGGCAGAGGTCCAGCGTGTGCTGACCAGCATTGGGGCAGCCGACATCCCGCAAATTTTGGTTTACAACAAAGCGGATCTGTTGCAAACCAACCAACAACCCCGGGTGGGTGTGGATGCCATGTCATTCGAGGGTGGCCCACCTGTGCCGCGGATCTTTCTCAGTGCGGCGCAGGGTACCGGCCTGGATGCCTTGCGTGGCCTGATCGCCGCCCAAATCACATCGGCACCCAGCGTGTATAGCCCTGCAAGCATCGGGGATGACTTGAATGAGATGGACCCCGGCTCCACATACTCCGAAATCTCCGCGGCATCTTCAGATGCCCAGGCGCCCAGTTTTCCAGATGATTTGCCCATCGTGGCAGCCGCTTGAATCAACAACTTCATCCTAGAAGAACGACACCATGAGCCACCATTCGCCGTATTCGACTCGACAAACTGAAAGCGCACACGCGGCGGGATTTTCCGTTCGACTGACCGGTGTTGCCGCCGCAGCGAAGGCCCTGCTGCTGGCTCTGCCGGGTGCATTGTTGGGCCGGCCAGAGCCAGTGCTGAACAACGGCAATAAAGGCGACGGCGGACCTCCCGACTTGGATGAGCTGTGGCGCGACTTCAATCGCAAACTCGGGGGGCTGTTTGGTGGGCAGGGTGGCAATCAGCCCCCACGCCATAACGGACCCGACCAAGGCGGTGGCCCAGGTAACTTTCAGCCCGACATGAAAAGCGCCGGCATCGGCATGGGTTTGATCGCGGGTGTTGTGGTCTTGGTATGGGCTGGCAGCGGATTTTTCATCGTGCAAGAGGGCGAACAAGCCGTTGTCACATCCTTTGGGAAATACAGCCACACCGCGGATGCAGGTTTCAAGTGGCGCATGCCTTATCCCTTCCAAGCCCATGAGACGGTGCCTGTGACCCAACTGCGCTCCGTCGAGGTGGGGCGCAATGCCGTGGTTCCTGCCACCGGCTTGCGTGACTCTTCCATGTTGACCCAGGACGAAAATATCGTCGACATTCGGTTTACGGTGCAATACCGCTTAAAGGATGCCCGCGAATTCCTGTTCGAGAACCGCAACCCCGCGGAAGCTGTCGTGCAAGCTGCGGAGTCGGCGGTGCGTGAAATTGTCGGCAAGAGCGTGATGGACTCTGTGCTCTATGAACAACGTGATGCCATTGCCATCGAGCTGGTGAAGTCGGTGCAAAGCCAGCTCGACAGGCTGAAAGCGGGGATCGTTATCCAGAACGTCAACGTTCAAAACGTGCAGGCACCCGAGCAGGTGCAGGCGGCTTTTGACGATGCCTTCAAAGCCACCGCTGACCGCGAGCGCCTGAAAAACGAAGGTCAAGCCTACGCCAACGACGTGATCCCCAAAGCCCAAGGTACCTCAGCCCGTTTGCGAGAAGAGGCCGAGGGTTATAAGTCGCGTGTGGTGGCCCAGGCCGAAGGTGATGCTCAGCGATTCACCAGCGTGCTCGCCGAGTACCAAAAAGCCCCTGCGGTCACGCGTGACCGCATGTACATCGACACCATGACCCAGATTTACTCCAACGTCAGCAAAGTCTTGGTGGACACAAAAAGCAATTCCAACTTACTTTATTTGCCGCTGGACAAGTTGATGCAACAAGCGGGGGCCGCTACTCCGATGGCCTTGCCGGCCCCGGTTCAACCCGGCTCGGCGGACGCCTCTTCCAGCACAGCCGCCTCGCCCGACGTTCGCTCTCGCGACGGGCAGCGTGGCCGTGACCGTGATGGACGCTGAAACAACACCAAAAACACTGGACCAGGATTTTTAGCCATGAACCGCATTGCATTTTTTGTCACCAGTCTGCTGGTGCTGTTGATGGTGGCCTTCTCCACCTTGTTCATCGTGGACCAACGGCAGTTTGCTGTCATCTACGCACTCGGTGAAATCAAAGAGGTGGTCACCGAACCTGGCCTCAAAGTGAAGATGCCACCCCCATTTCAAAATGTGGTGTTTTTGGACCGCCGTATCCAGACACTGGATAGCCCAGAAACCCGCCCTATCTTTACTGCCGAAAAGAAAAGCTTGGTGATCGATTGGTTGGTCAAGTGGCGGATCAGTGATGCCAAGCAGTTCATCCGCAACAGTGGTGCTGACATGCGTAATTTGGAAAACCGCCTGAGCCCCGTGGTTCAGGCCGCCTTCAACGAAGAGGTCACGAAACGGACGGTGCAGGCCATGCTCGCGACCGACCGCGACCGTGTGATGCAAGGTGTTCGTACCCGTTTGGCCGACGAGGCCAAGTCTTTTGGTATCGAAATCGTGGACGTTCGCATCAAGCGGGTGGACTTCTCCGCCAACATCACCGATTCCATCTACCGCCGCATGGAATCTGAGCGTAAACGTGTGGCCAACGAACTGCGGTCAACAGGCACGGCAGAAGGCGAGAAAATTCGCGCCGATGCCGACCGCCAGCGCGAAGTGATTGTGGCTGAAGCCTACCGTGACGCGCAAAAAATAAAAGGTGAGGGCGACGCAAAGGCATCTGCACTGTATGCCGCGGCCTTCGGCAAGGACCCCCAGTTTGCGGAGTTCTACCGCAGCCTGGACGCCTACCGCGCCAGTTTCCGCAACAAAACTGATGTGATGGTCCTGGACTCCGGCAGTGAGTTCTTCCGCGCCATGAGAGGCAACGCGCCACCTGCCGCCAGCACGACCAAAAAATAAGAGCACTCGATGAGCGATGTGCTTTGGGTTGCGTGCGCCCTGGTTTTGGTATTCGAGGGCATGCTGCCTTTCCTCAGTCCCAAAGTCTGGCGCCAAGTGTTTGAGCGTGCGCTGAAGATGAGTGACGGGCAAATTCGATTCGTCGGTTTGTCCAGCATGTTGCTCGGCGTGGGCCTGTTGCTGATACTGTGGCCCTGAGCGTGCGGGCGTGATGTCAGGGCACCCGCCCTCGTCGCCCCCGTACAATGCCGTTTTTAATCCCCCGGTTATCCCCATGTCATCTGCTTGGCTGCTGCCTGAGCACGTTGCCGATGTGCTGCCGTCCCAGGCCAGGCACATTGAAGAGCTGCGACGCGCACTCCTGGATGTGGCGCGCAGCTACGGCTGCGAGTTGGTCATGCCGCCACTCATCGAACACCTGGATGCATTGTTGTCCGGCACCGGTCAGGCGCTCAACCTCAGAACCTTCAAGCTGGTGGACCAGCTCAGTGGTCGTACCCTGGGTGTGCGTGCTGATACCACCCCGCAAGTGGCAAGGATTGATGCCCATCTTTTGAACCGCAAAGGTGTGACAAGGCTTTGTTACTGCGGCCCGGTACTCCACACACGACCGGCCAACCTGCACGCCACGCGCGAACCTTTGCAATTTGGTGCCGAGATCTATGGTCACGCCGGACTCGAAGCTGATTTGGAGGTGCTGGACATGGCACTGGACGGTCTGGTCCGTGTGGGTATGACAGCTGTTACGTTGGACTTGGGAGATTCACGCATCGTGAGGGCCCTGGTGAATGCAGCGCAATTGAGTTCGGATGCCGTTCCACACTTGATCACGGCGTTGGCTGCGAAAGACGCTTCCGCGGTGCGGAACCTCACTCACGCATGCGAGCCGACACTGAGTCTGGCTCTCCAGTCCTTGTTGAAGTTGTATGGTCCGCTGGAGGCCCTTGACGATGCAGCTCGGATCCTGCCGCACTTGCCTCTGATTCAGTCCGCGCTCGGCGATATTCGCAACCTCGCTGCTCATATTCAGCGTGCTCATCCAGGAGTCACGGTCGGTGTCGACTTGGCCGATGTGGGCGGTTATGCCTACTACAGCGGTGCACGGTTCGCTGTTTACACCCCAGGATCTAGCAGCGCGTTACTGCGTGGTGGGCGCTACGACGAAGTCGGCGCGGTGTTCGGTCGCAACCGGCCCGCCGTGGGTTTCAGCCTGGACTTGAAAGAGCTGGCCGCGTTGCTGCCCACACACCAAGGTACGGCTGCCATTCGCGCGCCTTGGAGCAGCGACCCGGCACTTCGCAGCGCTGTGCGCGAGCTGCGGCAACAAGGCCAAACGGTGGTCTGCATCCTGCCTGGCCACGAACATGAGGGCGAAGAATTCGCCTGCGACCGAGAGCTCGTGTCGCGTGATGGTCAGTGGCGCGTTCAGGCTATTGCAAGCTAAGCAACGCGCCAACCTTTTCTCGATCTTTATTTGGAAATCTAGACATGCAAACAGCAAAGGCCGCTGGCCGCAACGTGGTCGTGGTGGGCACCCAGTGGGGTGACGAGGGCAAGGGCAAGGTCGTGGACTGGCTGACCGACCATGCCCAGGCCGTGGTGCGTTTTCAAGGGGGTCACAACGCTGGTCACACGCTGGTGATAAAAGGGGTGAAGACCGCATTGCAATTGATTCCTTCTGGGATCATGCGAGATGGCGTGGCCTGCTACATCGGCAACGGCGTGGTGGTGGACCCGAGCCATTTGTTGTCTGAAATTGAACGTTTGGAGGCCATTGGACTGGATGTTCGGTCGCGGCTTTTCATCAGTGAATCTTGTCCTTTGATTCTTCCTTTCCACGTTGAAGTCGACAAAGCCCGGGAAGCCCTGCGTGAAAGCAGCGGCGCCGGCAAGATAGGCACGACAGGCAAAGGCATTGGCCCCGCTTACGAAGACAAAGTGGCGCGTCGTGCGCTGCGTGTGCAAGACCTCAAGCACCCCCTGCGCTTTGAGAAAAAGCTGCGCGACTTGCTGGAGCTGCATAACTTTGCGTTGGCGGGCTATTTGAAATCAAAACCCCTTGAGTTCCAATCGATCTTTGACCACGCCATGAAAGTCGCGGAGGCCATCAAACCCATGATGGCGGACGTGGGCTACCTTTTGCACACCGCCCACAAAAACGGAGGCAACGTGCTCTTCGAGGGTGCACAAGGCACCCTGCTCGACATTGACCACGGCACCTATCCCTATGTCACTTCCAGCAACTGTGTGGCCGGCAACGCGGCCGCTGGTGCAGGGGTGGGACCTGACTTGTTGCACTACATTTTGGGCATCACCAAGGCCTACACGACCCGTGTCGGAAGTGGCCCCTTTCCGACCGAGTTGGACATGGAAAAGCCGGGCAGTGTGGGGCATCACCTGTCGACTGTCGGCCAGGAGCGCGGGACTGTCACAGGGCGTCCGCGCCGCTGTGGATGGTTGGATGCGGCGGCATTGAAACGTTCCATCATCATCAACGGCATCTCGGGTTTGTGCATCACGAAACTGGATGTGTTGGATGGCCTGAAAGAAATCAAGGTGTGCGTTGGATATGAATTACGCGGAAAACGCATCGACATCTTGCCGCTGGATGCTGACGACATTGTGGATTGCCAGCCTGTTTACGACACTTTCGAGGGTTGGACCGAGACCACAGCCGGTGTCACTGAATGGGACAAGTTGCCGCTCAATGCCCGCCGATATTTGGAGCGCGTGCAAAGTTACATAGGCGCCCCCATCGACATGGTGTCAACAGGCCCTGATCGCGACCACACCATTTTGTTGCGCCACCCCTATAAAACCTGAACAGGACAAAAGACTCACCATGCTGACCGACGACGGCAAGAATCTTTACGTCTCCTGGACCGAGTACCACATGCTCATTGAGCGCCTGGCGCTCAAGGTGCACGCATCCGGCTGGGAGTTTGATCAAATTTTGTGTCTGGCCAGAGGAGGCATGCGCCCAGGCGATATTTTGTCGCGCGTGTTCGATAAACCTTTGGCCATCATGTCCACCAGTTCCTACCGCGCGGCAGCAGGCACCATCCAAGGGCGTCTGGACATGGCGAAATACATCACCCTCCCCAAAGGCGATTTAGCCGGGCGTGTACTGCTGGTGGACGACTTGGCGGATTCTGGCGTGACGCTCAAAGCGGTGGTTGAAAGATTGCGCGGCATGCCGTCGATCATCGAACTGCGCTCTGCGGTGATTTGGATCAAGGGCGTCTCTACCTACACGCCCGACTACTATGTCGAACACCTTTCGACCAGCCCCTGGATACACCAACCGTTTGAAGAGTACGATTCGCTGCGGCCCGAGGGCTTGGCCAAGAAATTTGTGATCTAAGATCGGATCAAGCCGTTCGCAGTCAAAAAACAAAAAAGGCCGGTGCTCACGCACAGGCCTTCATTTTTTAAACAACCAACCGTTCAACTTTGGTGCCCAGGAGAGGACTCGAACCTCCACGGAGTTACCCGCTAGTACCTGAAACTAGTGCGTCTACCAATTCCGCCACCTGGGCATTTCAGGAAAGCCGAGATTCTATCATCAAGACAAACACATATAAAAACGCGAGCAACCCAGTGGCCATCGGAACCGACCTCATGAGCGAGGTAGAAGGTGTTGTGCAGGGGCACCGCGATGGTCACGGTTTCGTGGTGCGCGACGATCGCCAGAGCGACCTGTATTTGTCACCTCAAGAAATGCGCGCGGTGTTGCACCGTGACCGCGTCAAGGCCCGCATCATCCGTTACGACCGCAAAGGCAGGCCCGAGGGCAGGGTCCTCGAAATCATCGAACGTCGCAAGGCCCCCATCATTGGCCGTTTGTTGCATGAGAGCGGGGTGTGGCTGGTTGCGCCAGAAGACAAGCGCTATGGCCAAGACATTCTCATTCCCAAAAACGCCATTGCCAATGCAGTCGCGGGACAGGTGGTGGCCATCGAGCTGACGGAAACGCCGTCGATGTACTCCCAGCCTGTGGGTCGTGTGACCGAGGTGCTTGGGGACATCGATGACCCCGGAATGGAAATCGAAATCGCCGTGCGTAAGTACGAAGTGCCGCACCGTTTCTCTCCCGAAACACTCGCTCAGGCCGCCAGTTTGCCCGACAAAATACGCCCCGCAGACCGCAAAAACCGGGTGGATCTGACCGATGTTCCCTTGGTCACCATCGACGGCGAAGACGCGCGCGATTTTGACGACGCTGTCTACTGCGAACCCGCCAAGATAGGCCGCGTGAAAGCCCCGAATGGCTGGCGTTTGCTCGTGGCCATCGCCGACGTCAGCCACTACGTCAAACCGGGTGAACCGCTGGACGAAGACGCGTATGAGCGTGCCACCTCGGTGTACTTCCCGCGCCGAGTGATTCCCATGCTGCCAGAGAAAATCTCCAACGGCCTGTGTTCACTCAACCCTTATGAAGACCGCTTGGCCATGGTGTGCGACATGCTCATCACGGCCAAGGGCGAGGTCTATGCCTATCAGTTCTTCCCGGCGGTGATGTGTTCGCATGCGCGCTTCACCTACAACGAGGTGGCGGCCATCCTCACCAACACCCGCGGGCCCGAGGCTACTAAACGAAAAGATTTGGTGCAGCACCTGCTGAACCTGAACGACGTTTACCGCGCTTTGCTCAAGCAGCGCACCGTGCGAGGTGCGATCGATTTTGAAACCACGGAAACCCAAATCATCTGCGATGAAAACGGGCGCATCGACAAAATCGTGCCGCGCACCCGCACCGAGGCGCACAAGCTGATTGAAGAGGCGATGCTCTCGGCCAATGTATGCGCGGCAGATTTCATTGCCGGTGCCAAACACCCGTCGCTGTTCCGTGTCCACGAGGGCCCCACGCCCGAGAAAAAAACGCTTCTTCAAAACTACCTGCGCGCGCTGGGCTTGGGGCTGTCCATCAGCGACGAGCCGACACCAGGTGAATTTCAAGCGATTGCGGCCGCGACGAAAGACCGCGTTGATGCGCAGCAAATCCACACCATGTTGCTGCGCTCCATGCAGCAGGCGATTTACACTGGCACCAACAGCGGCCACTTTGGTTTGGCCTACGAGGCCTACACCCACTTCACGAGTCCCATCCGGCGTTACCCCGATTTGCTCGTGCACCGCGTGATCAAGGCCTTGCTGGGCAGCCAGCGGTACCGCATGGTGCCCGGCAAAGCCGTCGCCCAAACCCGACCTGCCAAAAAGGGGGCCAAACCGAGCCCGGTACAAGGCCCGCCACTGACCGCTGAACAAGAAGCATGGGAAGTCACAGGCGCCCACTGCAGCGCCAACGAACGCCGTGCTGACGAAGCCTCGCGTGACGTGGAAGCGTGGCTCAAGTGCCGCTACATGCGCGAACGTTTAGGCGAAGAGTTCTCGGGCACCGTCAGCGCCGCCACGAGCTTTGGCCTCTTCGTGCAACTTGATGCGCTCTATGTGGAAGGTTTGATCCACATCACCGAGCTGGGCGGCGAGTACTACCGCTTCGACGAGGTTCGCCAGGAGCTTCGTGGCGAGCGCAGTGGTGTCCGGTATGCCATCGGCTCGCGGGTGCGTGTGCAAGTCAGCCGGGTTGATTTGGATGGCCGCAAGATCGACTTCCGCTTGGTGCGCGATGGCGAGCCGGGGACGTTGATGGCGCGTGCCAAGAAAGACAAATCCGGTGAGGCGTTGTCCGAGCGCCCCAAACGCAGCAGCGAGGCCTTGGAGGAGGTGCTGGAGGCAGACCGTCAGGTCAAGGCGCGCACCAAGGCCAGTCAAGCAAAAGTCCGCGCTCCAAGCCATGACGCAAAAGTCCATCCGGTGCGTGCGGCTAAATCGGCGGCACGTGGTGCGACAAAAAAGTCTGCTAAGTCCAGCACCAAGGTTGCAGGCAAAAGCGGTAGCAAAGTACGCACCAAGCGCTGATAGGACAAAAACTACGGGAGGTGCACACCATGGCGATTCGTTTTGACAACCGTGTCGCCTTGGTAACCGGCGCGGGTGCCGGTCTAGGACGAGCCCATGCGCTGGCATTGGCTTCACGTGGCGCCAAGGTGGTCGTCAACGACATAGGCGCTGGTGCACAAGCGGTCGCTGACGAGATTGCCGCCGCTGGTGGGCAGGCGCTGGCACGGGTGGCCAGCGTCACCGATCCCTTGGCCGTCGAGGCCATGGTGGCCGACACCATGCAGCACTGGGGGCGCGTGGACGTGCTGGTGAACAACGCTGGCATTCTGCGCGACAAGTCGTTCGCCAAGATGAGTTTGGACGACTTCTCCCTGGTGGTGAATGTTCACCTCATGGGTGCAGTGCATTGCTGCAAATCGGTCTGGGACATCATGCGAGCCCAAAATTACGGACGGATCGTGATGACCACATCGTCATCGGGTTTGTGGGGCAACTTTGGGCAATCGAACTACGGCGCGGCCAAGATGGCTTTGGTGGGGCTGATGCAAACCCTCGCCTTGGAGGGCGAAAAACACAACATCCGCGTCAACGCGTTGGCGCCCACAGCAGCCACCGACATGACGGCCGGTTTGATGCCGGAGCCCGACTTGGCATTGCTGTCGACCGAAGCGGTCATACCAGCTTTGCTTTATCTGGCGTGCGACGACGCCCCCACGCGGGCCATTGTGTGTGCGGGTGCAGGATCATTTGAGACTGCACAGATCGCGCTCACACAGGGCGTGCACCTGGCCGCCGCGTCGCGGACGGCGGAAGAGCTGGCCGCCCAGTTCGCTGCCATCAGCAACCGCGATGGCAGCACGGTGCCTGCCAGTGGCGCGGCTCAGACTTTGCATGAACTGGGGAAAGCGCAGGCGGTGCGCAGCTTGGGTTTGGATTGATGGCACTCACTCCGGCTTGTCGGCGTGGCCATGAATTTGGTGAAAACAACCAGGCCCATTGAACAGAGAGTCTTGGGCTATGGATTGGGGAGAAAACCATGATCTCAATCGGTGCCGTCTACCACGGACCAGAGCTTCGTGGCTCGCAAATTAATGCTGTGATCGTGGAGGCCGGCAAAGAACTGAATGAATTGAGAGGTCCCCTCAAAACTGGCGAAACCCCCTGGATGAATGCCGTGTTTGTTGTTTCCGGCTCCTTAGGGACCCTCTGCATCAATCGCTCACCGACGTCGCATCCCCGGATTGAAGCGATCTGCGGCGTTGCAAATCCTCGCCATACAGGCTGTGTAAATAGTCTGGTGTGACCGGTAAAGCAGACGCCCCGCGCAAGCGGGGCGTTTTGTTTTGGGCAAAGCAAACAAGGGCCTCAGCCCCGCAGCGCCGCTCGCATCCAGTGCGAACCTTT
>Ga0315906_10005090_pt1 | contig 16621 bp, 14 predicted proteins | sample LakEriMetagenome_4_FD_203526 | JGI IMG/M metagenome (GOLD analysis project Ga0315906, IMG submission 203526) | Freshwater fungal communities from buoy surface, Lake Erie, Ohio, United States - Buoy 2 MA122 | ecosystem: Environmental > Aquatic > Freshwater > Lake > Lake biofilm | place: USA...
GCAAGGTATTCTTGTACAAATTCGGCAAGAAGATCTGGGATAAGATTCAGGCTGTAATGTATCCTGAATTTGAAGGAGACGATGCAGTCAATCCGTTTGACTTGTGGGAAGGTGCTAACTTCCGTCTAAAGATTCGCAATGTCGCTGGCTATCGCAACTACGACCAGTCGCAGTTCGATCCTAAGACTCCGCTTCTTGATGACGACGCCAAGTTGGAATCAGTCTGGGCTTCTGAGCACAGCCTGAAGAAGATCGTCGATCCGTCGAACTTCAAGTCGTACGATGAATTGAAAACTCATCTTGACCGTGTTCTAGGTGCTGGTGGTGTTGCTGGTGCAACTGCTGCTGATACTGATGAAGAAGTCGCTGAGTACGTTCCTCGCGCGAAAGCAGCTGAAGCGCAATCTGCTCCAGTAGCAGATACTCCAGCTTCAGATGAAGATGATGATTTGGATTTCTTCCGAAAATTAGCTGGTTAAAAGAAAGGGAGCTTCGGCTCCCTTTTCTTATTTCACTGTCGCCCCGAGACCGCCCGAAGGAAACCCCCGTCTACTGATTTCAACTTCGAGTGCTGGTAAATTAATAATTTTATTATTGGTAGTGTCGCCACCTTTTTGTACCACAAAGTTTTGATTACTTGCCTTGGCTGGATCTTTTTCTCTGGCGTTTCTAATATCATTTTGTGCTCGTAATAGATCTTCTGTTGTGAAACTTTGTAGCGATTCAACTTTGTATATGTTTTTCAGCTGCTCGGCTTCGGAATCAGATGGTCTTATTTTTAACTGTTCCTCTTTAGATAATTTTGCAAACTCTTCTGAGAACACTGACATTTTTTTGAAATCTTCTGATTTAGTTCCTGTAAAGAAATTGAATAATCCTTCGGTTAACGAAGACACCATTTTTTCACCAAGAACACCACCAACCACGGCACCAATTGCTGCGCCGATCGGTCCACCGATAGCAAAACCAAGCGAACCCAAAGCCGCAGCGCCACCAAGTGCTCCAACAACTGATCCAGCAGTTTCTACGCCAGCTCTCGTTTTACTCTTTCCTTCTTCACGCTTTGACATATACTGAAATGGTGCAGATATAATTGTTACACCTGCGGCGAGTCCTGGTACGGCTCTTGTGACGCTGCTTACTCTACCAAGAGCACTGGTTGGAGCAGCAGCACTAAGTACGCTGTTCAGACCGTATCTTCTTACAGTTGCTAGTGTGCCAAATCTTTGACGGAATCGTGCTTGGGATGCAGCAGTGTCTATTCTTCTTGTTCTACCACCGCGACCACCTTGGCCACTACCACCTTGGCCACCACCACCACCAGCGCCACCGCCACCGCCACCGCCACCGCCAGGACCTGGAACTGGACCACCAGTTCCTGTTCCACCAGCGTTAATAACAGAATTAGGAGCATTAATTACTTTAGGACCACTAATAAACTTTTCTTTTAATCTTTCTAATAATGTAAATGTTACAGCTTTTCCTAATTGATATATCAATTTGCCAACAATAAATGCTGACAGTAATAATAACGCTTGTTTTAATAATTTTACAGGATCGAGAAGGTCAGTAAAACTCAATAAAAAGCCTGCTATGAATGGTGTTAGAATAGCAAATAATTTTTCAAAAAAACCAAAACCAGTGCTTACGAGACTCATACCAGCATCGGCTAAGTTTCCTTTTAGACGTTTTCCAAGAGCTTCTCTGTCTTCTTCTTCTTTTTTTAGATTGTTTGTAGGAGTTGCCGTTGATGCTCCCAAAAGATCTGGCATTCCTTCAGTTATTAAAGCAACATTCTCAGCAATATCCATTAAGGTATTTGAAATGTCTAGTAGTATCTTTGCAGCGACTGGATCTTTAGATCGAGATACACTGCCTAGATCGTTCGCTTCTCGAGTCGCAACATCTTTTTCTGCTTCCTTAAATGCATCTTCTTCAGATGTACCAGGGTTTTCTTCCATTATTTTGGCAGCTCTTCTTCTGGTGAGCATTTCAGAGAAGCGATTTTTAGTTGTAAGTGTTGTATTAAGTGCGCCGACGCGTTTGAATTCGTCTGATTGTCTCCAAGCAGCTTGAGATGCTGGGTCCATGTTTATGGCTTTTTTAGCGTCTTCCAAACTAGGCGCAGGAACACTTTGTGCGACCAGATCATCAATAAATTGTTGTGCTTCTTTCAACAACCACTGTTCATACAGTCGTTTGTATTTTTCGCTTAAATCAGCCATAGTTGATTACCTTTTTCTTTGTTCTGCTTCTAGTCGTTCTTTTTCTTCTTTTAGGTGTGCTAGTATCATCCCTACATATACATCACGCTCAAATGGCACCCACGATTCTATATCTTGTAGAGTATAGTTATGGTGTTGCATCAAAGCGAAATTAGTTCTGTAATAATTCGACAGATTGCTATAACCTGTCGTTAGGCGAAAAAACTTTGCATGCCCTCCAGTCTTATTTCTTTTTCTTCTCCAGCTCTATTAGTGTATTTGATATCAGCATACACACGAGGAAGATCTTCAAAGAATCCTTGTATTTTGAGTAAATCTTTTGAACGCAAACTCATAACAAACTCATCTAACTCAGATGTAGTATAGTTGCTTGTTTCATATACCTCTTCGCCCTCGTAAATCTGAGAGATACAATCACGAACTATTTTTAACATCAAAGAAGAATCCTCTGAGTTGCTTTGTAAGCCTAGCAATGATTCATAGCTAGGGTAAGCCATCATGACTTTGATGCTATCGTCGATTTCAATCAGCTTGTTTACCGTCTGCTCTTTGACCTTTACTTCGTCTAAGTTCAAATCTATCTGATATTTTGAACCGTCATCATCTTTGACTTGTATCTCTACGATATTGGAAACAGATTTTGATCTTAGCATCAAGAAGATGTATTCGAGGTCAAAATAAGCTAGAGTATCAACATCAATCTCATCTACGATACAGTTATTAATAATTTGCTTGTAGACGTTTATAATATCAGATAATTCCGAACTTTCTTTAGCAATTAAAAGAAGTTTTTCTTCTGCTACAGTAAACGAGCGATAACGAACAACCTGCTTGGTCGAAGGAATTTCGATAGTAAACAGCGGTTGTTTAATTTTAGGTAATGCCATTGTAATCTCCAATCAATAAAATAATTAAGGTAATGTATTTATCACTTTCTTTGTACCAGATCTTCTCTTGCTGACGCCATTTCCAGTAATAAAGTTGGCTTGTGAAACGATTTGGTTTAGTTGATTTGCTGTTGTGTTTAGTGCACTTCCTGGTCCAGCTAGGTTTCCTAGAGCAGTTAGTTGTGCCAAACCACCCTTTGCGGTTTGGAAGCTTCTCCAGTTAGTTTGGAACTGTTGTATTTTTCTCTTCGTGTCTGCGACCTTGCCGAGGAACTGTGACAGACTGGTTAAGAAATCTGCTTGTTCGGCTGCATCAGGATCGACTGAAGTATTAGTGCTTGATATAGGAGCATATGAATATCCAGTCTTAAATCCAAGACTACTTTTGCTGAATTTAGCAAACTTGAATTCATGTGTTCTATAAGAGAATGTTACGTTGATTCTAGCAAAGTTATCAGATTCGCCCCAATCTAATACAATATCGCTAATTTGAATCGGAAAAACTTCATGCAGAGTACATTCTACAATAGCATAATTACCAGTAGAAGGTGTTGTTGGCGCATTTGGTGTTCCTGCTCCTTCTGCTTCTGTGTCACCATTAGAACCAGCTGGTTCTGGCATATCGTCTGGTGTTCCTTCTGTACCTCCTGTACCAGCTAATTGACTTACGATGTATATTTTTAACTCTGGACAAATATATTCGCTGCGATATGAAATACGATTAGTCCTATTTCCAGGAAAATCTTTGCCGATATCAATTATACTTCTTATCCACTTATGAAACAAATCTAAAGATTTCGCTCGCGAAGCGTCAACATAGAATGTCAACTCGATGTCTTCAAGCATCGTGTCATAAGGCATTTTGATAATATTACCATAATTATGTCTTCTTAAACTTGTTGTAGCAACGCGCATTCCTGGAAGTCTTGTTGCTCCACATAAAAATGCTACATCAGCGTAATCTTTACCACCAGCAGCTTCTGGTGGTGAAAACTTTACCATGAAATTAGAAGGAGTTACTAAACCAACTTCTGGGAAGTTTGCTTTGAATTGTTCAATAGAAAACTGATTGAATCCTTGGGCTGGTCCTGCGGAAACTGATCCGTTGTTTCTTTGAAAGTCATCTAAAGCATTTTGAAGTCGTGGGTCATAATCTGGAGAGCCAGGACGACCTGTTACAGTCACAGCTCCAAGCGCAGCTGCTTCTTGTGAAGTTGAGCCTGTCAAGTTAAAACGACGTCCAGGTGTTTCTGGTAAATTACTCATTAGAGCGTGCTCCTGCTGTTTTTCCAGACTTGTTCTTTGGTTGCTTTCTTAAACTGTTCAGATGGTAGAAATATAGTCATGTTCCATTCTTCTGGCGGAACATATATTAGTTCAGATCTAACATGTGTATGCAAATATTGTTTGAAACATGGCTTAAACAAATAGAACCTAGATGCTGCGATCAGAAGAGGGTAGCTAATCTTGAGTCTGGTTGTTTCGTTGCTGACTGTTCCGTTCACCTCTGTTTCCAACAGCAAGTCCATTAGTCTTGCGCGCAAAAACGGAGGCAGATAATGCAGGTTCAATCCTTGGAATCCACCTTCTGTTGGCTTTATGTAAAAAATCAAAGGAAAGCGATCATAAAATGGAAGTTCTCTCTTGCCTTGTGGATCATAGACAAACATATACATTCTACCAATTTTTCCGCGTTTTCTTTTGCGATCTGATTGGTCAATAAACTTCGCTGGTGCAACAGAAGCCTTGCTAATATCGTTGTATCTTTCTCTGAGCCACTTTACAGATTTCTTAGATCGATCGGTGACGTCAAATCCAGCTTTGATGGCTTGATTCACTAATTTAGTATAGATTGATGCAGCCATTAGCCGTTTAATTCCTTCTCTGTTATAATTTGAAACTTCCAGCCACGATCTTTACAGTATTCTTCCGCAGCTTTCCATTTCGATTGATTCTTGCCCCAAGTCATCACTTCGTTGATATAGCGTCTAGTTCTTCGTTGCTGTTTCTTGGGTTCGCGAGTCTGAGCCAATGGCTTAATCTCAACGAGGATACTTTCTATCTTACCATCTGGTGTTCTTTTCTTAAACCAGAAGTCTACAAAGTATCGATGTATCTTATTATCTGTAACACAACGATATGGCACTACAACTTCTTCTGAGTTCCATTCAAGCACATCAGAATGAGTATCAAGAAAGTTCATAAACTTCAGTTCTAAACTTGACCTATAAATAACCTTAGTCGGGTCACCCTTATATTTAGCTGGGTTCTTGACCTTGTATCTTCCTTTCCATGCCATTTTATCGCCTAAATAAAGATATATTCAACAAGGTATTTATATGCAGAACCCAACAGAAAAAACAGCAGCCACTAGGGCACTGACTATGGTTCCAGGACACTATGAATTATATTCTAGTAGAGCGACTCTTGGGCTAATCTGTAGACCAGTAAAACGAATTCCTAAGAAAGATAATAACGATGTAAAAAAACTTGTAGATACTGCAATTGACACGCAGAAGCAGGCAACGCCACCACCAACACCGCCAGCAAACGGTGCACAAGGCGCAGGATCAACGCCAGAATCTGCATCAGTCGCGGTTGACAATCCAACACAAAAAGCAGCTGAGGATGCAATCGGGAAGGTGCTCGGTGGATTTCGTGCAAGATTATTAGTTCAAGATGAGATCGAAAACAAAACTTCAGATTCAGAAGATGAATATGGTCCTTTGATTAAAATGCCATTACCAGAAAAAATTAAAGACTCATTGAGAGTAAATTACTCTACAGTTGAGTTGGGATTTGCTGCAGCTGGTTATCTATTTGGTGAAAATGTCGCCAAACCATTTGCAGAAGGAGCAGGTATAGCCGATACTTTAGTCGGAAATGCTTCTTATGTTATTAGAACTTTACTTTCTAGTATTCCTTCAATTGGTGCATTGGCGCAAAAGTCAGCAGGAAATATTCCAAATCCATTTACTGCTGCTATTTTTGAAAAAGTTACACCAAGAAAATTTAATTTTTCTTGGACGATTCAACCACAGACTGCAGAAGAATCTAAAAATCTAAGAGATATTATAAATCAATTCAGATATTGGTCTTTACCTAATCCGAGTAGTGATGCTCTAATTTTAGATGTCCCATATGAATGGGAATTATCGTTCGTCGGCACTGATTTCTTATATGCGTTTAGTCGCTGTGTTATGGCCAATCTTGATATAGATTATTCACCAAATGGCTTTAACGCATTTATGATTGACGGTGCACCACAATCTGTAACAATTACGATCGATTTTGAAGAAATATATCCACTCGATAAAGCAAATATGGATGCTAAGGGTGTACCAGAATCCATGAAGATTGAAGCTGGAAAAGGTACTACTAGAGCAGAAAACAGAGCACTTGAAAATCTAGCAAGAGAAGAAGCAGCAATTAAACAACGCGCGCAGATCGCGGCTTCTGCTACGAAAGAATCCGAACTTGCTGGTGAACTTAGTAAAGCTCTTGAAACATCTGAATTTAGAAATAACAATAAAATCGGCACAACAGGTCCAGATGGCATAGTGGTAACTGATGCCTCTAGAATAGACGCAGACCAGAAATATAATTCAGCATTATCTAATTTAGAAAACCAACAAAACCAAACTCAGATAGAAAGAACCAAATTAGCAGAAATAACTGGTGAAGCTGTACAGGCGCCAGCTACACCGCCAGGAGGATAATAAATGGCATCAAAATACTTCAAAAACTTTCCTCTGATTACATACAACAATACTCTAGTCAGAAACATTATGCTCAAATCTTCATTTATCGGAGAATTGAATCTTGGCGATACTGCATTCTACACTTATGAAGTGACAGACGGAGAGCGTCCGACTACAGTCGCATTTAACTATTATAATTCTATTGATTACGTTTGGTTAGTATATTTGTCTAATCAAATCACAGATCCTTATTTTGAGTGGCCACTCAGTTCACACGAACTTGATGCGCATATAATTAAAAAATATGGATCGTTGCAAACAGCTCAACAGACAATTGTTGAGTATAAGAGCATCTATGATGACTATGATATAACTACTCTTGACACGTTTAATTATTACCAACAAAATAATATAACAACTGAATACCTAACACCAGTTTATGGTTATGATAAAGAAGTTACATTAAATGAAAGTCGTAGAAATATTCAGTTAATTCCAGATACGTTTGCAGAGCAGATAGCATATCAATTAGAACAAAGTTTAGGATAATATAATATGGCACGCGGTCGCGGAACTACAAAACACATACATATGACATTTAATCAAGGAAAAGTAGATCAATTTTCTTGTTCTTTGATGTTGAGACAAACACGTGATCCAGATGAATCAAAATCTTATTCGATAAATGAATTTATTGATAACTTCAGCATCAGGCAGTCTTTATTAAGATATAGTATGAGTTTAGAATTATCTATTCGAGATTCTGCTGGATTGGTGGATGAGTCAATTCTTAAATTAGGAAGTGTTTTGGAATTATCTTTGTTTAGAAAAGAAGATGATCCGCTAGCAGATACAATAAAAATAGTATTTTATGTTACCAATATTCATAGTTCTGTTCAGTCACAAACACAAAATGAACGAGTCTACGATATTGTTGCTTATACTTTTGCTGGCGTTTCTAATGCTTGGCCATTTACACAAGTCTATCCAGCTGGAGAAACTCCAAGTAATATTATAAAAGATATCGTAAAGAATAAGTTTACAATCGTCCCCGAAGAGATAGGCAAAGATGACATTGATTGGATTCCTACAGAAAATACTCTAGATACTCCGACTATATTCAAACAGGTTGCTCCATTTGATGCAATTACAAATATGTTACGTCGAAGCGTAAGAACTACTGAAAAAGATAGCACATATTTCTTTTATGAAGATACAAGAGGATTTAAGTTAAAAACTATTGGTGATATGACTAAGCAAGAATATTTGAACAATGCAATCAAATATACTTTATTACCAGATAAAAAGATAGTTGGTGATTTTAAGAAAGATCATTACAAAGTTTTATACTTGACTCAGCACAGTTCAGCCGATTACTTTAAGCTAATGGAAAACGGAGTGCATTCTAGCGAAGTAGTATACATTGATTTATTGAATAGAACTGTTGGTAATAATAATTCAAAACATCTATTCAAGTACACAGACGAAGAGCATAGAAAAACATTATTATCTCTTGGTGAATTTGATGCGTTTGATATTACTACAGAGATATTTGAAAGAGAAGGAAGACCAGATCCAGGCACATCCGCTTCTTTAGATACGTCATATGATATTACTCCAGCAAGCAAGATAGCTTTTTCAGAAACTGCTTGGGATAGAACAGATTATATGCACGATAAGTATCCTTATGATGCTGCACAAAGAGCTTTGTTCGAGCAGAACAAAGTTACAATTGAAGTTTATGGAAACCCTGAAATAAGACCAGGAAATATCATCTATCTAGAAATACCAAAACAAAAACAAGAAACTGGATATTCCAAAAGACTAGATGGATATTATTTAATAACTGGGGTAAGACATAACGTAAGTGGTAATAGATTTCAAACACTTATAGATTTACACAAAGATTCGTATTTTATAAATGTTTTGGAAGGCGAAAAAAACAACTCAGGAACACAATCTTAATATGAGAAATCCTTATCCAGATTTTGTTTGGTTCTTTGGTACAGCTGAAGATACTTCTTCGGATCCATTGAGACTCGGACGCGTTCGTGTTCGAGCTACTGGCTTTCATCCAAGCGCAGATGTGTTATCAACAGAGCAACTGCCTTATGCTTTAGTATTAAATGGTGGAGCTGCTAGAATTAATTCTGGACAAATGGTGCTCGGTTTCTTTATGGATGGCGAAGAAGCACAGCAACCAATTATTATGGGAGTATTGGGCGGTGCTACATCTTCTGTTGAAACACCTTTTAGTACGAGTCGTGTTGCTGGTTATACAAGTGGATTAAGCACACCTACTGCGCCGAGTAGTGCTACGGCTGAAACAACGCCAGAAAGTAGACCTGTATCTGGTACTTGCCCTAGCATAAAAAAAGGATTAATTGAGACTGCAAGAGCTTATAGTGGGTTCAATGAAAATAGAGATAAAGCGTGTTTAATGGAATTATTTAAGTCTCAAACTGGTCAAACTGCTGATCCATCTGTAACTAGATGGTGCGGATTTTTTGTTGGTGCAATAGTTCGTTCACAAGGTTATCCGATTCCAGCGGGATTTCCTTCTGTTTCTACGTGGAGATCAAATAGTTATGGAACAACAATTTGGCAAAGAGGCACTAAAGAAAGTAAACTAGATGTTGCTAATATACGACCAGGAGACATTGCAGTTTTCCTATGGAAAACTGGACAGCATGTTGCAATAGTAAGTAGACCTGGATTTGTAGGAGGCAGGATTTCTGTAATTGGTGGAAATCAACTCGATAGTGTCAACGAAAAAGCCTATGAGGTAAATAGCAGCAAGGGTACTGGCTACGGTCTTGTTAGAGTATTAAGACTACCCGCAGCGAGTGCGCCTTAAACATGAGAAATCCTTATCCAAAATTTGTATGGTTCTTTGGTATCGTTGCAGATGCCTCTTCAGATCCACTAAAACTCGGTCGCGTGCGCGTTCGGGTTGTTGGATTTCATCCAAGTTTAATTAACACACAAGATCTTCCTTGGGCACCTGTTCTAAATGGCGGTGCTGCCAGAATTTCAAATGGTCAGATGGTACTTGGTTTCTTTATGGATGGCGAAGAAGCCCAGCAACCCTGTGTATTAGGAACAATTTCTGGCGCAGTATCTGGAACTGGATTCTTTGAGCTTTTGAGAAGAGTTGGTGGCTCAATAAACTCATTGTTCAAAACCAGCTCAGATCCAATCCCTCGTGAAGATTTACCAAGTCTTCAGTTAGGTGGAGAGAAAAATAAACTGGCTAAAATAGAAGCTGAAAAATTCCTTGGTAGACCTATCACTGATGAAGAATGGGAAGAGTTAATAAGAACAACAATTGCAGAAGCATCGTCGGACTCTAAAGAACAGGCGCAGGTAGCAGCTGTTATTTTGAATAGAACTAGAAGTAAATTTGGTGGAAAAGATACTGTTACTGGTGTCGTGTATGCGAATAACCAGTTCCAAGCTGTGACAGGAACAAAATATATTGGTCCTAGTGTTAATTATACAAATCCCACACAAGCGCAAATCGCTTCTGTTACTAACTCAATTCTTACAAGATTGTCAACTGCTAATAAAGACTGGTTAAACTTTACTGCTCTGGATACAGCAGCCTATGGTCCAGGAACAAATCTTGGTTATCGAACAAAAGCTCTAAATACTCCTGGCAGTGAGAGAATCGGCGGCACAATATTCTTTACTGAGAGATAACATGGCAAACATATTAACTAGTGCAAAAGACCTAATAAAATTCGACGCTAATACTACTATTGCGTTGGATCTTAAGATTAGTCCAACAGATACAGTTGAAGCTGTGTCTGCAAAAGCAACACAGGAACTTGGCGATTTAATTAAAAAGGGAATAAAGCCAGAAAACATAGCGATCGTCGGCGCTGTGAGTCAACTGGGCGATATTAACTCTGCTCTTGAAGGCATAACCGCTGGTCTTGGTGCATCATTTGGCGGTGCATTAGATGCCGTTTCTAATTTGCAAGGTTATCTTGATGACCTTGACTCAATTATAAACAATAAGATCGAAATAGCTGGTACGGTTGATGTAAAACTTCCAGATGAAATTCCAGTAAGCGAAGCGATAATTAAAAAGTATGCTAGAGCTGTTCCTGCGCTTGATGCGCTTGGCTTCCCGCAGGTCGGCTTTCCAGATACATTTTTACCAGAAGAACGAGCAGCATCACCAACTCCTATGTCAGATTGGAAAGATAGAACAGCAGTTACAGCAGAATGTGCTGGTGGTGTAACTATTAAAGAAATACCAAGTAGATTTGCAGCGGAATACCCTAAGAACATCTTGGTAAAATCTAATACGGGTCATTTTATCGAGATGGATGATACCGAAGGCGCAGAACGCATTAACATTCAACACAAGAATGGCGCATTTATTACTATTCATCAAGACAAGTCTATCGTTATTCGCGGACAGAATGGTATTCAGCTTATCACTTATGCGGATGGTGAATTGTTCGTCGGCGGTAATATCAACATCACAGTTATGGGCGATGCGAATATCTCTACCAATGGCGATGCAAATATTGATACTGTCGGCGATGTAAACTGGAAAGTCGGTGGTGACTTTAATTTAGATGTTACTGGCGATACATTTATGGCTAATCGCGGTGACATCAAAATGACTGCAAGACAGATTCGTCAGAACGCTGGAGATCCTCGTGTTCTTGATGATGTAAAAGTAAAGACTCACAAACTCGGTTCTTAAACGCTACTAAATACAATTGCACGCTGGAGTAATAAATGTCATTTAGAAAACAAAAACCAATAAAACCAGAACCGATTTATAGCGATTTGAGCACTAATTTTAGTCTGAATGCTATGACTGGCGACGTCGTGCGTCTTACTGAAATGGACGCCGTAAAACGCGCCATCAAAAATATAGTGATGACTAACAAATATGAAAGATTATTAAATCCTAAGTTTGGCGCTGGTATAAATGATTTATTATTTGAGCCTATGACCCCTATGGCAACTATGAACCTTAGGGAAACGATTAGTAATTCAATTAGAACATATGAACCAAGAGCAGTTATTGAAACTCTTGATGTCGTTCCAGACGAGTATAGCCAAACATACTATGTCGACTTAGTATTCTCATTAAGAAACACAAACCAAACAGGAACAGTACAATTCTTTATAGACAGGATAAGATAAAATGGCAACCGAAGGTTTCATTAATAATACTCAGCTAGACTTTGCCACTTACAAGCAAAGTCTAAAAGAATATCTGCAATCACAATCAAGATTCCAAGATTATGACTTCGAAGCGTCTAATCTTTCTGTTCTCTTAGATGTTCTTGCATATAACACCTATCACAATGCGATTTATCTTAATATGATTGGTAGCGAAATGTTTCTTGACACTGCGCAGATGCGCGAATCAATCGTTTCGCATGCCAAAGAATTAAACTACACTCCAAGATCGCGCAGTTCCTCTAGAGTTAGCGTAGATATTTCGGCAGCACCAATAGATACTCCAGATTCAATTACTGTTCCACAGTACTTTACTATTAGAGGAACAGACACTGAGGGATTTACATATTATTTTTCAACTATGGAACCAGTCTTACTGAGCAGATCAAACAATTACTATTTTTCAAATGTAATGTTTTATGAAGGCACCAATAAGATCGAAGTGTTTCAGCTTGGAACAGAAACAACTGAATTAAAATTAACATCAAATACATTAGATACTTCTTCAATCGTATTAGAGATTAGACCATCTATTACTGATTTTACATCAGAAACTTGGAATCGTGCCGAAGATCTATATGGTTTAGATGGAACAGATAAGATTTATTTCGTAGAAGCTGCTGAAGATTTCAAATACAAGATAACATTTGGTAATAATGTTGTCGGTAAAAAACCATCAGCAGGACAAGTAGCAGTTGTAACTTATAGACAATCGGCTGGCTTTGATGGAAATGGAATCTCTAATTTTTCTAGCTATCAATCTGCTGATGGGTATGCTGCAAACACCTTTAGTATTTTTTACGATGGTAGTTCTTTCGGTGGCGCGTTCGCCGAAGATACAAATTCTATTCGTTACAACGCAGTAAGAGGATTTACCAATCTAGGTAGAGCGGTGACGATCGAAGATTATATCTCTCTAGTAAAAGCCAACTTTCCTTCTCTACAAAATGTAATCGCGTATGGTGGCGAAGAATCTACACCAAAGCGATATGGCAAGGTTGTAATTTCCGCGAAGCCATTTAGTTCTGAAATAATGTCAACTGCTCAAAAAGAAGAAGTCATTAATTTCTTGTCTGATAAAACACCTATGTCTATCGATCCTGTTATTGTCGATCCTGAGTATTTGTATGTAAATGTTATTTCCAAAGTTACATACAATATCAATGCTACCACAAAAACTTCTGGTCAAATAAAGAACCTAGTAGTTTCGGCTATTAACACGTTCAACAATAACTTTCTTTCTAACTTCGGTTCGGATCTAAGACAGTCAAAACTATTATCTGCTATCGACAATGCTGATGTTTCTATCGTATCCAACGACACTCAACTTAGAATTTCTAAGAGAATCGTACCACTTCCTGGCACTTCTTTCAAAGCAAACTGGAGCTTTGAAAATCCTTTGTATAGCGAGAACGTAAGATACGTTCTTCCAGTTGGTCACGAACCAATTGTGTATTCAGAAGCATTCGTGTATGATGGTTACAACTCATTTATTCAAGATAATGGCGTAGGTTCGTTGATTGTATATACTACATCAGATGGTACAACTACATCTCTTGGTACTATCGGAACAGTAAATTATGACACAGGTGAAATTAACATCACCGATCTTGTTGTTGATTCTTACGATGGAGATTACATTAGAATCTACGCTAAACTAGAAAACTCAGATATTACCACAGTAACAAATAAGATTCTCCTGATTGATAACGGAGACATCTCTGTATCCACAGTTGGAACTAGAATTTAATGAAAGACATTGAGAAGTTAATTTCTCCACTAATAGAACAACAATTTCCCGACATCTATAAAGACGAGGGACAAAATCTCATTGCGTTTGTAAAAGCATACTTTGAGTGGATGGAACAAACTAATGGTGTTCTTTATGATTCTAGAAGACTCCCTGATTATCGAGATATCGACAAGACAGTTGATGAGTTTATAGACCAGTTCCGCACCAAGTACATGCATGGTATTCCTAGAGATGCCATTGTAGATAAACGTATTTTACAAAAACACATCAAAGAAGTATATTCTGCGAAAGGAACTACACGCGGTTTACAGTTGTTGTTCCGTCTACTATACAACGAAGATGTAGAAGTATATCTTCCTGGCGATGACGTGCTAAAGACATCTGACGGTCGTTGGTATGTTCCAAGATATTTAGAAATGGAATCTAATCCTAATCTTTCTTTATATGTCGGAAAGAATATTACTGGTCGTGTTTCTGGCGCGACAGCTTATGTAAAGGATTATCAATCATTCTATATCGGCTCTAGAATTCACAACATTCTTTATCTTGAAGATTTAGTTGGGAACTTCTCTGCCACTGAAGAAATAGTAAACCAAGAAATTATTGATGACTTAGGAATTGACATAACACAAAGCCCAAGAATTATTGGTTCTTTGTCATCTATTGATGTTACATTTAGCGAGTCAGGATTCACGCTCGGTGAAGTTGTTACTATTACTGATAGTGGTTCTTTTGGTAAAGCGATCGTCACGGGTGTAAAAAAACTAAACGGAATTGTTGATTTTGCGATCGTTGATGGTGGTAATGGTTATAGATTAACATCTACAGTAAATGTATCCCCATCAGCGACTGGTTCTAATGCAAGTTTTGTTGTTGGTAGTATCTCAAATACGACTACGATTAACTTAACAACAACTCCTATTACTGGAGCTTTAGCAGTTTCTTTTGATGCGACTAATTACTCTGCGTTCGCTCCAAATACTTCTGCGAATAGCGCGACTCCTTTTGCTAATACCTTTGTGCTTAATCCGTACACCTATGGTACAATTGAAACATTAGCTGGTATAGATCCAGGTGACGGATATGCAGCAAATGCTACTGTTGACGTAGAAGATTCATTAATCTACCCTCTAAGAATACCTGATGGTTCTGGCGGATTCTTTGGTAAAAATGCAAACATTACAGGCACTGCTGCGTTTGGTAGCGGTGCCATTGCCAATCTAGTTGTATATGATTCTGGTGTTGGTTATACGAATGGCTCGGTCGTTACTATAACAAGTTCCACTAATAATTCTATACAAGCTTTCGGTACAGTCACCAGCGCGAAACATGGCGTAGGCGAGGGTTTCTTCTCAGATAGTAAAGGTTTCTTGAACTCTGATAAATTCGTACACGACAATTACTTCTATCAAGACTACTCCTATGAAGTAAGAGCAAATCTAGCACTCAACAAATATGCTGGAGTTCTACGCGATCTCTGGCATCCTGCAGGTGTTGAACGATTCGGTCGAACAACTGTAAAAGACGAATACAAGTCCAGAGGAACAACTGTAGAAGCTCTAATTGATTGGCTAGAAACCATCGAGGTCACGGTAAACACAACAAGATTTACAGATACTCAATTTACAACTCAGTATCTAACGACAACCACACTTTCTACTTCGAAAGGAACAGAGTATACAACTGCGAAATATACTTCTAAGTCTACTACTTACGAAACAAGTATTTCTGCTGCAACAACGTTTAATACTATAACTGTGGTTGATACTGCGACTGCTGTCACTACCAACCAAGAAACTATTTACTACACCTCGACTACATTAAATACCCTTGTAGAGAGAGCCACATCTACGCTAGTTTCTACAGCCAAAGTTCCTTCTACTGTAACTGCTGTTTCTACCGCTTACGCTACTGATACCAAGAAGTCTACTACAACGACGTACAATACTTCTTCTGCCCTTGGGTCGACAGCAGTTGCTACCTCGACTGCAGTGAATACAACTACTGCCTACAATACTGATACTACGAAGACAAAATCTACTTCCTACTTAACTACGTTTAATACAACTTATTTTGATTCAGGACAGGCTGTTGGCGCCGATGGATTCTCAAGCGAAGCAGCTGCGATTCGCGCTGCGCAATCGGCTGGATTAGAAGGCAATCCTGCTTGGAGTTGTAGTTATTATGAATATGGTCCAGTGCCAGAAGCCAAAGGTGCTTATTTGTGGGCATACTTGTGTTCGCCAGAAGTTACTGCTTCTACTCAATTAGTAACAACAAAAGATACCTTAACTGCATTTGCGACACAAACAAGCAAGTCGACTTCTACTATAAAGTCAACAGATACTGCATATGCTACAACTACAGCTAAATCTACTTCCAAATCTACGTCGACTGCGTATGCTACAGACACTACGATTGCCTCGTTCAAATTAACAGGCACATCTATTAATGCTGACACTGCATATGTTACAGATACTCTATTTGTAAGATCTACCACGTATGACACATTACCAGTTAGATCTACGCTAACATCTAGAATAAGTTATTATGCTACTAAGTTTGACACGACATATGATACTGCTTCTGGAACTGGCATTGGTTCGACCACATTTGAAACCAGCGTAGATACTTCTGCTACAACCAGCACGAAATATTCGACTATATCAACAACTAAAATTGCTACTAGCACGTCATATATTAGCAACAAATCAACATCATTTGATACAACATATGACACTACCTCTGGAACTGGAATCGCTTCAACGACAATTCAGACTAGCAAAGATACCACATTCTTCACGAATATCACTAAGTTTCAGACCTCTAAAGATACAGCGGTCG
>Ga0315906_10005092_pt1 | contig 16618 bp, 12 predicted proteins | sample LakEriMetagenome_4_FD_203526 | JGI IMG/M metagenome (GOLD analysis project Ga0315906, IMG submission 203526) | Freshwater fungal communities from buoy surface, Lake Erie, Ohio, United States - Buoy 2 MA122 | ecosystem: Environmental > Aquatic > Freshwater > Lake > Lake biofilm | place: USA...
CCAAGTTCTTTATGCCTGGTGATTTTTGTGCGGGTTATTACCGTGATCAGACTTTTGCATTTGCTACCGGTATTGCAACTATTAATGAGTTTTTCTCGCAGTTGTATGCAGATCCTAATCCCAATCACGATCCTCATAGTGCAGGTAGACAAATGAATTCTCATTTCTGTTCTCCCTTTGTTGATGAAGAGGGAGAATTTCTGGATTTGGCAAATAGAAAAAACCTGGCTGCTGGAATTGCACCAACAGCGGGACATATGCCAAAGGCCTTTGGGTTGGCATATGCTTCTAAAGTGTATAGAAATGTTTCAGTGCTGCAAAACGAAACTCAGTTTTCAAAAGATGGAAATGAAGTTTGTTTTGCAACAATTGGTGATGCTTCAACCAGTGAAGGACATTTTTGGGAAACAATGAATGCTGCATCTGTAAGCCAGGTTCCTTTAGCTGTTTTTGTTTGGGATGATGGGTTTGGTATTTCAGTACCAAAGGAATTGCAAACCGTAAAAGCTTCTATTTCTGAAGCGCTATCTGGTTTTGAAAAATCAAGGACTTCAAATGGGATATACATTTATAAGGTAAAGGGATGGGATTATGCACAAATGTGTGAAGCATTTGAGGAAGGTATTACAATTGCAAGAAATGAGCATACTCCGGTTCTGTTTCATGTAGAAGAGTTGACTCAGCCGCAGGGTCATTCAACTTCTGGAAGCCATGAACGCTATAAAACACCAGAGCGTTTACAGTGGGAAAGAGAGTGGGATTGTCTTCCTAAATTCAGAACATGGATTCTTGAAAATGCATTGGCATCTGAGCAAGAAATGATATCACTTGAAGAGTCATCAAGGGCTTATGTTATGCAATGCCGACAAGAAACATGGAAGTTGTATGATGGTCCAATTCAAGAACAAAAAACAAAAACACTTCAACTGATTTCAGAGCTATCTGCACAGGATGAAACTGGTCGTATTGAAAAATTTTATCAAGAATTACTGAGCAATACGGTTCCTTTCAGAAGAGATGTTATGTCTGCATTGAAAAAGACGATATCTATTCTTAAAGGGAAAAATGTTACACATGCAGTGGAGGCTTACTACGAAAGTTTGCTGGCTGAAAGCAAAACACTTTTCAATTCGCATTTGTATTTTAATGAGGAAGCACCATACGCAGTTGCTGAATTACCTGATGGACTTATTCAACACGATGGACCTACTCAAAATGGGTATGAAATACTCAATAAATATTTTGATGAGTTATTTGCTACCAATAATAAAGTAGTAGCATTTGGAGAGGACCTTGGTAAAATTGGTGATGTCAATCAGGGGTTTGCAGGTTTGCAGCAAAAATATGGTACAAGCAGAATCTTTGATACAGGTATTCGTGAGTTGACGATAATGGGTCAGGGTGTGGGAATGGCAATGCGAGGACTAAGACCTATTGCTGAAATTCAATATTTAGATTATCTGCTTTTTGGCTTACAGATTCTAAGTGATGATGCAGCAACACTGCATTTCAGATCGACTGGAAAACAGATTGCACCAATCATTGTAAGAACAAGAGGTCATCGATTGGAAGGTATATGGCACAGTGGTTCGCCAATGGGATTGATGATAAATACTTTGAAAGGTTTTCATGTTTGCGTGCCCCGAAATATGGTTCAAGCCATTGGATTTTACAATTCACTGTTGGAAGGTAAAAATCCAGGTATTGTTGTGGAATGCCTCAATGGATATCGTCTCAAGGAAAAAACACCTTCAAGCCTGCTTGAATACAAACTTCCATTCGGCATTCCTGAAGTAGTTAGAGAAGGAAATGATATTACAATTGTGTCTTATGGTTCAACACTTCGGATAGTAGAAGAAGCTGCTGATTTCCTCGCAGAGCAGGGTATTGATTGCGAGGTTGTTGATGTGCAGACTTTGTTGCCTTTTGATATCCATCACAAAATCGTTGCATCACTGAAAAAAACAAGTCGCATTTTGTTTGTAGATGAAGATGTTCCAGGTGGCGCTACTTCATTTATGTTTTCAGAAGTGATGGACAAACAAGGTGGTTATCGTTGGCTGGATGCAACACCTAGAATTCTCTGTTCACAGTCGCATCGACCCACCTATGGAAGTGATGGTGATTATTTCTCAAAACCAAATCTGGAAGATATCATCAGCAAAGTAGAAGAAATGATGGCTGAGTAAATTAATCCAGCAATCTACCTTTGTATTTTGACTCATTCATGATACATGATTTGGCTTTGCCAAACCAATTGTATCGGTTCTTTCCAATTACCTTGTAGCAGTAATCACGAATAAAAGTTGGGACTATCTTAAATACGTAAAATAAATTCCAGGGGAAAGGCAGTTCCCGGATAATATTCAAAATTGCGGTTGATTTATAATAGACCTTCTCATTGTTGTAAAAAACGACAGAGGCGTCTACATCAGCAAATTCGGGGATGTTTAATATTTTTGCAGTTATACCACCCAATGGTGCAAATTTCAATTTTTGTTTCCTATCTGCTTTGATGAGAAAACTAACTGTTCTATTGCAAAGTGCACATTCTCCATCGTAAAATACAATACGATGGTTGGAGAAATTTTGCATGTGCAACCTAAATTATTTGAGATTGTGGAATACTTTTTGGACATCTTCGTCTTGTTCCAGCTTGTCGATCAGTTTAAGCACTTCCTGTGCTTTTTCTTCATCTACTTCAACTGTAGTAACGGGAATCCATTCAACTTCTGCACTTAATGGGTTGAGGTTTTTTTCTTCAAGTGCTTTTTGCATGTTGCCGAAGTCGCCAAATGCGCAACGCAAAACCAATACTTCTTCACCAGTATCATTTGTGCTTTCACCCAATTCTTCAAGTCCGAAATCGATCAACTCCAACTCAAGGTCTTCTGGGTTGAGTCCCTCATTCTTTAATTTGAAAACTCCCATTTTTTTGAATTGAAAGCTTACGCTTCCGCTGTTTCCTAGGGCTCCATTTCCTTTATTGAAGTGTGCCTTTATATTGGCGACTGTCCTTACATGATTATCGGTAGCTGTTTCCACCAATACGGCAACACCATGGGGTGCATATCCTTCATAAAGGATTTCTTCAAAGTTTTCCATTTCCTTACCCATCGCTCTTTTGATAGCGGCTTCAACCCTGTCTTTGGGCATGTTAACGCTCTTGGCATTTTGCATGCAGCGGCGAAGTGCGGGATTGGTGTTGGAATCTGGACCACCAGCTTTTACTGCAATGGCAATTTCTTTTCCAATTCTGGAGAACTGTTTTGCCATTTTGTCCCAACGTGCGAACATGGTAGACTTCCTAACTTCAAATATCCTTCCCATAAATTCAATTAATGAAAGGCAAAGTTAAGGATTGCTTGTTGATTTGGAAACCTTAGGCATACGGGTATATTTTTCAATGGAAGTACTACCATTGGTATCCGATACGATGGTCTGTGTAAAGCTATTTTCGCTGTCTTTTGTAAGATTAATTCTGATGGGTACTCCTCTTACTGATGGGTAACTGCAGAAAACATTCGTTTCAATGATGTCAGTATTTTCTAATTTGAAATCACCAAAGCCAAAACCTTTTTTAGGAGCTTTAGTTACTGGGTCTAGGAAATACTGTACAAACATAAAATAACCACCCTGAAATATTTTGTACTGATTTCTTTTAAATCTTGCCGTATCGCCGTTTGTGACAGAAATATATTCCTCGAGTTTCCAAACACCATCCATGTCTGATTTCTTATTGAAATTGATCTTGTAATAGTCTTCTACAAGTCGGTTTGGTACACCTGCAATCATGATTTCAGGAATAACTTGCTTGTACCCTGCTTCATGTGGTTCAATTAGTAAGTCGAATGAGCGTGCGGAATCTAATAAACCCGTACTGAAAATATTATGTTCAACTAGCTTAGACCCATCATAGGTATAGTATCCAAATCCAAAAGAAGAGGTTGTGTCTTCTCTCATATTTGTGAAGGCATAGTATTCGTCTGTATATACTTTGCGTTGCTCAGCGTGGTCAATTGCATTTTCTACACCATTGGCTGTGAATACTTGTGATTGCATGGTATACCATCCTGCTATTCCACTTTCCACCTCTTTTGAACCTCCGCAACCCATAACAGTTAAACCTGTAATTGTCAACAGCAGTACTCCTATTTTTATATTTTTCATCATTACCAATTGGTTAAATTTTGCCAAAAATAACATTTGCGTACAAAATACAATTTCTTGTTTATTCAATTGCTTGTTGTCTAATAAAAAGCTTGTTTTAATGAAAAAGGCCTCATAAAGAGGCCTTTTTCATTAAGTATTTTAAAAAATATTAAGTGTTAAGCTTGCTATTCTTTTTGCTGTATAAAAAATAGACAACCAATCCTACGGCCATCCAAGCAAAAGCAGCCTGTAAAGTGTGCTTATCTAGTCCCACAATCATAGCGGTACAAATAAGTGCACCCAGTACACTAACGACAGGAGCGATTGGTGTTCTGAAAGGACGCTCCATGTTTGGCGCTTTAACGCGTAAAATCCAAACGCCTATACTTACAAGTACGAAGGCAAACAAGGTTCCAAAACTGGTTAGGTCACCCGCAACGTGTCCTGGTACAAATGCAGCAAATGCACCAACGAAAACGAAGAGGATCATATTTGATTTATAAGGCGTTTTGAATTTGGGATGAAGATCACCGAAAGCCTTTGGTATCAATCCGTCGTTACTCATGGTGTAGAAAATACGACTTTGTCCCATTAACATTACAAGAATAACAGATGAGAAACCTGCAAGTATGGCAACAGTTACAGCAGTCGCCAACCAACTATATTCAGTCATGTAAGTAGAAATGGTATAGGCAACTGATGCTTCACGACCTTTTTCAGGATCCACAAATTCTTTCCAGTTGGTAACACCTGTAAGTACATGGCCAAATAAAATGTACAGGATGGTACATACAACCAGTGAGCCTAAAATTCCTATTGGCATGTCGCGTTTAGGATTTTTTGCTTCCTGTGCTGCAGTGGATACCGCATCAAAACCGATGAAGGCAAAAAATACAATTGCTGCACCTCCGAGTACACCACCCCAGCCGTGTTTGTTCCATCCGCTGTAGTCTGCTATAACTTTCCCTGCCTGATCTAAAACTGGCGCTTCATTGGCGGGAATCAAATAAGGTGTATAATTTGCCTGATTAATATATTGCCAACCGATAGCAATAAAAATTAGTACTACGGCCACCTTAACGAATACGATGATTGCATTCACCATAGCAGATTCCTGCGTTCCTTTTATAAGAAGCAAGGTTAACAACAAAAGAATGATAAGTGCTGGAGCATTCATCATGCCCTGGTGATGGACGCCTGCTGAATCGGTAAAACTTTCAAAAGGGGAGTGGCACCATTCATAGGGAATAGCTCCTCCTAATAACTTATTTAAATATTCACTCCAGGCTATTGATACAGTTGCAGCACCCAATGCATACTCCATGATGAGTGCCCATCCGATGATCCAAGCAATCAATTCTCCCATGGTTACATATGAGTAAGCATATGCACTTCCTGCAATAGGTATCATGGAAGCAAATTCTGCATAACAAAGTCCCGCAAAAGCACAACCAACTGCAGCTACTATAAATGATAATGTTACTGCTGGTCCCGCAGCTTGTCCTGCTGCTGCTGCAGTTCTAACAAATAGACCTGCTCCAATGATTGCGCCTATTCCTAGTGCAATCAGATTTCCTGCGCCTAATGTACGCTTCAGTCCCTTTTCAGAGTCAGCCGCCTGAGATAACATATCCGTCAGCGATTTTCTTCTAAATAAACTCATAGCAATTCTTTGGTTATTTGGTATATGAAAGTTCTAAAATAGCCAATTATTCTATATAGAAAATTTTTATTTTATGCCTTCAAATAAAATTCTGAAATCCAATCAAATCAATTATTTTGAGTGCCTAAAGTATAAACCATTTGCCAATGAAAGGTTCTTCAGGTAGACTTACGCTCTATATAATTATTGCCATGGTTTTGGGCATAGGGGTAGGTTATGTGATTCATTTGCAATCTAGCCCAGAAACGATTAAGTCTTTTTCTACCAATATTAAATTACTCACAACCATCTTTTTAAGGTTGGTTCAAATGGTAATAGCACCATTGGTTTTTACAACACTGGTTGTCGGTATTGCAAAATTGGGCGATTTAAAAGCAGTGGGAAGGGTTGGTGGTAAGGCCATGGTTTGGTTTGTTTCAGCATCCTTAACAAGCCTTTTGTTGGGTATGTTGTTGGTGAATTTCTTTCAGCCTGGTAAAGCCATCGAGTTGGGAAATGCTGATTTAGACAGTGCGAAAGATTTGATTGGTAAAACGCAACAATTTTCAGTTGTACAATTCATTGAACATGTTTTTCCAAAGAGTCTTATTGAGGCAATGGCACATAATGAGATTCTTCAGTTGGTTGTATTCAGTATATTTTTTGGGGTGGCGACTGCCGCTTTAGGAGATAAAGGGAAGGTAATAGTTAAGGCACTTGATGCAGTTGCTCATATTATCTTAAAAATGGTTGGGTATGTCATGAATTTTGCGCCCTTGGGTGTATTCGGAGCAATATCAGCTGTTATTGCCACCAAAGGGTTAAAGGTGTTTTTGTTTTACGGACAATATTTGCTCGCCTTCCTGGCAGGTATTGCAGTCCTTTGGGTTGTCCTGTTGGCAGTTGGCTACCTTATCCTTGGCAACAGGTTATTTATTTTATTAAAAGGTATTTCACAACCATTACTTATTGCATTTAGTACCACTAGTAGTGAGGCGGTGTTTCCAAAACTGACCAGTGAGTTAGAGAAGTTTGGATGCAAGGATAAAATTGTATCCTTTATTCTCCCACTAGGGTATAGTTTTAACCTTGATGGCAGTATGATGTACATGACTTTTGCAAGTTTGGCAATTGCTCAGGCCTATGGCATTCAACTTGATTTAGGAACACAGCTGACCATGTTGCTTGTGCTGATGCTCACCAGTAAAGGAATTGCAGGTGTCCCAAGAGCTTCTTTGGTAGTGGTGACTGCCACCTGTGCGATGTTTAACATTCCTGCAGAAGGAATTGCTTTAATTTTGCCTATCGATCATTTTTGCGATATGTTCAGATCGATGACCAATGTTGTTGGAAATGCATTGGCGACAACAGCTGTCAGTAAATGGGAAGGCGAATTGGCTCCTGCATCAGTTTCAGAGGAAGTGTAAATGATAAAGTAATTGAGTATGATTGAGTTGGTTATTCAGTGGAAGGACTTTTTGAATCCTGAGTTTTATATACAGCATGGTGGTTTGTGGTTGTTCTTGTTTATTGTGTTTGCTGAAACAGGACTCTTTGCAGGGTTCTTTCTGCCAGGGGATTCTTTATTGTTTGTTGCAGGCATTTACAGCAATGAGTTGGCAGCTGAAATTCTGGTTTTGAACAATGATGTTTTGAATCTGGTATTGGTATGCATAATGGTAATTTTTGCTGGAATATTAGGCAATACTGTTGGGTATTGGTTTGGTGCTGCAAGCGGTCCCTATTTGTTCAGTCGGAAAGACACATTCTTCTTCAAGAAAAAACATTTGTTTACTGCAAAAGAGTTTTATGAAAAGCATGGCGGTGGAGCAATTGTATTTGCAAGGTTTTTACCCATCATTAGAACTTTTGCTCCAATCATCGCGGGTATAGTGCGAATGGATAAGTCTAAGTTTACTTTTTACAATATAGTTGGATGTATTGCCTGGGTATTCAGCATGATGTTTGCGGGACATTACCTGTATAAGTTTTTCTTAAGTCAGTATGGATTCGACTTAAAAGAAAGATTAGAATTTATTGTGCTCGGGATAGTGTTCGTCACTACCGCTCCAGTCATCATAAAACTGATGAAGGGAAAATCAAAATAGAAGTTATACCTCTACATAGTTCAAATCTTTCTTGAATGTATCTTCTGTAAATATTGCAGCAATTATAGCAATAAGCATGACTATTGCACCAGTTACTATACCGCTTTGGACTAATGACCATTTCATGCTTTCCTGGAACAGTTCAATAAACATCAAATTCATGATGGGTAAAGCGCCCCTTACCATGTTTGGAATGGTTGTAGCTGCAGTCGCCCTCAGATTTGTACCAAATTGTTCTGCACCCATTGTAACAAATATCGCCCAGAAGCCACTACTAAATCCTAGCAATCCACAAATCAAATACATGTTACTATCGCTGTTGTTGAAACTGCTGAAATAGAAAAAGCTGAATACTATAGTAAGTGCATAAAAAATATAGAGTGCTTTTTTTCTGCTTTTAAAATACTGGCTTACTAAACCTACCGTGATATCTCCGATAGAAATACCGATATAGCCAAACATGGTTGCCTTGCCTGAATCGATTAAGCTGCCAGTATACAAATCACTTGCAAATCTGTTGCTGAAATTCATCAGAATTCCTATAACATACCAAGTAGGTAAACCAATTAAAATGGCCAGAATATATTTTTTAAATCTGTTTTTGTTGTTAAAGAACATGAAGAAGTTCCCTCTACTTATATTTTCGGCTTTTACTTTTGCGAACATCATACTTTCTGCAACGCTAACCCTTAGGAGCAGCAAGACAATACCCATTACTCCGCCTATTTTATAACACAATCTCCAATCGTTTGTCAGCTTAAAAATAAAGTAAGCAAATACTGCGCCTAATAGTCCAATTCCTGCAACCAATGAAGTTCCTAATCCTCTGTTTTTCTTTGGCATGATTTCTGAAATCAAGGTTATACCTGCGCCAAGCTCTCCTGCAAGTCCAATACCACCAATGAATCTTGCCCAGGCGTATTGGTCGACTGTCTGCACATAGCCTGTTGCAAAATTGGCTACCGAATACAATAATATAGATCCAAACAAAACGCTAAGCCTTCCTTTTTTATCACCAAGTACACCCCATACTATCCCCCCAATTAATAGACCGATCATCTGCCAGTTGATCACCTTGGCACTGGCTTCCAACATAGCAATATTTTCATCTGCAACACCAATGCCTATTAGTGAAGGCTTTCTTACTATAGAAAACAAGAGCAGTTCGTAGATATCTACAAAGTAGCCTAATGCAGCTATTATAATAGTTAAAATTAATTTCTTGTCATTGATCTGCAACTGTTGGTTTTGGTCTGAACTCATAATTAAATGTAATGAATTCTTAAACATATAAAATAGATCAATAGGGAAAAAGCTTTGGATTGCATCCAAATAAAATTATCTTGTAGAACAAAACTAACTGTACATGATTGCCAAAGCTTTTTCGCCTGAAAATAGATCCAGGAGTTTTTTGATTCTGGTGGCTTCACTAGGATATTTTGTAGACATCTATGATTTGTTGATTTTTTCCATAGTAAGAGAACCCAGTTTAAAAGCACTGTTGGTGCCTGATGCTGAAATTGTAGATGTCAGTGCAAAAATTCTCAACTGGCAAATGTTTGGCTTGTTGTTGGGGGGCATTATCTGGGGGATAATGGGAGATAAAAAAGGAAGGCTTAGCGTTTTGTTTGGATCGATACTCTTGTATTCTGTTGCAAACTTCATCACTGGTTTTGTTCAGACTGTTGATCAATATGCAGCTTTGAGGTTTACTACCGGTATTGGATTGGCAGGTGAATTGGGTGCAGGGATTACCTTGGTTTCAGAGATGATGCCAAAAAGTAAAAGAGGAATCATGACTAGTTTTATCACTGGTGTTGGTGTGTTTGGTGCAGTACTGGCCTTTTTGATTTTTGATCTTACTAAAGATTGGAGATTGTGTTATATGATTGGGGGTGGTTTGGGTATTCTTCTGTTGTTGTTGAGAGTAAGTGTTTCCGAGAGTGCCATGTTTAAAAAAGTGGCAACACATGTAGAAAGAGGAAATTTGCTTAAGCTCTTTACCACACCTGCATTAGTAAAGAAATATGTGCTGGCAATTTTAGTGGGAATTCCATCCTGGTTTATTGTAGGCATTTTGATTACACTGAGTAACAGGTTTGCCATGGAGTTGTACGAAGGAAGTGCAGTGGTTGCTGGAGCTTGTGTGATGTATGGATACATTGGTAATGCCATGGGGGATATTACAGTGGGAATGATTAGTCAGTATTATCAGAGCAGAAAGAAGGCATTGTATTTTATGTATGCAGCTTGTATCCTTGCTGTGTCTTTCTATTTTAGTCCGTTGAATAACTCAGACACTACAATGTATTGGTGCTGCTTCTTCCTCGGTTATGCCTCTGGTTTCTGGGCGATTATTGTCACCATGGGTGCAGAACATTTTGGGACTAACATGAGAGCAACAGCAGCTACAACCATACCCAATATGGTTAGGGGTTCTTTACCATTGATGAATATGCTCTTTAATGGTTACTTCATTCACTCTTTGCAATGGTCAATGGTGAAAAGCGGAATATTTACTGGAGTAATTGTAATTGGCATAGCATTGGTTGCTTTGTACAAAACGGAGGAGACTTTTCACAAGGATTTGGATTATTTGGAGGAATAGAGAGTAGGGAATAGGGAGTAGGGAATAGGGATTAGGGAATAGGGAACAGGGTATAGTAGTCTGGATTTTTTTTTTGGTATCAAGTAAAGTATATAATAGCAAAGGCGTTCCATTACAGAACGCCTTTTTTATTTTATTTAGGTAGAGTTTAGTTTTGATTAAAGAGATTATCTTTCACAATCCCTAATCCCTGTTCCCTATTCCCTGTTCTCTAATCCCTATTCCCTATTCCCTGTTCCCTAATCCCTATTGTCCCAAAACCTCATTCATAGCCCTTACTGCCGCTGCGCTTTTTTCAAAAGCTTCTTGTTCTGCTGCGTTCAATTCAAGAGGAAGGATTTTTTCCCAGCCATCTTTTCCAATGACTACTGGTACACCAAGGCAAATATCTTTTTGTCCATATTCGCCTTCAAGTGCTACGCAACAAGTAAATAGTTTTTTCTCATCTCTGAGTATGCTGCTTACCAAAGCTGCTCCGGCTGCACCTGGTGCATACCATGCTGAAGTACCAATCAATTTGGTTAAAGTAGCACCACCCACCATTGTGTCAGCAACAATTTTGTCTTGTTGTTCCTGACTTAAGAATTGAGTTACAGGAATACTGTTCCATGTTGCTTTACTGATCAATGGGATCATTGTAGTATCACCATGTCCACCAACTACAATTGCATTTAAATCACTGGCGCTGCAGTTGAGGTGTTGCGACAATTGATATTTGAAACGACTGCTATCTAATGTTCCACCCATACCAATGATTTTGTGCTTTGGTAATCCAGTTGATTTCAAAGCGAGGTAAGTCATGGTATCCATTGGATTACTGATCACAATGATGATTGTATTTGGAGAATATTTCAAAACATTTTCACAAACTGTTTTTACAATACTAGCATTTGTGCCAATGAGTTCTTCACGGGTCATACCTGGTTTGCGCGGAATACCAGAAGTGATAACAACAACTTCACTGTCTGCTGTCTTTGCGTAATCATTGGTTGATCCAGTTATCTTGGTGTCAAATCCTAGTAAAGCAGCAGTCTGTTGCATGTCTTGTGCTTTACCTTCTGCAAAACCTTCTTTGATGTCTAATAAAACAAGTTCAGTACATACTCCAGCGCGAGCAATATTGTCGGCACAAGTTGCGCCTACTGCACCAGCTCCAATTACAGTGACTTTCATTTTTTTAAATTTATAGGTAAGATAGATTGTTTGCGCCGCAAAGGTATGGTGTTATTTGCCAAATTGGATTACCTTTGCCGCCTCAAATCATAGTTATGGCAAATACGTCGGATATCTCAAGAGGCATGATCATTAAATTAGATGGTAGCCTTTACACAGTAATTGAATTCGGAGAAAACAAGACTGCCCGCGCAGCTGCAAAAGTTTGGGCTAAGCTCAAGGGTGTAGACAATAGCAGGTCGATTGAAAAGACCTGGAACAGTGGTGATACCATTTTCCCTGTTCGTGTTGAAAGAAAAAGCTATCAGTACTTATATAAGGATGAAACAGGGTTTAATTTCATGGACAATGAAACTTTTGAACAGGTAGCAATTGGTGAAAACCTTGTAGATGCTCCTCAGTTTTTGAGTGATGGCCAGGAGGTTTCAGTACTCTTTAATACTGAAACTGAACAGCCAATGAGCGTAGAATTGCCTGATAAAGTAGTTTCAAAAGTAACTTATTCTGAACCTGGATTAAGAGGAGATACTGCAACTCGTACCTTAAAACCAGCAACGGTTGAAACAGGTGCAACAGTGATGGTTCCTTTATTTGTAAATGAAGGGGATGTTATCAGAATCAATACAAAAACCGGAGAATACATCGAAAGAGTGAAGGACTAGAATTATCGAATTTTAGATAAAAATGACTCAAAAAGCCCTGATTTTTAATAAAATCGGGGCTTTTTCATTAAAAAATGCATCAAATTTAATTTGGCGGGTATGTGTTTTTCGCTGACCTTTACCTCCCGATTTCAACCCCAAAAAATTATAAAAATGGATTTGAAGCAAATTCAGGATCTCGTTAAAATGGTCAACAAGTCAAATATCAGCGAACTGACCATTGAAGAAAAAGACATTAAAATTACAATTAAGCAAAAAGAGGATAAATATGTGACTGCAGCACCTATGCAGGCTATACCTCAAATGTCAGCTATGCCTGTCGCGGCTGCCCCGGCTCCATCTGCACCAGCTGCAGCTGCTTCAGCTCCTGCACCTAAGGCTGCTGATAACTTGATTACCATCAAGAGTCCTATGATTGGCACTTTCTACCGCAAGCCGGCTCCTGATAAGCCTAATTTTGTAGAAGAAGGGGATGAGGTGAGAAATGGTAAAGTGGTATGCGTGATTGAAGCGATGAAGCTTTTCAATGAAATTGAAAGTGAAGTGAGTGGTAAGATTGTAAAAATATTGGTGGAAGACTCTTCACCTGTAGAATACGACCAGCCTTTATTCCTAGTTGAGCCTGCTTAATGCAGTATTCAAAGCAGATTAATTTTTTTCATCTAAAAATGTGGCATGACCAAAGATTCTAAGAAGAATTTTAAAAAGATATTGATCGCTAACAGAGGAGAAATTGCTTTAAGGGTGATCAGAACCTGTAGAGAAATGGGTATCAAAACCGTTGCGGTTTACTCTACAGCAGATAAAGATAGTTTGCATGTTAGATTTGCTGATGAAGCAGTTTGTATAGGTAAACCAGCCAGTGCAGATTCTTACTTAAATATCCCTCATCTGATGTCTGCTATGGAAATCACCAACGCAGATGCAGTGCATCCTGGGTATGGCTTCTTGGCCGAGAATGCAAAATTTGCAGAAATCTGTGGTGAACATGGCATTAAATTTATTGGTCCCACCCCAGATCAGATTCGTTCAATGGGTGATAAGATTACAGCAAAGGAAACCATGATCAAGGCAGGTGTTCCTGTTGTGCCTGGAAGCGGTGGTTTATTGGAGAGTGTTGAACATGCAAAAGAAACAGCAAAAGAAATAGGTTATCCTGTTATTCTCAAAGCGACTGCCGGAGGTGGTGGTAAAGGAATGCGTGTAGTTTGGGAAGAAAGCGAAATTGAAAAGGCATACAATACTGCAAAAGCTGAAGCATTAGCCTCTTTCAAGAACGATGGGGTGTACATGGAAAAATTTGTGGAAGAGCCAAGGCATATTGAAATTCAGGTAGCTGGTGACAGATATGGCAAAGTTTGTCATATGAGTGAGCGTGATTGTTCTATTCAAAGACGTCACCAAAAGTTGGTAGAAGAGTCTCCTTCTCCTTTCATGACGGATGATTTGCGTGAGCGCATGGGTGCGGCTGCAGTTAAAGCTGCTGAAGCCATTGGATATGAAAGTGTAGGTACCATTGAGTTTCTTGTGGACAAACACAGGAACTTCTATTTCATGGAAATGAATACCCGTATTCAGGTTGAACACTGTGTAACGGAAGAAGTAACCAATTTTGATCTCATTAAAGAACAAATTAAAATTGCAGCTGGTGAGCCTATTTCTGGAAAGCACTATTTCCCAGAAATGCATGCCATCGAATGCAGAATCAATGCAGAAGATCCTTACAACGATTTCAGACCTAGTCCGGGTAAAATAACTGTCTTACACCAACCAGGTGGTCATGGTATTCGTGTTGATTCTCATGTGTATGCTGGATATGTTATTCCGCCTTATTACGATTCAATGATTGCAAAGATCATCGCTGTAGCAAGAACACGTAAGGAAGCTATTGATACCATGAGCAGGGCATTGAGTGAATATGTAATAGAAGGAATTAAGACTACTATTCCTTTCCATCAGCAGCTCATGAAGAATGAAGATTTTATCAATGGTAATTTCACTACCAAGTTTCTGGATACATTCACTATGAAATAGTGAGATGATTTATAATTATCAAAATAGTTAGTTCAATAAAAAACCCCGCAGATGCGGGGTTTTTTGATTATCCAATTTTTCATTGTTCCAATTATCTTAAGAACAAAATCTCTCTGTACTTTGGTAATTCCCACTCAGAATCATCAACCAGTAATTCAAGCTTGTCGACTGAATAGCGAATTTCATCAAAGAAAGGCTTCACCTTATCGCAATAGGCAATTGCTTTTTCTCTTGATGAGCTGATTGCATTAGCTGCTTTTCTTGCCTCTGTCATTTCCTCTGTAAGGATCTGTACTTTATTGATGTGTTCAGAAATTTCATTCAAAACATTTAGCTGTGCTTTGTAGGCATTCTCTTTCATACCCAGCTCCTTCAATCCCTTGATGTTGTTGATCAATACGTTCTGGTAGCGAATGGCTGCAGGTAATATGTGGTTGCCTGCGAGGTCTCCAATAACGCGACCTTCAATCTGAACATACTTGATGTATTTTTCAAGTTCAATTTCATGACGTGCCTCAAGTTCTTTATGAGATAATACTTTGTGCTTTTGGAACAGATTCATTGCTTTTCCAGTAACCAAAGAATCTAATGCAAGTGGAGTGGTTTTAAGATTTGGTAATCCTCGTCTTGCTGCTTCTTCCTGCCACTCTTCACTGTATCCATCGCCTTCAAACAAAACATTTTTTGATGCTTTGATGTACGACTTAATTACTTGCATGATAGCAACTTCTTTCTTATCTCCTTTTTCAATAAGGCTGTCCACTTCTGATTTAAAGCTGCTTAGTGTTTCAGTCATGATGGTATTCAAAACAGTCATGTTGTAGCCACAGTTAGCAGAAGATCCTACTGCACGGAACTCAAATTTATTTCCTGTGAATGCAAAAGGAGAAGTTCTGTTTCTATCTGTATTGTCAAGCAACAATTCAGGAATATTCTTATGGATGTCCAATTTCAACATTACTTCATCTTGCTCATCAAACTTATCTCCAACACGACTTTCAATTTCATTCAACACCTTTGCCAAATATCCACCAATGTACGCAGATATGATTGCAGGAGGCGCTTCATTAGCACCCAAGCGGTGATCGTTACCAGCAGAAGCAATTGCTGCACGAAGCAAATCAGCATGATCATGAACAGCTTTAATGGTGTTCACAAAAAAGGCAAGGAACATCAGGTTGGTCTTTGGCGTTTTACCTGGAGCAAGCAAATTCACTCCGGTATCTGTAGCCATACTCCAGTTGTTGTGCTTACCACTTCCGTTAATTCCTGCAAATGGTTTTTCATGCAACAATACACGAAGCTTGTGGCGTTTAGCAACACGCGTCATGATGTCCATGAGCAAGGTGTTGTGATCGACTGCAATATTCAATTCTTCGAATATTGGCGCACATTCAAACTGCGCTGGAGCAACTTCATTGTGACGAGTACGCAATGGAATACCAAGCTTATAAGATTCATTTTCGAAATCCCTCATGAATGCATATACGCGCTCAGGAATTGCACCAAAATAATGGTCCTCCAATTGTTGTCCTTTTGCTGGAATATGTCCAAATACTGTGCGACCTGTCATTATTAAGTCGGGGCGCGCATTGGCCAATCCTTCATCAATTACAAAATACTCCTGCTCCCAACCAAGGGTTGCAGTTACTTTTCCAACGTTTTTATCAAAATAATGACAAACATCAACTGCGGCTTTGTTGAGTGCTTCAATAGATTTTAACAATGGTGCTTTGTAGTCAAGACACTCACCAGTATAAGAAACGAAAATGGTTGGAATACAAAGCGTCTGACCATTTCCAATATTCATGATGAAGGCAGGAGATGTTGGATCCCATGCAGTATAACCACGTGCTTCAAAAGTTGCACGGATACCACCACTTGGAAATGATGAAGCATCAGGCTCTTGTTGTGCCAATGCGTTACCATCAAATTCTTCAATTGGAGTTCCATCCGATTTCAAAGTGAAAAATGAATCATGCTTCTCAGCAGAAGAACCCGTTAGAGGTTGAAACCAGTGTGTATAGTGTGTAACACCTTTTCCCTGTGCCCAATGTCTCATACCAGCTGCTATCTGATTGGCTACATTTCGGTCAATTTTTTGTCCGCTCTTAATTGAGTTCTGTAAACTCTTGTAAGCGTCATCGCTGAGGTATTCTCTCGCGACTTTCATTGTAAATACATTCTCCCCGAAGGCAGCAGTTACTTTAGCGGGACTTACCACCTGTATATCTTCTTT
>Ga0315906_10005096_pt1 | contig 16607 bp, 14 predicted proteins | sample LakEriMetagenome_4_FD_203526 | JGI IMG/M metagenome (GOLD analysis project Ga0315906, IMG submission 203526) | Freshwater fungal communities from buoy surface, Lake Erie, Ohio, United States - Buoy 2 MA122 | ecosystem: Environmental > Aquatic > Freshwater > Lake > Lake biofilm | place: USA...
GGAACATCCGGTAGTTGCCGTTGACCGCCAGCTCGACGTTGAAGGAAAGCAGCTGGTCTCCGGGCTTGGCGTGCTTCTTGATGATGCCCAGTGCTTCGGCGATGTAATCCTGCCTGCCGAACGAAAACGCCCGGTCCCCGAAGCCGTTGAACTCGACCGTGGTGAAGGGCAGGCAGATGAGCGTCGCGACCACGAAGCACAGCCCAACCGGCAGCAGGCTGCGTCGCGGCACCTCCGCGAGCACCGGCTGGAGCACCAGGGCGGTGAACGCGATCGCAAAGGCGGCGCTCACGCTGTGGTGCGTCGGATAATTCTGCACCTGCGACCACTGAAAGAAGGTGAGCCCCCAGTGGCACGCCAAGAGCACCGCCGGCAGTTCCATGGCCGGCCAACCGCGACGATCGATCACCGCCCAACAGAATCGCACCGTCGCGAAGGCAAAGCAGAGCACGATCAGGATCTGATTCGTCACCCAACCCTTCAAGGTCCAGGCCAGCCTCGCCCATGTCCACGGCGCGTTGCCCCAGAAATCGTGGTGCGTCACGTAGACGCCGAACCAGAAGTTCCCTTCCGACCAAAGGAATGCGATGCAGGCGGCGATCAGCACGAGGTTGACGAACACCGCCGAGACGAAAGACCACAGACAGTGCCTCTGCTTCCAGCCGACGTAGGCCCACACGATCGCGAGCGGGACGATCATCGTGAGCCGCGTGAGGAGCGCGAGCGTCATGAGCGTCATCGCCGCGAACGCCGCCCGCCTGTCGTTCCGCGACTGCACAATCGCCAAGCAATAGATGGTCGCGGCGATCAACAGCTGGCAGATCGGCTGTGTCCGGATGAGGATCAGGTCGGCGATCAGGTGCGGGCTGGACACCCAGAGAAAGCCCGCGATCGTTCCCGCCAAAACACCGCCCACCCGACGACAGCCTGCAATCGTCAGCGCCACGCCCGCCGTCGTCATGACGATTGTGCACGCCCGGCCCGATTCGATCGAGCTTCCGAAAACGGCGAACCAGAGCCCGTAGACGTACGGCATGGCGGGCATCTGGGGGAACATGAAATCCCGATACGGCCGCTGGCCCTCGACGACAGAGCGGGCCGCGTATGCGTAAAACCCTTCGTCGCTGCAGAACCACCACACCGGATAGGCCACGACGCAGGCGATGAGGAAGTAGAGGGCCGGAAACAGCCCGACCTTTGCGGACAACACCCGTGCAATGAGTCGCTTTTCCGTGGCCTCGGCATGCATCGCGCACCGTCCTGATGATGGAGTTTCGGCGAACATTCTACGGCGGGCGGGAGAGGCTCTGAAACAGTCCGTGCCACAGTTGCATTCCCGCAGGAATCCGCAGGAAGTGCTCACACTCCACCCGCACATTTCCCCCGGATCGCGGCGATCGACTCGCCTGAGCACGCGAGGTAGTCGCCGCTGCTGCCGGCGGGCGTTTCGCGATCTCCGGCGATGATGGAGTCCACCGCCTTGTCGGCATGCGGGTATCGTTGCGGTAGCGCGATGAATCGCTCCTAGCGCCCGTCGGCAGGTTGATCGTGGTGCACGATGGCGATGGCTTTCATGTCGATTGCGTCACCCGAGGACTCGTGACTCGTGCGTGAGCAGCCGAAAGAGCACGGCGCAGGCGATCCTGATCCATTTCAGCTTGCAGCTGTCCGTCGAGCCGCCGCACAGGAAAGGCAAATCCTTGTACCGTCGCTTCCGACAATAAGTCCTCGTCGACCTGAGGACGGGCGCCGCGAAGGCCGGCTAGCTACTCGTGGCGTCGGGCAGTCGCAGTTGTCCGCCAGCGCGAGCCGAAACCCATGCAGCCGACGAATCACCGGGCCATCTGATTCACGGAACTGGATCTGGCGGAGGTCGGGCCTCGAGGCTGCCATCTCGAGGATGATTTCCTTGGTGCGGCCTCATGAGTGGTCGTCCGTGACGCGGTACACGACCGTTTCCCGCGCCCCGGCGTAGGCCAGCAGCGCGGTGAGGCAATCGCGGGGCGAGTGCTCCTCGTTGGCGACCGGCATGACGGCGTTCAGCCCCTGGCAGTCGCGCCGCCGGTGAGGATCCCGACCGTGGGTTGGCGGGGAGCCATGGGGGGCCTGAAGGAGGAACGGAATACGAGACTCTGATCGTTTCCTACCGAAATCAACGGGCCGAGCTTCGGCAGCAAATGCAAGAGGCGACCGTTGTCGGGGTTCGCTTGCGGGGCAGTCTCCAGCGAAACTATCATGCGGAAGGCGGGGAGGAACCTGTGTTTATCGCTCCCGACCTGCAATCTTCCACCGACCGGGTTCTTTTCCTTGGATGCGCGAGTAGCTCCGCCCGGGGATGCGTCGGCGGCCGTGAGGCCCGTCCTTCGAGCCTCCGTTTGGGACCTCGACCAAACGCTGGTTACTACCGACACTTTCGCGGAGCAACTCACCACGACGGTTCTTCGTCGGCCGTGGCTCGCGCCGCTCGTCTTCGCCTGGCTGGTCCGTGGCCGGGGCTATTGCAAGGGGCGGATCGCGTCCATCGTCGCCACGCCGCCCAGTGCCTGGCCGGTTCGGCCGGAGGCCCTCGAGCGGATCGCGGCCGACCGTGCCGAGGGCCGGAAGATCGTGCTCGCGACGGCCGCACACCGGAGCGTGGCAGAACCGCTTGCCGACCACCTCGGCTGCTTCGACACCGTGCTCGCGAGCGACGACCACCAGAATCTGAAGGCGTGTCGAAAGTCGGCGGCAATCTCCCAACTCGCCCGGGATGAGGGATGGGCCTCCTATTCATACGCCGGTGACAGCCTGGCCGACCTTGGCGTATGGCGGGCCGCCGATGAGATCGTCGTCGTGAATCCGACGCCCGGCTTGCTGGAGCGACTTCATGGCATGGGCAAGCCGATCTCCGTCGTGGGGGAGGTGCAGTCTCGCTGGGCGGCCGCACTGAAGGCGTGCCGCCCTCACCAATGGGCCAAGAACCTCCTGCTGTTTTTGCCCATGATTCTTGCGCATCGTCTCGACGCGACGACTGCGGCGATCGTCGGCGTCGCCTTCATCTGTTTTTCCCTGTGCGCGTCGGCCGTCTACTTGCTCAACGATATCGGCGACGTCGCGGCCGACCGTCACCACCCGCTGAAGCGTTTCCGGCCGATCGTCAGCGGACAACTCACGATCACTGCCGGTGCCTGCCTGGCCATCGTTCTGTTGATGGCCGGGCTGGGGCTCGCGGCGGCATTCCTGCCACTGGAGTTCGTCGGGCTCGTGCTGTTCTATCTCGCGGCGAACCTGGCCTATTCGAGCCGACTCAAGCAGGAGGCGATCCTCGACGTGCTCGTCCTTGCCTGTATGTATGTCATGCGTCTGGAGGCAGGTGCAGTGGCGGCTGCAGTGCCCCTGAGCGACTGGTTCCTCACGTTTTCGCTGTTCTTTTTCACCTCGCTGGCCTTGGCCAAGCGGTTCGCGGAACTTCGCCGTCTCAAGGCGACGGGCGGCTCGACCGCGGTTGGTCGGGGCTATGAGGTCGGCGACCTCGCATTGCTCGAAATGCTTGGCACAGCGAGCGGCTATGTATCGGTCCTGGTGCTGGCGCTCTACATGAACAGTAACCAGATGCGGTCGCTCTACGGCGAGAGCCGGCTTTTGTGGCTGGTCTGCCCGATCGCGCTCTTCTGGATATCGCGATTGTGGCTGCTGGCAAATCGCGGCCTCCTGAATGAAGACCCAGTGGTATTCGCGCTGAAAGACCGCACGACGCTGATCATCGGCGCGGCATGTGGCCTGATCCTCGTGTTGGCCAGCATCTATCCGTGAGCGCGTGCATGACGTTTCGCGAGCAGCGTCTTTCGGGCTGGGGTGGCGTCCCGACCGAGTCGTGCCGGGTCGCCCAGATCGCAGACCGGGTCGATGCAGTACGGTTCGTTGCCGAGGGCCCGCCCGGCGTTCGGACCATCGGCCGCGGCCTTGGCCGCGCCTACGGCGATTCCGCGATCGTCGATGGCATCGTGGCCGACTGCACGGGACTCGACAGGTTCATCGCGTTCGATCCCGCGACCGGCCTCTGCGACTGTGAGTCCGGTGTTTCCTTGGCCGAGATCATCTCGGTATTTCTGCCACGTGGCTGGTTTCTTCCCACCACACCGGGCACGAAGTTTGTGACCGTGGGAGGGGCGATCGCGGCCGACGTCCATGGCAAGAATCACCATCGCGTCGGGTCGTTCGGAAACTTCGTTGAATGGATCGACCTTTTGCTCGCTGACGGCAGGGTCGCACGGTGTTCCCGGTCGTCCGATCCTGACCTGTTCTTCGCGACGCTGGGTGGCATGGGCCTCACCGGCCTCATTCTGGCTGCGGCCATCCGGCTCGTGCGGGTGGAAACGGCTTGGCTGCGTGTCCGCTACCGCAAGACATCCGACCTGGGTTCCACGCTGGCGGCCTTCGAGGAAGGGGATGCCGCGAGCGAACACTCGGTCGCTTGGATCGACTGCATGGCCGGCGGCCAGGCGCTTGGCCGGAGCGTCGTGATGCAGGGCAGCCATGCCACCCGGGATGAGTTGGCCGCGACGGCCGATCCCCTCCGGCTGCCGCCAAAAACGCCAAAGACAATTCCTTTCACTCCCCCGCTGAGCCTGCTCTCGCCGGTCACAGTGAGGGCGTTCAACGGCGGCTTCTATTGGATGCACGGAGACACGGAGAAACTCGTCGATCTCGAGTCGTTTTTCTACCCGCTTGATGCCGTCCGGCACTGGAATCGACTGTATGGGCCGCATGGATTCATCCAATACCAGGCGTTCTTTCCTCGCGCCACGTCCGCCATCGCCCTGCCCCGGCTGCTCGAAGCGGTTGTCCGATCGGGAACGGCCTCCTTCCTGGCGGTCCTCAAGAGTTGCGGAGAGGCTGATGGGGGCATGCTGTCTTTTCTCGAGCCAGGCCATACACTCGCGCTCGACATCCCATATCATCCGCGGTCGATTCCCGCGCTCTGTGAGAGGCTCGACGAAATCCTGCTGGACCATGGTGGACGGCTCTACCTCGCCAAGGATTCGCTCATGTCGGCCGAGACCTTCCGCGCGATGTATTCGCGGCGGGAAGAGTTCCTGGCCGTCAGGCGGAGAGTCGATCCGACGGGACGGTTCGACTCCTCGCAGGCTCGCCGCGTGGGGCTGACGTCATGAGTGATCGCAAGGCTGCTGGCAGAGCACGGAATGTGATCGTCTGCGGGGCAACGTCGGCCGTGGCGTTCGCCCTGTGTCGACGGTTGGCAGCCCGTGGCTGGCGGTTGCACCTGCTCGGGCGTGACCGCAAAAGGCTCGAGGAGATGATCGCAGACCTTCGCGTGCGGGGTGCGACGACGGTCTCGTGCGGGCTGTTCGACGCAGCGGACATTCAGGCAATACCATCCTCGTTTCAGGCGGCAGTCGCGGCCGTGGCGGAGCCGATCGACGGCGTGATCGTCTGCCACGGGCTTCTTGCCGACGAGGCTGACAAGCTGCCGACACCGGAATCCATCAAACGGACAATCGATGTCAACTTCACGTCGGCAGCCATCGTACTTTCGCTCGCAGCCCAGCAACTCGTGGATCGACGCGCCGGATTTCTGGTGGCAATTTCGTCGGTGGCAGGTGACCGAGGCCGGCAGAGCAACTTCTGCTACGGTTCGGCCAAGGCCGGACTGACAGCCTGGCTCTCGGGGCTTCGCAACCGGCTGCAGCCCACTGGCGTGCGGGTGCTGACCATCAAGCCGGGCATCATCGACTCGCCGATGACAAACGGGCGTGATGTTGGCCCGAAGGCGTTGATCACCAGCCCCGAAACCGTCGCCGCCGCCGTCGAGCAGGCGATTCTCCACGGCCGTGACGTCGTGTACACGCCCTGGTTCTGGCGGCCGATCATGGCGGTGATCCGTTGGATCCCCGAGCGGGTGTTCAAGCGGTTGAGACTGTAATCGTCGATCCGAGCGATGCGGCTGTCGGCCACGATCTGAAGGTCCCGGTCCACCAGCGTGAGGATCGGCACGTCGCCGTCGCGGAGGCCGTCGACCCGCGACTGCAGGATCAGGGTGATGAAGATGATCGGCAGGGGCGTGGATCGCAGAAAACCAGCGGGCCGCGACGCCGGCTCCGCGGGACGATCTTCCTACATGCGACAGCCGGAACGGCTGGCCGGACTGACAGGACTTTCGGCCTCGACGGGGAGAGCCTATCACCGGCCCGAGCCGGCCCTTAGACTCCGGAAAGGGGTGGGTCCGCCGAGCGGCGGCGACCCTGTGTCGGAACGCGGATGGGCGATGTGGTCGGTGGCAGCGGGGGCGATCATGGGTACTTCTCACTACAGCAAACTGATGACGCTTGAGGACCTCGGCATGGCGATCGCCGGGCTCCGCGGCGATGGCCGCCGCATCGTCCACTGCCACGGCGTCTTCGACCTGCTGCACGTCGGCCACCTCCGCTACTTCGAGGAGGCCAAGGCGCTCGGCGACGTGCTCGTGGTGACGCTCACGACGGATCGCTACGTCAACAAGGGGCCGCATCGGCCCGCGTTTCCCGAGCAGCTTCGGGCCGAGGTGCTCGCCGGCCTCGAGTGCATCGACTTCGTCGCCATCAACCCCCACCCGACGGCCGTCGAGGCGATCCGCGCGATCCGGCCCGACGTGTACGTGAAGGGCCCGGACTACGCCGACAAGTCGAAGGACGTCACCGGCAAGATCAACGACGAGGAGGAGGCGGTCAAGCAGGTCGGGGGCCGGATTGCATTCACGACCGGCGAGATCTTCAGCTCGACCGCGCTCATCAACCAGCACATGAGCACGCTGCCGCCTGACGTGCAGGCCTATCTCGCCGACTTCTCCCGGCGGCATCCGATCTCCGAACTGCACGGCTACCTCGACAAGGCCCGCGGACTCAAGGTGCTTCTCGTCGGTGAGCCGATCATCGACGAATACGTCTATTGCGAGGCGATCGGCAAGTCGTCGAAGGAGCCGACGATGGTCGTCAAGCGACTCTCCGAGGAGAAGTTCGCCGGCGGCATCCTCGCGGCCGCCAACCACGTGGCGAGCTTCTGCGACGAGGTGGCCTGCATCGCCCAACTCGGCGCAGAGAACTCGCAGGTCGCCTTCATCGAGAGTCACCTGCGGCCCAACGTGAAACGAATCTTCCTCCAGCGGCGCAACTCGCCCACGATCGTCAAGCGGAGGATCGTGGAGCACTACTTCTTCCTCAAGCTCCTCGAGGTGTACGAGCTCAACGACGCGGCCTTGACCGCGGACGAGGACGAGGAGGTCTGCCGGGCCCTCGAGGAGCACGTCCCGAAGTACGACGTCGTGATCGTCATCGACTTCGGCCATTCCATGCTCGGCGAGCGGGCGCGGAGGATCATCCGGGAGCGAGCCAAGTTCCTGGCGGTCAACGCGCAGTGCAACGCGGGCAATCTCGGACACCACGCGCTCTCGAAATACCTGCGGGCCGACTACGTCACCGCCACGGAGCGCGAAGTCCGCATCGAGGCGCGGGACCGGCACGGCGACGTCCGCGACCTCACGCGGGACGTCTTCGGGCAGCTTGCTTGCCAGCGGCTGATCGTCACCCGGGGCAAGAACGGCTGTCTGTGCTGCGACGCCGCCGGCGGCCTCGTCCAGATCCCGGCCGTGGCCGGCAAGGTGGTGGACCGGATCGGCGCCGGCGACGCTTTTCTCTCGGTTTCCGCCCTGCTCGCGGCCCAGGGCGCACCGCTCGAGGTGGTCGGATTCGCCGGCAACGCGGCCGGCGCGCTGGCCGTCGCCACCGTCGCCAACCGCGAGCCGATCGACCGTGTCGCCTACCTCAAGCAGATCGAGTCGCTCTTGAAGTAGGATTTCGGGACGTGGATCGGTGGCGATCGCGCGGCCCGGCGACACGGCCGGGACCGCCGCAGGCAGAGCACGAGGGCAGGGCGATGACGGGCAGGACGCAACGCTTCGAGAAGGTGGCCGTGATCGGTGGGGCCGGCTACGTGGGCTCCGTGCTCGTGCCCCGGCTCCTGGACGAGGGCTACGAGGTGGTCGTTCTCGACCTCTTCATCTACGGCGAGGAGCCGCTCGCGGCCGTCCGCTCCAACCCGCGGCTCACCGTGATCAAAGGAGACGTCCGCGACCAGGGCACCGTGCGGCAGGCGGTGCACGGTTGCGAGGCGGTGATCCACCTGGCCTGCATCTCCAATGATCCGAGCGTGGAGCTCGATCCGCAACTCAGCCAGTCGGTGAACTACGACTCCTTCGCCCCCTGCGTGAAGATCGCCAAGGAGTCGGGCGTGCGTCGGTTCATCTTCGCCTCCTCGGGCAGCGTGTACGGCGTGAGCGACTCGCCACAGGTGACGGAGGAGCATCCGCTCGTCCCCGTTTCGCTCTACAACAAGTACAAGGCGATGTGCGAGCCCGTCCTGTTCGCCGAACAGTCGCCCTCGTTCACGACGGTGGCGATCCGCCCGGCGACGATCTGCGGCTACTCGCCCCGCCAGCGGCTCGACCTCACGGTGAACATCCTCACGAACCATGCCGTGAACAATGGCCGGATCACCGTGTTCGGCGGTGCCCAGATGCGGCCCAACCTCCACATGCAGGACATGGTGGACCTGTACTGCCTGCTGCTCACCGTGCCCGACGAACTGATCGCCGGCAAGGTCTTCAACGCCGGCTACCAGAACTACACCGTGGCCGACACCGCCGAGGTGATCCGGGAGGTCGTGCGCCAGGAGATGCCGGGGCAGGGGGGGATCGAGATCGTGACCACGCCCTCGGACGACATCCGCTCCTACCGGATCAATTCCGACAAGATCCAGCGCGAGCTCGGATTCGTCCCGCGGCACACGATCGAGGATGGCGCCCGCGACCTGATCAAGGCCTTCAAGGCGGGCAAGCTTCCCGACTCGATGACCGACATCCGCTACTCCAACATCAAGATGATGAAGGCGATCCAGCTGAAGTAGCCCCTCACGCCGCGATGCCAACCGAAACCTTTCTCGTCCTCGGCAGCAATTCGTTCTCCGGAGCGACGTTCGTCGCGACTGCGCTCGCGTCGGGAGCGGAGGTCGTGGGGATCAGCCGGTCCCCGGAGCCCGACGAGGCCCTGCTGCCCTACAAGTGGGCGGCGCACGACCGCTTCACGTTCCACGCCCTCGACTTCAACCGCGACCTCGACTGCATCGACGCGGTGATCCGGGACCGCCGCCCGGAGTACATCGTCAACTTCGCCGCCCAGAGCATGGTCGCCCAGAGCTGGGAGCATCCCGACCACTGGTATCAGACCAACGTCGTGGCCACGGCCAGGCTGGTCGACCGGCTCAAGAAACTCGACTTCCTGAAAAAGTTCGTGCAGATCTCGACGCCCGAGGTGTATGGCTCCACGAGCGGCCTCGTGCGGGAGACGGCACCGTTCAACCCGAGCACGCCCTACGCCGTGTCGAAGGCCGCCTGCGACATGAACCTGCTCGCCTACCGGAGGGCATTCGACTTTCCCGTGTCGTTCACGCGGGCGGCGAACGTCTGCGGCCCGGGCCAGCCGCTCTACAGGATCCTGCCGCGGACCGTGTTCTGCGTGCTCACGGGCCGGAAACTGAAACTGGAAGGCGGCGGCACGAGCGTGCGGTCGTTCATCCACATGCGGGACGTGGCCGAGGGCACGCTCGAGGTGGCCCGCCGCGGCACGCCGGGCGACGTCTACCACCTGGCCACGGACCAGAACCAGACGATCCGGGAGGTCGTCGAGGAGATCTGCCGGCAGATGGGAGCCCGGTTCGAGGACTGCGTGGAGACCACGCCTCCCCGGCTCGCCCAGGACCCGGCCTACCTGCTCGACTGCACGAAGGCCCGCACGGAGTTCGGCTGGCGGCCGCGGCTCGCGGTCGCCGACGTGATCGCCGAGACGATCGCCTGGACGAAGAAGCACCTCGACCGGCTGCGGGCCATTCCGGCCGACTACATCCACAAGGCGTGAGGCATCGTCGCCCGTGTTTGCCCTCCTCGCCCCGATCGTCGGCCTGGTTTCCACCGTCGTCATCCACCTGGCGGCCTGGCGGACCATGCGGCCCCGGAGCCCGGCGCGGCTCGTGCCGTTCGCGGCCCTCCTGGGAGGGGCGGTCGGCGCCTGGGCTGTCGGCACGAGGTTTCCGGACCCGGCCCCGGCGGACCTGGCCGCGGCACTCCTCCTGTTCGGCACCATGGTGGCGAGTTATCTGATATCGTTGCCCGCCTTGGAATCGGAGAGTCCTTCCTCCCTGATCGTGACCTGTGTCGATACGCGGGCGGCGGTCGGCGGGGCCAGCAGGGACGATCTGGCCGCCGTCGTCAACGACGAGACGTTCGTCCTCAACCGGGCCCGCGGGCTCGAAGTCGATGGGCTCGTCGAGCGCGCCGACGGACGACTGCGGATCACGGCAGCCGGCAGGAAGTTCCTGCAGGGATTCCTGTTCTATCACCATCTGGTAGGCCGGCGGGGCCTGGCTGGCTGACGGGAGAAGAGCCTCACGATGCCTTCTTGCGGCTGGTGCCTCACGGCGATTCCCTGGATCGCCTTCGCCGTCAACGTCGTCGCCAACGCGGTCCTGCTCCGCACGCGTCTGTGCACGAGCATCGTCCGCAGCCTGGCCGGCAGTTTCGTCCTCGGCTGCGCGGCGCTCGTCATGGTGGCGGCCTGCTGGGAAGCGGCGCTGCCAGCCTCCGATCGGGCGGCCCGCCTGGCCGCCGCATTCCTGACGTATGCCTGCGCGTCGTACGTGTTCTTCCACCTCGTCCACATACCCGAGGCATCCGTCCGCATCAGAATCCTCCAGGAACTCGCCACCCGTGGACCGCTCAGCGAGCAGGAGATCCTGCAGTTCTACGACGCGGGAACCATCCTCGACATCCGCCTCGAGCGGCTCACGCGGAGCGGGCAACTGACGTGCAAGGACGGCCGCTATTTCACCGGCCGCCCGCGGATGCTCTACGTCGCCAGACTGTTCCGCCTTGCCAAGCGGCTCGCGTTGGGGGTGGGAACGTGATTTCGGTGTTCATTCCGGCGTTCAACGAGGCCGCCAACCTGGCGGCGACGGTCGAAACCGTCACGGCGGCGGCCACCCAGGCCGGGTGTGCGGGCCTGCAGATCATCATCGTGAACGACGGCAGCCGCGACGCGACCGGCGCGATCGCCGCCGACTTCGCCGCCCGCATGCCGAACGTGACGGTCATCGAGCATGCGACGAACCAAGGGCTGGGCGCCGGGTTTCGCGCCGCCTTGGCGATCGCGACCTGCGACCGTTTTCTCATCGTTCCGGGCGATAACGACATCGCGCCTGACTTGCTTTGTGCCCTCTTCCAGAACGCCTATCGGGCCGACATGGTGCTGAGTTATTTCGTCAACAAGGAGGCACGGGGAGTCGCCAGGAACGTGATCTCCCTGATCTTCGGCGCGATCTACATGATCACGTTCGGCATCTTCGTGCAGTACATCAACGGCCCGTGCGTCTACCCCACGGACAGGCTCCGCCGTCTCGATCTGCGGGCGAATCGCTTCAGCATCGTGGTCGAGGCGACGATCAAACTGCTCTGCTCGGGTGCCACCTACTACGAGGTCGCGGGGTACATGCAGAAGGGGCTCGCAGGCAGCACGTCGCTGTCGCTGCGAAACCTCGCCGAGGTGATCAGGTCCTACCTGCGACTCGTGTACGAGATCAAGTTCTCCCGCCGCAAGGAGTTCGCGAAGCGGCCGTGCCGCGTGATGTGAGCCGTCAACCCGGGTCGGCCGCGACGACCAGGAGTGGCCGCAGCGCCCGACGCGCCTCCAGGTCGGCCAGCGCCCGGTTCACCTCGGCGAGCGGGTATCTGTCGCGGACCAGGGATTCGAAGGGCAGCCCGCCATCGACGCACAGGCTCGCCAGGAGCGGAATGTCCCTGTCGGGCATGCAGCCGCCGCCCCAACTGCCCTCGATCCGGCGGCCTCGAATGAGCGCGTGCGGATCCAGGCAGATCCGTTTCCCGGCGGGCGGATGCGAGGCGAACACGCATCGGCCACCGTCATCGCGCACCGACTCGAACGCACGCTCGATGGTCGCCGTGGCGCCCGCCGCGTCGACGGCGTAGTCGGCGCCACGCCCGGCAGTGAGGCCGCGGATCGCCTCCACCGGCTCCTGACGGGATGCATCGATGACATGCGTCGCCCCAAAATCACGCGCCAACGCCAGTTTGCCGGGCTCCACGTCGACGGCGATCAGCCGCTCCAGACCACACCGACTCGCAGCCGCCAGCGCACAGATGCCCACGCCACCCAGGCCGTAGACCGCAAGCGTCTTGCCCGGCTCCGGCTTGAGGGTGTTCATGATGACGCCGGCCCCCGTCGGCAGCGCGCACCCGAAGAGCACGCCCACATCCATGGGAACGCCGGCCGGCAGCCGCACGACCCGATTCTCCGCAACGACGGCCAGTTCGTTGAACGTCGTCACCGGGCCGGCATTGACGATGCGTCCGTGCCATCCGTAACGGCCACCGCCGACGTCCGCGCCTGCGCCCTTGATCCAGGTGAGCACCACCCTGTCGCCCGGCGCGACCTTCGTCACTCCGGTGCCGATCGACCGGACGATCCCCGTGCCCTCGTGACCGAGCAGATGCGGCACGTGGCGATCCTCACCGCGCAGTCCGCGGGCCTCCATGAGCTGGCTGTGGCAGACCCCGCTGAACGCCACCTCGACGCACACCTGGCCGTGCAGCGGCTCCGGCGCCTCGAGATCGGCCGCGATTTCCAGGTCGCTTCCCGGCCGCGTGAGCACGACACCGCGCACGTCACTCACCCCGCAGCGAAACGTCGAGAGGCTTGACCAGCATGTTCCGCAGGAACACGTCGCGACTCAACAACGGCCCCGCGTCCTCGATCGGCCGTCCGTAGACGACCTGCGGAATGACGCGTTCCTCCGGATCGAGGCACAGATCGACCAGAAACGGCCCGTCGTGCGCCAGGGCCCGGGCGATCACCTCGGGCATGCCCGCACTGTCGTCGATCCTGGCGGCGGGTATGCCGTGGGCCCGCGCCACCTCGACGAAGTCCGGAAACGAGAGCCCACCGTCCTTCGAGGAGGCATGGTAGCGGGAGCCGAGCCATTGGTCCTGCGTCTGCTGGATCATGCTGTAGCCGCGGTTGTTGAAGACGATGATCTTGACGGGCAGCCCATGGTGCATGACGGTCGCCAGTTCCTGGATGTTCATCATCAACCCGCCGTCGCCGATCAGGCAGAGCACCGGCGCACGATCGAGCGCGAGGCTGGCGCCGATCGCACCGGGAAGCGCGTAGCCCATGGGGGTGTTGTTGAGCGCGCTGAAAATCCGCTGCCCCGGCCGCGGATCCCAGGCCTGCATGAACCAGGCGATCGCGCAGCCCGTGTCGATGACGACGGTGGCATCGGTGGCGGCGGCCCGCGACAGGGTCTTGATGGCCGCGTAGGGGTTCGGCGTGGGCTGGTCGAAGTTGGCGGCCGGGCAGATGTCGAACTCCCTCCGCCAGTCGGCGATCTGCCGCCGCCACGGCGAGATGTCGGGCATGTCCGCACGCGGCAGTTCGGCCGACAGGGCGCGGAGAAAATCGCCGGCATCCGCCTCGACGGGAAGATCGACCGTCATCCCGAACTTCGGAAACTTGTCGAGTTCCGTGCGGTCGATGTCGACGACGATCTTGCGGGCCTCCCGGGCGAAGCTGCTCAGCGGGCTGCCCGTCTCGTGGGTGTCGAGCCTGGTTCCGATCGCGAGAATGCAATCGGCGTTCTGCACCGCGAAGTTGCCGTACCGCGTCCCATGCAGCCCGAAGGTGCCGACGAAGTTGTCCGGCGTCTGGGCGACGAGATCGATGGCGCCCCAGGTCGGCACGACCGGCAGACCGCTCCGCTGCAGGAACTGCACCGCATCCGCGGCGGCGTTCGCCAGGCGGACGCCCCAGCCGAGGATCACGATCGGCCGGCGGGCGTTCCGCAGCAGCGCGACCGCCTCCCGGGCCTGAGTCGCATGGCGGGCGGCCGACACCGTCGGCGGTGGCGGCGTGTAACCCTCCAGCGTCGCCGGATCGACGTCGCGCCGCTGCAGGTCGTCCGGAATGTCGACCAGCACCGGCCCGGGCCGCCCCGACGTGGCGATGGCCACCGCCTTCTCGAGTTCGTAGCGGATCCTCGAAGGATCCTCCACCAGCACCGCGTACTTGGTCACGGGACGGCACATGCCGACGATGTCGGTCTCCTGGAAACCGAACTGCCTGACGCCGGTGTCGCGCTTGAGGCGAAACGTCGCGACCTGGCCGGTGAGGAACAACACCGGCACGGAGTCGTAGTAGGCGCAGCAAATGCCCGTGATGAGATTGGTCGCCCCGGGCCCACTCGTCGTGACAGCCACCCCGGGCCGCCCGGTGACCCGGGAGTAGGCGTCCGCGGCCATCGCCGCCGCCTGCTCGTGATGCGGGCAGACGTAGGCGATGTCGGTGCGGGCGGCGATCGAGTCGATGAGGTGCAGGCAGGCCCCGCCGGCGATGGCGAACGCGTGGCGGATGCCTTGTTGGGCGAGGAACTCGGCGACGTAGTCGGAAAGCTTCATGCGACGACTCCCGGACGCCGGCCTCGCCTGCGGACGATCACAGTGGATTTCTCCTCCGCAGTTTGCAGAGATTTTCGTCGGCCTTCAATCGTGCCGAGAAATCGGCCGCCCCCCACGGGTCGTGCACCACCGAGAAGTTGCGGCCGCCGGCGACACCCCGTCCTGCCTCGATGCCCCAGCGCACGCAGCGGTAGATGGTGTCGTGGGCCGTTCCGGCAGCGCCCGAATCCAGGAACCTCCGCGTCCGCTCGAGATTCTCCCCGGCTCGAGCACCGCTCGCCAGCGTCTCTTCATGGATCTTGGTCCGCACCCAGCCCGGACCCACGATGAACGCATTCATGTCGGGGCACTCGTCGTCGAGGAGCTCGCAGGCCTTGATGAGGCCGATCTTGGACAGGCAGTAGGCGGAGTAGTTGCGAAACGGGCCGTTCGTGCCGCCACCGGCCAGGAAGACGACGTGTGCGATCCCGCCGGGACGGCGGTGCGGATAGAGTCGATGGACCAGTTCCAGTTGCGACACCAGATTGACACGCAGCCCACGCTCCCAGTCGGCGAACGGCGTCTCCATGAATGCCCCGACGGGCAACATCGTGCCGACCGCCGAGACGAACACGTCCCACTGGCGGCCGGTCCGCGCATACCGTTCGGCGACCTCGCTCGCGGCCCCGGGAGCGGAGAAGTCGCAGGCGACGAAGAACGGATCCGCGGAGGCCGGCGCTCCCGCCAGTTCCGGGCTCGCGTGGCGATAGGTGCCGCCCACTCGCCACCCGTCGGCCGCGAAGTTCCGCAACAGGGCATTGCCGATCTCGGCATTGGCACCGGCGATGAAGACCTCCGGCGGGCGGTTCACCACGGCATGCTCTCTCGCGTCGAGATGAAGAGCGATCCGTCACGGTAAGACCGGGGCATGTCCGCGGCGGAATCGACTCGGCGCCATCCCCGCTGCTGCGCGAACATGTGCAAACCGAGCTCCGTCATGTGCCGGTGGACGGCCACGGCGTTCTCCGGGCTGCCGATCTCCACGATCGCCTCCGTGCCGACCCAGTGCCGCGGCGTCGTGGCGCAGAGGATGTCGGCCTCGTGCCCCTCGGCATCGAGCTTCATGAAATCGACGTCCGCCAGGAGCTCGCCGATCGCGACGGTCTTGACGACCAGCCGCTCGAGCTCGCCGTACGGCTGCCTCTTGGCACCGGCGACGTGGCTGCCCGTCGTGTTGCCCAACACGCGGACGAACTCCGTGGTGCCCGTCCGCGAGGAAACCGCCGCCTCGTGCACCTGCACCGTCCGGCAGTCGTTGGCGGCCATGGTGCCGCGCAGCACGGCGCACGTCAGGGGATCGGGCTCGAAGCAGCTGACTTCGAAACCGCACCGCGACAGCAGCAGCGAATGCAGGCCGATGTTCGCCCCGACGTCCAGCACCCGGCGGTAGCGGCCGCGCTGCCGCAGGTAAAACCCGAAGATCAACAACTCGTCCAGACCGAACAGGTCGAGCGACGTGATCGCACCCATGCGTCGAAACGGAAAGACGATGCTGCCGAACTCGCCGAACTCGACCGCCATCGGCTCCGCTGCGGAAAATGCCCGGGCGACGGCGTGACGCGCCACACCGTCGAGAAACCGATACGTCGGCGTCCCGGGCGCGTGCAGGGACGACATTTCCGGCAGCGCCGCGAGCATCGACCCGAGCGTCTCCGCAGCCTCGGTCAGGCCATCAGCCGTCATCGAACACCCTCCTCAAAACGGACCCTTGAACCATTCGCCCGGCACGTCGTGCGGCCCGGTTCGGGCCGCCCGCACCGGGCCCGCGTCGATGGCGACGCCCAGCATCTCGCCCACTGTGGCCACGATCTGCTCCGCTCCCGGATAAAAACCGGCCGTGAGGGCCGGACTCGTCGGCACCGGATAATCCGGCAGCGTGAGCCGCCGGGGGGCGGCCTTCAGCGCGCCGAATCGCCGCGTGGCGACCGTGGCCACGATCTCACTGCTCACCGAGCAGGCCTCATGGGCTGTGTCGAGAACCAGCAGCCGCCCCGTGCGGCCCACGGAGTCGAGGATC
>Ga0315906_10005104_pt1 | contig 16593 bp, 18 predicted proteins | sample LakEriMetagenome_4_FD_203526 | JGI IMG/M metagenome (GOLD analysis project Ga0315906, IMG submission 203526) | Freshwater fungal communities from buoy surface, Lake Erie, Ohio, United States - Buoy 2 MA122 | ecosystem: Environmental > Aquatic > Freshwater > Lake > Lake biofilm | place: USA...
TAGACGGATTAGACCTTTTGATTCATCAAGCTATTTCACAGGTGGAAATCTTTGCTGGTCTTACATGTGACCGAGATTTGTTGTACTGGAAAATGAGAGAAGCAGCTGCTGCGAAACTGAGCTAATCCACAGACCACTTTCACTATGGTTTGCCGTCAATACAGTCGGTGCATGTGGTGGCCCTTTATAGCTCTGGCTTTTCCGATCTCATTGGCTGATGTGCGAAGTTATTCGATCCCAAATATTTACTTATGGTGGCTGTTGGCAATGTGCACCCCACATTTTGTGCTGTATGGATTTGGGCCAAGTCCAAGGTTTCTTCTCATTATTGTGATTTTTGCGTTGCTGCATCTAGTTGGTTTAGGGATGGGCGATGTGAAACTTTTATCGATCATTTTTCTATATCTGAATCAACTATCCAACATCAGCTTTGAAATACTTGCGCTTTTTCTCATGTGCAGCGCAACTGTGTATGTAATCTCGGAAACACTTTGGAAACGCAAATTACCTCAGAAAATCCCGCTGGCCCCCAGCATCTTTTCTGGGCTGGCACTTTATTTGGCGTCAAGATAGGGCCCTTATCTGTCACAATAGGATCATGCGTTGGTTAACTGCTGGTGAGTCACATGGTCAAGCACTCAGTGCGATCGTTGAAGGTATTCCTGCATCTGTTTCCATAACAACTGCAGATATTGATTACCACTTACAGCGTCGACGCTTGGGCGTCGGTCGTGGAGCCAGACAAAACTTTGAAGCCGACAAAGTTACGATTCTGGGCGGTGTACGTCTCGGACTTACCCAAGGTGGACCGATTGCGATTCAAGTCGGAAACTCTGAATGGCCTAAGTGGGAAAAAGTCATGTCTGCTGATCCCGTCCCAGAGGATGAAATTAAGGATCTCGCTCGTAACGCTCCTTTGACACGTCCACGACCAGGCCACGCAGATCTTGTTGGAATGCAGAAATATGACTTTGATGATGCTCGCCCGATTTTGGAAAGAGCAAGTGCGCGTGAAACGGCGGCACGAGTTGCACTAGGAGCTGTAGCCAGAAACTTTCTTGAACAAAGTGTTGGTATAACTATTTTGAGCCATGTGCTTTCGATTGGTTCGGTCAGAGTTCCCGATGAAACCGCATTGCCGCAGGCGAGTGACATGAAGTTAATCGATGAGGATCCAGTGCGTTGTGCCGACGCGCAAACTAGCAAGTCGATGATTGCTGAAATCGAGAAAGCACATCGAGATGGTGACACTCTAGGAGGAGTGGTCGAAGTTTTAGCTTTTAATATGCCACCTGGATTGGGTTCACATGTTCATTGGGACCGACGTTTGGATTCACAGTTAGCTGGCGCAGTCATGGGTATCCAGGCAATTAAAGGCGTTGAAATCGGAGATGGTTTCCAAACGGCCACTCGTCGAGGCTCGGTAGCCCATGATGAGATTGAAAAAAATTCACGCGGTGCAATTGTCCGTCGCACCGATAGAGCGGGTGGCACAGAAGGCGGAATGTCTAACGGCGAAGTTTTGCGAGTCAGAGCGGCGATGAAGCCAATCTCTACTGTTCCCAAAGCATTGGACACAATTGATGTAGCGACAGGTGAAGCAGCCAAGGCAATTAATCAGCGTTCCGATGTTTGCGCTGTGCCTGCAGCTGGCGTCGTCGCAGAAGCAATGGTCGCACTTGTTTTAGCGCAAGCAGTTCTTGAGAAGTTCGGGGGAGATTCAGTAACTGAAACTCGCCGCAACTTTGAATCATATATCTCGAACTTAAACTTCAAGTAGTCAACAACCATGAGCCGAATCATTCTCATAGGCCCACCTGGTGCTGGAAAAAGTACTATTGGTCTAGCTTTAGCAAAAGATTTAAAGCAAGATTTTGTTGACACTGATCAGTTGATTGAAGTGCAAACAGGAAAGTCGATCACCGACATATTTGTAGTCGACGGAGAACCTCATTTCCGCGCTCTCGAATTGCAAACAGTGAAAGATGTTCTTGCACTTGATTCTGCAGTGATCAGTCTTGGTGGTGGCGCTCCTATCTCGGAAGCGGCTCAACAAGCTTTAGGACAATCACAGTCTCACATAGTTTTTCTAGATGTCTCACTTGCGACCGCAGCACCACGCGTTGGGTTTAATCGGGATAGACCATTGCTTCTTGGAAACCCACGCGCGCAATGGCAGGCATTAAGTGATAATCGTCGGCCGATTTACGAGGCGCTTGCTAATGATTGCATTAAGGTTGATGACATGAGCGTTGATCAGGTTGTAACTGCGATAAAAGAGAAGCTTGCATGAAAAGCATTACGGTCACCGCAGAGCGCGAGTACAACGTGTCCATAGGTAAGCCTTGGAAAGCTGTGCTCACCCCGATGATTGAATCCAGAACACGTGTTGGGGTTGTTGTGTCTTCAGGATTTACTCCTGATTTAAAGGCGCTGCAAGAATTAGATTGCGAACTTCATGTTTTTACAGTCGCAGATGGAGAAGATGCTAAGAACCCTTCAACTCTTTTGACATTGTGGAATTGGCTTGGAGCGGCGGGATTTACACGCTCGGATGTGCTTGTAGGTATTGGAGGAGGTGCCGTAACTGATTTAACGGGATTCGCTGCAGCGACCTGGTTGCGTGGCATCGATTGGATCGCTGTGCCAACTTCCTTAGCTGGAATGGTTGATGCCTCCGTAGGCGGAAAAACAGGGATTAATTCTGATTACGGAAAGAATCTCATTGGTTCATTCCATTCACCGATTTCTGTGATCATCGATGTGGCTTTTCTGCAGAGTTTATCTGCCAGAGACATCTCAGCCGGAATGGCAGAGGTCATCAAATGTGGATTCATTGCTGACCCTGAAATTTTGAGATTGGCTTCCAATTCATCAGCACAAACTCTTGTTTCCAACCCTGATGTATTGCTGGAGTTGATCTATCGCGCTGTCAGTGTTAAAGCCACAGTTGTATCAGAAGATTTCAAAGAAAGTTATGCACGTGAAGCGCTCAATTATGGTCACACCTTGGGTCATGCCATTGAAAAACATACGAAGTATCAGTTACGACATGGTGAGGCGGTGGCGATAGGAATGGTTTTCGTAGCCGAATTGGCAGCGGCTAGAGGATTGATTGATACAACTGCGGTTGCGATGCATCGAGATCTGTTGAAGAGTTTTGACCTACCTATTTCCTATGATCGTTCTGCCTGGTCCAAGTTAGCTCCTATGTTGGCCTTGGACAAGAAAACTAGGGGCAATACGCTGCGCTTTGTAGTTCTAGATGGCATTGGCTCAACCAAGCGACTAGAAGATCTTTCCTCCGCCGAACTTGATGCGGCCTATGAGATGATTGCCTCATGAAAATCCTAGTTATTAATGGACCTAATTTGTCCCGCTTGGATATTCGTGATTCCTCAATTTACGGCGATCTTAATTATGCAGAGTTAAAAAACCTGATTGATATCGCAGCTACCAAACATGGCTTTGACGCCGACATAAGGCAAAGCGATGATGAAGCTACAATTATTGGTTGGTTGCATGAAGCCGCCGACAATAAAACACCGGTGATCATTAATCCCGCAGCCTTTACGCATTATTCATACGCTATTCGTGATGCAGCAGAGCTGGTCAAAGCTCCTTTGATTGAAGTTCATCTCTCAAACCCTTTAAGCCGCGAAGAGTTTCGTCATACTTCAGTGATATCAGGAGTGGCCAATGGAACTATCGGAGGTTTCGGTCCAAATTCCTATGTTTTGGCCATCATTGCGCTAGCAAATCTGCTTTCAAAGTAACAAACCATACCCACAGAGCGGGTATCCTTAGACCTTCGTAAAAAGTAAACATAATCGATACAGAGCGGGCGGATGAGCTGTGGCAACAACAAATGATCTAAAAAATGGAATGACTCTGGACATCGAAGGCCAGTTGTGGACAGTGGTTGAGTTCCAACATGTAAAGCCAGGTAAGGGTCCAGCATTTGTGCGCACAAAGCTCAAGTCTGTTCTCAGCGGAAAAGTAGTTGATAGAACCTACAACGCTGGGGTCAAGGTAGATGTAGCAATCCTCGAAAAGCGCGAAATGCAGTACCTCTACAAAGAGGGTGACGACTTTGTGTTTATGGATACAAAAACTTACGATCAAATGACAATCAGTGCGGCAACTGTGGGCGATGCAGCCAACTACATGCTGGAAAACACTGAAGCGATTGTTGCTGTTAACGAGGGCAATCCTTTGTACATCGAATTAGCCGCATCTGTTCCACTGAAAATCACTTACACCGAACCGGGTATTCAGGGCGATCGTTCTTCGGGTGGCACAAAGCCTGCAACGGTCGAAACTGGAATTGAAATTCAGGTCCCACTATTCATCAAGCAGGACGAGATCGTTTTGGTTGATACGCGTGATGGGTCTTACCAGGGTCGCGCTAACTAGTGTCAGCTCGCAGCAAGGCGCGTAAACAAGCGCTGGATCTTTTGTACGAAAGTGATATCCGTGGGACTGATCTTGTGCAAACTTTGCTATCCAGAGACATTCCAGAGGAAGGTCCTGATGCAAGGCCTATTCGTGAATACACCAAAGAACTTGTTCACGGAGTTGCCGATAATCGCCGCAAGATTGATGAACTAATCACTACCTATGCGCAAGGTTGGGATATGGACCGCTTGCCAGCTGTGGATCGTAATATCTTGCGCCTTGGTATCTTCGAAATTCTATGGTCGACCGAAGTTCCAATTAGTGTTGCGATAGATGAATCTTTGGCACTTGCCAAAGAGCTATCAAGCGATGATTCCTCGAAGTATATTCATGGTGTCTTGGGTCGCATTGCAAGCATTAAGGACACTATTTCAATTTAGTCAGTGCGTATTCCTGAAGGAATCGCTTCACATCGTTTTCCGAAAAATTAGCAAATATCTGTAACAGTGCAACATCGGTACCTCGTAGTGAAATAACTTCACCATTCCAATCATGTCGCATGTGCGCGATCCGCTGGATTATCTGTAATGCAGCCGCTACCCATGGATCGCCACTTAATGTCAGTTTCCTCAGGTCGATTATGACCCGTCCTGAAAAAATTCCCTTGTCAGGCATGGACAAAAGATCTGTGGCCGGAAGTGCGTAGAGTTCGGAAAGCTCAAAAAGCTTTGCAACGCTGAGTGACCTATCGCCTCGCTCGTAGGAGCCCAAGGCAATGGCAGATAAAGCGCCCTTACTCTGGGTTGAAACTTGGCTAAGGGTTAGCCCTTTGGATTTTCGAATGGCCCGCAATCGTGACTGCAACGCGGCTAATTGGATTTCTATGCTCATGTTCGCAGGGTATTGAGCTTCGACTCGTGAGTATTTCGTTATCCACAGCGCTGGGAAATCGGTGCTAGTATCGCGCCTGCATCCTTTAACAACCCATCCCGAGAGGTGGGAAAGGAGATTTACATGAGCGTTGCCCTGTCCGCATCTGACATTAAACGTGCGTTGACTCGTATTTCACATGAAATCTTAGAAAAGAATCAAGGCGCTTCTTCAATCGTTTTATTGGGGATTCCTACACGTGGGGCGCATTTAGCCCAACGCATCGCTGCCATCATTACAGAAATCGAAGGTTCAGAGGTTCCCTTTGGAACCTTAGATATCACATTGTTTCGCGATGATTTAAGGTTTCGCGCACCTAAAGCCATCATGCCAACCACGATTCCAACCTGCGGAATTGAAGGACGGGATGTGATTCTGGTTGATGATGTGCTCTTTTCTGGTCGAACCATTCGATCGGCACTAGATGCTCTCGGTGAAATCGGACGTCCGCGAACTGTTCAATTGGCAACTTTGGTCGACAGAGGTCATCGAGAGCTACCGATAAAAGCAGATTTTGTAGGCAAGAACTTACCAACCTCAAAAGCCCAGTCCGTTCGCGTTTTACTGGGAGAAATAGATGGTCGAGATGAAGTAAGTATCGAAGGGGCTGATCAGTAATGCGCCATCTTCTATCAATTGCTGATGTGAGCAAGGTTGAAGCAATTTCAATCTTAGATACTGCCCATGAATTAGCACGCGTAAGTGAGGGTGCGGTAAAGAAACTTCCCACACTGCGCGGGCGCACAATCGTAAATCTTTTTGCCGAGGATTCCACGCGAACCAGAATCTCTTTTGAAGCAGCAGCCAAGCGTCTATCGGCTGATGTCATTAATTTCTCGGCTAAAGGATCAAGTGTCAGTAAAGGCGAATCACTCAAAGATACTGCAATGACACTGCAAGCGATGGGCGCGGACGCGGTGGTAATCCGCCACTCTGCTTCCGGGGCTGCTCAACGATTAGCAGATTCGCAATGGATGTCAGGAAGCGTAGTTAATGCAGGAGATGGAACGCATGAACATCCAAGTCAAGCCTTACTTGATGCTTTTACTATTCGTAAGCACCTTAGCTTAGGAAAAAGCGATCTTGAAGGAATAAGTGTTGCAATAGTCGGCGATGTACTTCATTCGCGCGTTGCTAGATCAAATGTTTTATTGCTCTCAAAACTCGGTGCAAAGGTAACTTTGGTGGCACCACCGACCTTGCTCCCAGTTGGCGTTGACACTTGGCCATGTGCGGTCTCTTATGATTTTGACTCAGTAGTTCCCTTTGTAGATGTTGTGATGATGTTGCGCGTCCAGCAAGAACGTATGACAGATTTCTATTTTCCAAATGCAAGAGAATATTCGCGCTACTTTGGTTTAAACACTGATCGTATGAAAGCGATGAAGGCGGATTCAATAGTTATGCACCCAGGTCCCATGAATCGTGGGTTGGAGATTTCAGCCGAAGTGGCAGATAGCGCTCGTTCTGTGATTACAGAGCAAGTTACAAATGGTGTGAGCGTAAGAATGGCAATTTTATATGTCCTACTAACTGGTGGTTCATTAGATTCAGGGAGCAATTAAATGAGCGATATTGATCTAGTTATCAAGGGCGGCCAGCTACCAGATGGAAAGAAAGTAGATATAGCTATCTCAGGTGAGCAGGTAGTCGAAGTAACAAGTGCATTTACTGGACAAGCAAAGCGAAGCATCGACGCACAAGGTTGTGTTGTTTTGCCAGGACTGGTCGATCTACATACTCACTTGCGTGAACCAGGTCGCGAGGATGCCGAAACAGTACTAAGCGGAAGTCGTGCGGGAGCAAAGGGCGGTTTTACCGCACTGTCTGCCATGGCAAACACTTCTCCAGTAGCTGACACCGCTGGCGTTGTTGAACAGGTTTATCGATTAGGTCAAGAAGCGGGATTGTTGGATGTTTTCCCGATTGGCGCAGTTACACAAGGATTACAGGGTCAGACGCTATCCGAAATCGGCGCGATGGCAGATTCTGTAGCTCGGGTTCGTGTCTTTAGTGATGACGGACATTGTGTTTCAGATCCATTGGTAATGCGTCGCGCTTTGGAATACATCAAGAAATTTGGTGGAGTAATCGCACAACATGCACAAGATCCACGCATGACTGTTGGTTCTCAGATGAATGAAGGTGCTGTTTCATCTCGGCTAGGTCTAAAAGGTTGGCCAGCGGTGGCTGAAGAAGCAATAATTGCTCGCGATGTTTTGCTGGCAGATCACGTTCAATCCAGACTTCATATCTGTCACTTAACAACAGCTGGGGGAGTAGAAATTATCCGTTGGGCTAAGGCTCGCGGAATTAATGTAACCGCCGAAGTTACGCCACATCACTTGCTACTGACTGATGATCTTGCCTCGTCATATGATCCAATTTACAAAGTTAATCCACCGCTTCGCACTCAAAGCGATGTGCATGCACTTCGCGAAGCTTTGGCAGATGGAACTATCGACATAGTGGCAACTGATCATGCGCCGCATCCTTTAGAAGATAAAGAGTGTGAATGGCAAGAGGCAGCATTTGGAATGTTGGGCTTGGAAACTGCACTGTCAATTGTTCAAAAGACGATGGTAGATACTGGCCTCATCAAGTGGGATGTTGTAGCAGAACGTATGAGTCACGCACCAGCACGAATCGGTGGATATGCCCGCCAAGGAGAGAAAATCGCTGTCGGAAGTACTGCAAATTTAACTGTGATCAATCCGACGGGAAGTTGGAGGGTTGATCGAGACTTAGTTCTCTCTAACTCCTCAAATACTCCCTACCATGGGCATGAGCTTCCAGGAGTGATACTGCATACCTTCTTCAAGGGTAAGCAAACAATGAGTAATGGTTCTGTAGCAGACAAGGAGAGCATGTAATGGCTAGTGCTTACCTTGTATTAGATGATGGTCGAATCTTTGAAGGCTCTTCATGGGCATGCACGGGTAAGAGTTTTGGTGAAGCGGTGTTTCAGACAGGTATGACTGGATACCAAGAAACCCTGACCGATCCTTCCTACCATAAGCAAATCGTTGTCATGACTGCTCCGCATATCGGAAATACAGGGGTCAATGATTTTGATAATGAATCTGAAAAGATTTGGGTTGCAGGTTTTGTCGTGCGCAATCCTTCCTCCCTAACTTCTAATTGGAGAGCACAAAACGACCTTGAGGCAGAACTTGTTAATCAGGGAATCGTTGGTATTCAAGGTGTTGATACTCGAGCCATTACGCGACATTTGCGAGATCGAGGAGCAATGCGAGTAGGAATCTTCTCTGGCTTGGAACTTTCGCGCGAAGAGATGGTTGTCGAAGTAAGAAAAGCTGATGCAATGGCAGGAGCCTTTCTTGTTAAGGATGTGTCGACTCCACAGACATACGTCGTTCCAGCGGTGGGTCTCAAGAAGTTTACGATTGCAGCACTTGATCTAGGTATTAAGGCGGCAACTCCACGAGCACTTGCCGAACGTGGGGTAGAAGTACACGTTATGCCTTTTGACTCAACGCTTGCTGACATTCTGGCTATCAATCCAGATGGCGTTTTTCTGTCCAATGGTCCAGGTGATCCATCAACAATGGGCGATGTAATCGAAGTTGTTAGAGAACTATTGCTTGCCGAGATTCCGATCTTCGGAATTTGCTTTGGTCACCAAATCCTTGGACGAGCTCTTGGTTTTGAAACATATAAGTTGCAATTTGGGCACCGAGGAATCAATCAGCCGGTAATGGATAAGAACACTGGAAAGGTCGAAATCACTGCGCATAATCATGGCTTTGCGGTGAAAGCACCTACGGATTCAGAGTTCTCCACTGTGTATGGTCGTGGCGAAGTCACGCACACCTGCTTAAATGATGGGGTTGTTGAAGGCTTGGCGTTGTTGGATCGTCCGGCGTTTTCAGTTCAGTATCACCCAGAGGCTGCAGCGGGTCCTCATGATGCCTCGTATCTTTTCGATCGCTTCATAGAGTTAATGTCTAAAAAGGTGGTTGCTTAATGCCTTTAGACACCTCAATCAAGAGTGTATTAGTCATCGGAAGTGGACCGATTGTTATTGGTCAAGCATGCGAGTTTGATTACTCGGGAACACAAGCATGCCGCGTTCTTCGCGCTGAAGGAATCCGAGTAATCCTTGTTAATTCAAATCCGGCAACTATTATGACGGATCCAGAGTTTGCAGATGCTACGTACATCGAACCCATTACCCCTGAAATCATTGAACGAATCATTGCTCATGAAAAGCCGGATGCCGTTCTTGCAACATTGGGTGGACAAACTGCATTAAATGCCGCGATTGGTCTTTACGAACGTGGAACGTTAGCCAAGTACGGCGTTCGTTTAATTGGTGCAGATGTAGATGCAATTAATCGGGGCGAAAATCGCGAGCTTTTTCGAGCAATTGTTGAAAAAGTTGGCGGAGAATCCGCAAAATCTCGCATCTGTCACACGATGGAAGAGATTCTCGTGGCAGTAGTTGAATTGAATTATCCTGTAGTTGTTCGACCTTCATTTACCATGGGCGGTCTAGGTTCTGGAATTGCATTTGATGAGGCCGAGCTTCGCCAAATAGCAGGTGCTGGACTTCGCCATAGCCCAACCTCAGAGGTTCTCCTTGAAGAATCAATTATTGGTTGGAAAGAGTATGAACTAGAAGTAATGCGGGACAACAAAGACAATGTTGTAATTGTTTGTTCAATCGAAAACTTAGATCCGATGGGTGTTCATACAGGAGACTCAATAACCGTAGCCCCTGCGATGACACTGACAGATGTCGAATATCAGAAGTTACGTGATCTATCGATGGATATCATCCGAGAAGTCGGAGTTGATACCGGTGGTTGCAATATTCAATTTGCAGTAAATCCGGCCAACGGGCGAATAATCGTGATTGAAATGAACCCCAGAGTTTCTAGGTCCAGTGCACTGGCATCAAAGGCAACTGGTTTTCCGATCGCAAAGATTGCCACGAAATTAGCTATTGGTTACACGCTAGATGAGATCACAAATGACATCACGAAGGTGACACCTGCATCGTTTGAGCCAACATTGGATTATGTGGTCGTGAAGTTGCCGCGCTTTGCCTTTGAAAAATTTGCTGATGCTGATCCTCGCTTAACGACCACTATGAAAAGCGTCGGTGAAGCGATGGCTATCGGTCGATCATTTTCAGAAGCGTTAATGAAAGCACTACGTTCGCTGGAGCGAAAAGAAGCAATTTTTTCCTGGCCAGTTGTTACTCCAGCTGAGTTGGCACAACTTATGCAATCCATGAAAATCCCTACTGAGTATCGTTTGCAGCAAGTCCAGAAAGCTATGTGGGCTGGCGCATCGATTGCTGATGTGTTCGCAGCGACAAAGATTGATCCTTGGTACCTACGACAAATTGAGATCATTAATGCTCAGGCCGCCGTCATCGCTCAACCAGGTGAACTCAATGCTGATTTGATTCGTATGGCCAAAACTCAGGGGTTCTCGGACGCACAGATTGCGGCATTGCGAGGTGCCAGCGAGGATGAAGTTCGAAAAGCACGCCAGCATCTTGGCATAAGACCTGTTTATAAAACCGTAGACACATGTGCGGCTGAATTCGAAGCCTTTACCCCGTATCACTATTCAAGTTACGAGGAAGAAACAGAAGTTCGTTCTCGAACTACCCCTGCGGTAATCATTCTGGGAAGTGGACCAAACCGAATTGGTCAAGGTATCGAGTTTGACTACTCATGCGTTCATGCATCTTTCACTTTACGTGAAGCTGGTTATGAAACAATCATGATTAATTGCAATCCTGAAACGGTATCTACCGATTATGACACCAGCAATCGTTTGTATTTTGAACCACTGACTCTCGAAGATGTTCTAGAAGTGGTTCATGCCGAAACATTGGCCGGACCAGTTCTAGGAGTCATCACCCAACTAGGTGGCCAAACTCCACTAGGACTTGCTGCAGGATTGAAAGCTAATGGCGTAACGATCCTTGGTACTTCTCCTGATTCAATTAATTTGGCTGAAGAACGTGGCGCATTCGGTGCGATTTTGGCTCAACAAGGGCTTAGAGCGCCAGAATTTGGAATGGCTGCTTCGCAACTAGAGGCAACAAACATCGCCCAAACAATTGGATACCCAGTTTTGGTTCGACCTTCTTTCGTTCTAGGTGGACGCGGAATGGAGATTGTGTATGACGACGCTGCCTTAGGTGGGTTTATTACACGCGCAACAGATATCACGCCTGATCATCCGGTGTTAGTGGATCGTTTTCTAGATAATGCCATCGAAATAGATGTGGACGCGCTTTTTGATGGTCATGAACTGTTTTTGGGTGGCGTCATGGAACACATCGAAGAAGCAGGTATTCATAGTGGCGATAGCGCCTGCGTATTGCCATCGATGACAGTTACTGAAGAACAAAGAAACGAAATTAGAATTGCTACTGAAAAAATTGCGCGGGGAGTAGATGTTCGAGGACTGATTAATATTCAGTTCGCAATAGCAGAAAACACTTTGTATGTGCTTGAAGCTAATCCACGTGCATCGCGTACCGTTCCTTTCGTAAGTAAGGCAACCGGAGTAGCGCTAGCAAAAGCCGCGGCTCGAATCTCAGTTGGCCACAGCATTAAGCAACTTCGAGATGAAGGAATGCTTCCTGCCCAAGGCGATGGAGTTCCGCGCGGTATTTCGGTGAAAGAAGCGGTACTTCCTTGGAATCGTTTTCGAAGGACTGATGGTCGTGGAGTTGATGCAGTGTTGGGTCCTGAGATGCGTTCAACGGGAGAAGTTATGGGGATCTCTCCGACCTTTGGTGAAAGTTATGCAAAAAGCCAGATCGCAGCATTTGGTCCGCTCCCTAAGTCAGGAACAGTGTTTATCTCTCTGGCCGACAAAGATAAGGCGACCGGCGTGGAACCAGCGCTAGGTTTTTCAGAACTTGGTTTTCATATACTTGCCACGGATGGAACTGCCGAGTTTTTACGTACCAAGGGCATAGAGTGCACGACGGTAAGGAAACATTCCGACGGAACAGGCACGTTGGGTGAAAAAACGATTGTAGACATCATCAATGCGGGGGAGATTGACCTAGTGATTAACACACCTGTTGGTCGAGGAACACGCGCCGATGGTTGGGCAATTCGTACTGCAGCGGTGCAGCGTTCTATCCCATGCATCACGACAACAGCTGGTTTTAGTGCAGCAGTAGATGCAATTTCATTTCTGCAATCAAGCCCACTGAGCATTAAAGCTATCCAGGAATGGCTTGCATAGATGACTCAGATTAATAGAAATGCACAACAAATTCTTGCGCCAATCCTGAGCAATAAGCGGGTTGGTCAGTATCACCAAATAATTGTCAACGTCGGTGAAATAGCTGCTCAATGCAAACCGGGAAACTTTGTTGCAATTAGCGTTGGGGGAGATTCCTCCCGAATGGTGCTAAGGCGAGCCTTTGCCATATCTCGTGTTTCAACAAATTCAACTGTTGGTGGAACAATGGAGTTAATCGTTGCCCCACATGGTCAGGGCAGTAAGTGGTTGTGCGCACAAGGTGAAGGCGATGTTTTAGATTTAGTAGCACCACTGGGTACCGCTTTTGGAATTCCTACCGAACCCGTTTCAGTTCTTTTGGTGGGAGGCGGATATGGATCTGCGCCACTGTTTGGCCTAGCCGAAATTCTTAATTCGCGTGGTTGCAGAGTCGACATGGTTCTTGGCGCAAGCACGGGCTCAAAGATTTACGCACCGATGGAGGGAAAACGCTCTGTTAACTCAATGCGTATCTTTACCGAAGATGGTTCCATGGGAATGGCTGGTCGCGTAACAGATCCGATCCCCGAAATCATTAAGGATCTGAATGTAGCTGTTATCTATTCATGTGGACCGATGCCGATGCTCGCAGCGATAACCAAGATCACTAATGAACATGATGTTGTGCATCAATGCGCCGTTGAAGAATCGATGGCGTGCGGAATAGGTATATGCATGACATGCGTGTTACCTGTTTCCAATGAAGATGGCTCTGTTTCCATGCTTCGTTCCTGCATTGATGGTCCGGTCATGGATGGAGCTAAAGTTCAGTGGGAGCAAGTAGGTAAGCAGTTATGACTGCACTAGATTTTTCAACAACTATCGGGAATGCATGGTTTCCTGCTCCAACATTTACAGCCAGTGGTTGTGCTAGTTCTGGACGAGAACTAGCCCAGTTTTTCCCGCTCAAAGATATGGGCGGAGTCGTCACCAAGTCAGTCATGTCCAAAGCACGTGCAGGCCGTCCAACTCCAAGAATGGCCGAAACCCCAAGTGGAATGCTTAATTCGATTGGTTTGCAAGGCCCTGGTATCGATGCATTCTTGAGCAAAGATGTTCCATATCTAGTAGAACAAAAAGCCCGAATTATTGTCTCTATTGCGGGTGAAACGGTTGAAGAGTATTCAACTTTGGCAAGAAAACTTCGTTCAGTCTCTGGAATAAGTGCAATCGAAGTAAATATATCCTGCCCCAATGTAGAGAATCGTGGCCTTGTTTTTGCCTGTGATCCAGAGGCGTCAAGACGAGTAATCGATGGTGTTCGTAGAACAATCGGTGGCGAACTACCTATCATCGCTAAATTGTCACCTGATGTAACAGATTTAGTTGCAATAGCAAAAGGTGTAGTCGACGCAGGTGCTGATGGCTTGGCTTTGATCAATACGGTTCTGGGTATGGTAATTAACGTTGACACAATGCGCCCACATTTAGGTGGAAGAACTGGTGGCTTGTCAGGCCCTGCTATTCGTCCAATTGCAGTGCGTGCGGTGTATCAAGTTCACGCAGCCCTTCCGCAAACGCCAATCTTAGGAATGGGTGGAATCGCAACGGGTAAGGATGCACTCGAAATGATTCTGGCTGGAGCCAGTGGTGTCTCAATTGGTACTGCTAGTTTTGGAAACCCCACAGCAATCATGTCAATCCAAACAGAGCTCAAGCAATTGTTGATAGACAGAGGATTTACTTCTTTGAAACAGGCAGTTGGTTATGCCCATCGTGGCGCGGAGAGTGAGTAAATGAATAAAGCTCCCATTGTTCTTGCTGTAGATACCCCAGATTTAGCAACCGCTATTTCATGGGTAAAGGCCACGCAGGAACATATATCGGTTTACAAGTTAGGTTTAGAGTTTTACCTCACCTTTGGTTCTGAAGGTGTCAAGGCGATTCAAGCCGAAACCGATTCAGCTATTTTTCTAGATTTAAAACTGCACGACATTCCTCATACAGTCAGTGGTGCGGCAAAGGCGGTGGCACATCTAGCCCCTAAGTTCTTAACGGTGCATGCATCAGGTGGTTCGGCTATGGTCAAAGCGGCCGTTGATGCAATCCCTGGTACAAGCATTACGGGTGTCACCATTCTTACCTCTATGTCTGAATCAGATGTCAGCCAAGTCGGATTTAGAGCACCAGCACTTGATTCGGCGGTTGCGTTAGCAAAGGTTGCTGTTACTGCAGGTGCTCGAGCGATTGTTTGTTCACCGTTAGAAATTTCGGCGGTACGTTCTGAAATAGGTAGCACGCCAATCATCATTACTCCGGGAGTACGTCCGCTCGACATGGCTGGCACTGATGATCAACAAAGAACTATGACACCCGAGGCAGCGATCAAAGCTGGAGCTAATTTGGTTGTCATCGGGCGCCCGATCACACAGAGTTGGGCGCAAGGTGCCGGGGCAATGAAAGAGCGCGCCCAGGAGATTGGCTCACGCCTAATTTAATCTCCACTAGATTTAGCCCATGGGAACGCCGCCACAACTAACGCCAGAGCAACGAAAAGCCGCGTTAGCTAAAGCTTCTGCATCTAGAAAGCGACGCGCAGAGATCAAGGCTCAGATTAAGAATGGCCAGGTTGGTATCGATGAAGTCCTTTCGCTTGCGGTAACCGATGAAGCGGTTGGAAAAATGCGGGTTAAAGAATTACTGGAATCACTTTCTGGTGTAGGCAAGATTCGCGTAATTACTCTTATGGAACGATTGAACATTTCACCTACGCGTAGAATTCAAGGTTTGGGAAGACATCAATTAAAAGAACTGCGCAACGAATTTGTCAAAACGGATTCAGCGGTAAAGCCCGGAAGGTTATTGGTTTTATCTGGTCCCGGGGGAGTCGGCAAAAGTACGGTTGCTGCAAAACTTCGCCAAGCAGGAGAATTTTGGGTAAGTATCAGTTTTACAACGCGTACACCACGATCAAATGAAATCGAAGGTCGCGATTATTACTTCGTGAGCGATCAAGAATTTTCGCAAATGATTTCAGATGATCTCTTTCTCGAGTGGGCAGAGTTTGCGGGAAACAGATATGGAACACCGCAGCGCCAAGTTGAAGATGCGCTACGTCAAGGAAAGAATGTTCTACTTGAAATTGAGATTGCAGGAGCGAAACAAGTTAAAGCTCATTTGCCCCAATCGGTGCTAGTTTTTCTAGAACCCCCGACATGGGAAGAACTGGTCTCACGCCTTGAAGGACGTGGCACTGATGGCGAGCAGAGAAGAGCCGAACGGTTAGAACTTGCCCAAGAAGAGCTGGCTGCAGCGGCATTTTTCGATGTAGTCCTCGTAAATGACCAGGTCGAGAGCGTTGTCCGAAAACTGATAGAGTTAGCCCAGAATTAAGACAGGTAATAAGACACGAGATTGATCACAGAAGCGGGGAAAACCATGGATGGCATTACAAATCCACCGATTGATGAACTTCTAGATAAGAGCGGCTCAAAGTACAGCTTGGTGTTGTACGCAGCTAAGCGCGCTCGTCAGATCAATGCTTACTACTCACAATTGGGCGAAGGCTTGCTCGAATACGTAGGACCACTTGTAGAAACACATGTGCACGAGAAGCCTCTTTCAATCGCTCTTCGCGAAATCAACGAAGGTCTTCTAACGATCGAAAACCTAGAGCCAACTGCGTAGTTTTTCATGACACTCCAAGGCCGTGAGGTTATTCTCGGAGTTGGTGGTGGGATAGCCGCCTACAAATCCTGTGAACTGTTGCGTCGTTTACAAGACCGCGGTTATGTCATTACGGTTGTACCAACCCCTGCATCACTAAATTTTGTAGGTGCAGCTACTTGGGAAGCACTCTCTTCCCGTCCAGTAACGACGCAAGTATGGGAAAGTGTTCATACGGTTCCTCATATTAGCCTTGCCGAACGAGCTGATTTCTTTTTGATTGCACCAGCTACTGCAGATTTGATCGCACGAATGGCCATGGGCAGAGCTGATGATCTTTTGACGAATTTGGTTTTAGCATCAGATGTACCA
>Ga0315906_10005105_pt1 | contig 16593 bp, 23 predicted proteins | sample LakEriMetagenome_4_FD_203526 | JGI IMG/M metagenome (GOLD analysis project Ga0315906, IMG submission 203526) | Freshwater fungal communities from buoy surface, Lake Erie, Ohio, United States - Buoy 2 MA122 | ecosystem: Environmental > Aquatic > Freshwater > Lake > Lake biofilm | place: USA...
CCGCCACCGTTTGTGGGCGGACCTGCTCCCATAGGCGGAGAGGCACCAACACCAGGAGCTGAAGCACCGCCGCCAGAAGGAGCACCTGAAGCAGGAGCTGCACCAACGCCGGAAGCAGGAGCATAAATATAATTATGTCATGCTCGATTACGCCAATCACTGCCTTTCAAAGTACTAATTTAAATAGTAGAATAGATTCTTATTCACGATTGGCAGATAGAATCGTACGCATGTTGGGTGCACCACTGATTTCTGTAGAAACACATCAAGACCAAATATTCGAAGCTATAGCTATCTCTTGTGAAATGTTCACAAAATTTGCTGGATATACAAAAGAATATCTAGTATTTGATTCTAATTTATATGAAAGAGGAAAAGGCATAAGACTAGATTATCTCTATACATTATCAAATACTAATTTGACAAATACACAAGTAGATAAGCATACTACATTGTCTACTTCTACTTCACCCTATGTAAATGATCATGATCCAGTTTATGTGACTTTATCTATTATACCGGGATCATATTTTTCTTCTTCATCAGCATTGTCATCTATTTTTTCTGATGATTTGAGAGCTAATCAAATTTTAGATAAAGAAATAAGAGATTTGGTTATAACTCACAATGCATCACTTTCTGCATTATTTCAAGAATCTGATATTCAAAAATATTCTCTGAGGGGCGAAAAAGATGCATTACCTAATACGCCCATTAATAAAATGTTTGACTATGATCTAATGGATTATCGTCGAGTTATTTCTGTTACAGACTTTGAAGAAGGTTCTACTTCGGGCATTAATACTTTATTCACCATAGAACAAACATTAGCACAACAGACATATTTCTCTTATGCAATGGGTAATTACGGGTTTGATCTTATTTCTTGGTATACATTAAAAGAGTGGCTTGAATTAAGAGAAAAGCTATTGTCCACGAGAAGAAGTTTTGATTTTGATGAAAGAACTCAGTATTTAAGAATGTATCCAGAACCTAATGATAGTACAAGATTCTGGGGTGTTTTAGCTTGCTATGTAGAGAGGCCTATTAGAGATATCATCAAGGAAATATGGGTTTATAAATATACTATGGCACAAATAAAAGTTCTAGTAGGTACTATTAGAGGTAAGATTCCAGTAACTATGTTTGGCGGTCAAATATTCAATGCTAATCTATTAGATCAAGGATTAGCTGAAATGAAAGAATTAGAACAACAATTATTCACAGCATCTGCTGGATATGGTGACGCCGATCCTACTGTATTTTTGGTAGGCTAATGATTAACAATAAGTTATGCCATCTTTATCAAGAGATCCTAGATTCAAACAAGGCATATATACTCCTAAGTATAAAGAAAAATTTATTGGTAAAATAGCTATCTATCGTTCTTCATTTGAATTGCAGTTCATGAGATGGGCTGATAATAATCCAAATGTATTAGAATGGGGATCTGAGAATATTATCGTGCCTTATAAAAGTCCTATAGACAATAAAGTGCATCGTTACTATGTGGATAACTTTCTAGTCTTAAAAGAAGGCGAAGCTATCAAAAAGTATTTGGTTGAAATAAAACCTTCTTCGCAGACACAAAAACCTGTACATTCCAATAGAAAAAAGAAGCAAACTATTCTTTATGAGAATGCACAATATGCTGTTAATATGGCAAAATGGGAAGCCGCAAAATTATTCGCAAAACATAAAGGGTTTGAATTTATCATATTAACAGAAAAAGAACTTTTTTCTAAATAAAGAAAATATTTCCAAAAAGGTATAAATATCGTTATGCCTCTTAGACTAATTGTCGAAAAACCCGCACCCGAAGAACAGTTTGAATATATTCTAGAAGAAAAAGATAGAAATACACCAGCTACTCTTTTTATTCGTGGGCCATATATGATGGCTGAAGGCGTTAATCGCAATAATCGTCTATATCCCATTAATGAGATGCAAAGAGAGGTTGAACGTTATCGTACAGAAATGATTTCAACAGCACGTGCTATGGGTGAATTAAATCATCCGACCAATGCAGATGTTGATTTAGAAAGAGCATGTCATTTAGTAACTGAATTAAAACAAGATGGTCATGTGTTTTATGGAAAGAGTAAAGTATTGAATACACCTTGCGGATTGATTGTGAAGTCTCTTATTAATGACGGAGTTCGTGTTGGTATGTCTTCAAGGGCTTTGGGTCAATTAGTAGAAAGCGGCGGTAAGAATGTAGTAAAGGATATGAGGCTTGTTGCAGTAGATTGCGTAGCGGATCCTTCTTTTCCAAAAGCTTTCGTAAATGGTATTCTTGAATCTAAACAATGGGTCCTATCAGAAGATGGTAAGTTTGAAGAAGATTATGATCGATTCGAAAGAGGCATTTCTTCGTTACCTAAACACGAAGTAGATTCTTTCCTAAGAAAAATGGTGTTAGAGTTTATCAATAAAATTAAATAACCATAAATATCCTCATGAGCCAAAAACAAGCTATTAAAAAAATTATCCGTTGCATAAGTGAAAAAAATTATGCCGAAGCTGATAAATACTTGAAATTAGTCGTGACTGAAAAAATGAAGTCACGTATTAGAAAAGCAATTGCAACTCAAAATATTTTTTAAACGATATGCCTAAGGATATTACAACACTTTTAAAAGAAGCGACCAAAGACCTCCTTTCTGAGGAATCGCTTAAATTAATTAAAGAATCATTCGAAGCCGCTGTTAATGAAAAGGTTTCTATTCACGTAGAAAAAGCATTAACAGAACAAGATGCCGAATATACTAAGAAGCTTGAACATCTTCTAGAAGTTCAAGACACAGACCACACCAACAAGCTTAAGAGAGTTGCCGAAGCTATTGATTTAAGTAACACCAAGAAATTACAAGCTGTTATTAAGCGTTATAGTCAAGCATTAACAGAACAAGCAGGATCATTCAAGGATGGATTAGTTGATAATCTTTCCAAGTATCTTGATGTTTATCTCGAAAAGGCATTGCCTACTAAAGAATTAAACGAGGCTGTTAAAGATAAAAAGGCTCGTATCGTTTTAGAAAATCTTCGTAGAACATTAGCTGTTGATTCTGCTCTTATGGCTGAGTCCATCCAAGAAGCAGTATTTGATGGCGCTAAGACCATTGCTGAATCAAATACAGTTAATCACCAACTTTCAGAACAAGTATCTACACTATCTTCAGAATTAGAAGAAGTGAGAGCTCAATTAGTTCTAGAACAAAAACTTTCAGCAGTAACACCAGAAAAACGTTCTTATGTAAAGCGTGTTCTGCAAGGAAAGAATGAACAATTTATTACAGAAAACTTTGATTACACCATTTCACTTTTTGATCAAAAGGAAGAAGAAAGAGTAGAAGCTCTTCGTGAAGAGGCATTAGAAAGTGCAGTAATCAGGGAGTCGGTTTCAGTACCTGCTTCAGAAGAAGAAGAAGTACTTGAAGAATCCACAACCGCAATTTCAACCCCTTTCCTCCCAGCTTACTTAAGTGAGCTCGGGAAGTACTAATTTAGTCGAAGTAACAAATTACTTGAGCATCCTGGACGAAAGTCCTTGAGGTCGAATAAAAAATAAGAAAGGAAAAGACAATCTTTATGCAAATCAAACCTACACAAGCATATATCGATAAGAGTCGTGCAGAAGCACTTCTTGAGAAATGGGCACCAGTGCTCAATTATTCTTCCAAGACAGTCGCTCCTCTCGAAGACAGTCACACCCGTTTAAACACAGCAATGCTTCTTGAGAACCAAGAAACATGGTGCTTAAATGAAGCAGGCATGCAAGCTGGTGGTCCAAACAGTTTGTTTGGATACGGCAGTACTCCTGTTAACGCAGGTGACACAGGCGGAAAATTCGGTAATACCGATAGTTACGCAGCTGGTGATGCACGTCTTCCTAAGATTCTCATCCCAATGATTCGTCGTACATTCCCTGAACTCATTTCTAATGAGATTGTTGGGGTTCAACCAATGAGTGGTCCAGTCGGACTTGCTTTCGCACTCCGTTATAAGTATGCAAATACAGCACTCGGAGCAGGTGGAGCAGATGGCAATCCAGTTTATGGCAATGACAGAAAGCATCCTTATGCTGATGTTAGCTATGGCACAGGAACACCAAATGCAAATGAAATTGGTTATCAACACCTTGATACGCGTTATACTGGTGCATCTTCTAGCGCATTAAGCGGAAACGCCGCTGCAGGATGGACATTCGCAGCACAAGATCAAGGAGTTGCTGAAATTCTCAAGAATTTCGAAATCAATTCATCCATTCCTACCGTTGAAGTCTCCTTCGAGAAGACAGCAGTAGAAGCAGGAACACGCCGCCTAGGTGCACGTTGGTCTGTTGAACTTGAACAAGATCTTAAGAACATGAACGGCATCGATATCGACGCTGAGATCACAAATGCTATGGCATATGAGATCCAAGCAGAAATCGATCGTGAAATGATCATCCGTATGATCCAAACCGCACTCAATGGCGGACCAGGAGCTGGATATTCTATCTGGAGCCCAATTTCTGCTGATGGTCGTTGGTTAGTTGAGCGCAATCGTGATTTCTATCAACGCTTAATCGTTGAAGCAAATCGTATTGCTGTTCGTAACCGTCGTGGTGCTGCTAACTTCGTTGTAGCTACACCTCGCGTATGTGCAATCCTTGAAATGCTTCCTGAATTCCAGTGGGCACCAGTTCAAGGTTCTGTAAATACACAACCAGTCGGAGTTGCCAAAGTTGGTAATCTCGGTGGCCGTTTCAATGTATATCGTGATACCCGTACAGAAGTACAAAATACTTCACAATATGGTGATCAAGGATATGGCAATCCTCGTGCTGGTGTTGAATATGCTCTCCTTGGATACAAGGGACCAGAATTCTACGACACCGGTATTATCTATTGCCCATACATCCCAGTTATGGTTCAGAGAACAATTGGTCCTAACGATTTTGCACCTCGCGTTGGATTGCTCACACGCTATGGCGTTGTTGACAACATCTTCGGTGCTAATCTCTATTACCACATTATTCTTGTCAAGAATTTGGGAGAAGCATTTACACCTGGCGCAAACAGCGTATACTTCTAAGAAGTATTGTAAAGCTAAAACCTTTAAGATCCGGTTCGAAAGAGCCGGATCTTTTTTTCGCTAAAGGATAAATAATCACATGGCAACACAAACCGATTCAATCGTATTCGTATCAACTAGACCAGAAAGTTCAGTATACAAAGGTTCTAATAATCTTAAGTTAGGTTCACAAGTAGCTACTATTAGTGGTAAGACTATTGTTGGAGTAGCTTATAATCTTATTACCAATACACAATCAGCATCCTCTGTTGTTAAATTGGGTACAGGAGCATTAGAATTATCTGCAGGCAGTGCATATAACGGACAAACACTTTATGCATATTGTTCAGACCGTACTGCTATTCCATTTGTTTTAAATACTGCAGCTGCTGGCGGTGTACAAACCTTAACAGCAGCTTTCGTATCTCTTTGGACACCTAATGAAGTACGTCTTCGTAGACAAGAGATAATCTAATTATAATTTACCACCAGATTTGTGAGTGGCGTGTTCTTCACCTAGGAGATCACGCCACTTTTTTCTTACCCGTTCCCGCAAAGCATCTACTCCAGATTCTTTAATAGCAGAGGTTCTAAACCCTGAACATGTCACATAATTAAGAACTCTGCGCACACGCCATGGATCTTCTGGATCCTTTTCGAAATAATTTGTAAGCTTTTCAAGACACTCTTTGCCTTGTGTATTCCATTTACCTTTAAACCAAAGACGTAGCTTTTGCCATTCTGGATTATCAACTACCTTCTTGATATTAGTTCCTTTAACAATTTGAGCTTCATTCTTCATAGAAGCATTATAAGAGGTTTCCTATAATTCAATTTCATTAAAAGCAGATACATCTACTTCAGTATTTCTAGCACCAATCTTATAGGATGTAATACCTGTTTCTTGAGGTGCTACTTGAACTTTATCTGAATTCATAAATGCATCATACCAAGATCCTAATGGATTCTTTTTAGTGTCAAAAATCTTTTTATATCCCAAAGAGGTCAAGCGATTATTAGCTAACCATTCAACATATTGTTTTAATACATCAGCATTAAGACCCAAGAGTCCTCCATTAGAGAATAGATAGTCTGCCCATTTCTTTTCAATATCTACGGCTAATCCATAAGCATCATAGACCTTTTGTTCATTCTCTCTTACAATAGATTGAAACCCTTCTTCAGGATTATCACGAAGATAAGAAAGAATATTTTGACTTACCGCAACATGAAGGTTTTCATCTCTTGCAATGAGCTTAATGATCTTAGCATTTCCCTCCATCTTTCCTCTTGCGCCGAAGAAAAAACTACATACGAAAGAAGTATAAAAAGCAAGACCTTCAGTAATTTGCGTAGATAGAAGCGCATCAAATATCTGAGTTCTAAGATCACTATTTTCCCCAAATAATTTATCATAATCTTTTTTAGCAGCATTGGCTCTGTTTTGAATCTCTTCGTCTGCAAGAATAGAATTCCAAAATTTAGATTCGTCTGGATAAACATTCTTGAGAATATGTGAATAAGAACGAGAATGAATATTGGATTCAAAGAAAGCCCATACATTCATTGCTGCTTCTAATTCTGGGTTAGAGACATACTCAGCCATTTTAAAGATAGATCTAGACAACATACTATCAGTCATGGTTTGCCATTTAAGATTTGTATCAAAAACAAATCGCTCAGCATCTGATAATTCATGATAATCATTACGATCTTTTAAGAGAGACACTTCATTTGGTCTCCAAAAGAACTCTTCCATCTTCTCTGCCAATTCAAATAGTTTTGGATATTTTAATTGATCATAACGCTGTAGAGAAAGATCTTTACCTAAAAATAAAGGTTCATGACGCGTATCAACATTAGTAATATTCAAAACAGTTCTCATAATTTTATTATAGTATTATTTTTTAGATATCCATTTAATTCGTTTGCTGCTCTTCTTTTTTCTTTTTGAACCAGTACACATAGCCTTAGTAGGTCTGCATGCTGGGTATCCTTTTCTTTTTTCACCTTCTTGACGACCGCATGGTTTACCTGTTTTACAATCAACCCAACCCTTCCCATGATTACGGTCGAACCAACCTTTTAATCCTCTTTCCTTTTCTAAGTCAAATTTTTCTAATAAAAATTCAACTAATTCTTGAAATTTATTCATTTCTTTTTACCCCAGTTTTTAGCCCCCTTCTTCCTGCATTTTACTAAAGCGCCAGAAGCATATGCCGAAGGCCATACTTTATATCTGCTCTTTACCTTATAATAGCAAGCATCCTTCTTCTCACGAAGAAGGATGTCAATCATCTCATTTACCGAAGCCATATTAATATTTATGTCATTATAACGTACAAGCGCCTCCTGCACATTTCTCATCTGAAGCAGATTGTTTATCACCATCAGATGTATTTGAATAATAGAGACACTTAATACCCATAGAATAGGCATAAAGAAGATCTTTAATTACAACTGAATCAGGCAATAGACGATCGGGATAATTATCATAGTTGTAATAAAGATTACCAGAAATAGCTTGATCAATCCATTTTTGAGCTGCAGCCATTACATTGATAAATCCAGTATTATTTTCCATGTCAAATGCTAATGTATATTTGTTTTTAGTGGTAGCATAATTAGGAACTAAAACAGGGATGGTTGAAGCCTTTGATGTTTTATAAGTCATTAAAGATCTTACCGGCTCAATACCATTAGTTGAATTTTGAATAACTGATGAACTTTCAACAGGCATTTGTGCAGTTAAGGTACTATTACGTAATCCGTGTTTAAGAATTCTTTGCCTCAAACTTTCCCAATCTAAGGATGGTTTTCTGGTTACTACTTGATCGATCTTCTTTTTATAGGTATCGATAGGCAATACACCTTTACTATATTTCGTTAAATGAAATTTCTCACATTTACCTTTCTCTTCAGCTAAGGTAGAAGAAGCGGATAATAAATGATATTGAACCTTTTCAAACCATTCATCAACAAAATTAGCAGCGTCAATGTCTGTGTACTTAATATTATTTTTAGCAAGCAATGCAGCTAGATTGGTAACACCAACACCCAATGCTCTCCTACCTTCAATAAAGTTCTTAGCAGCAGGCGTAAACCAGTCTTGATATGAAATCAATTCATCTAGCATACGCACAATAATGTCACATGTATTAATCAAATCTTGATCATCCTTAATCTCTAGCAAATTAAGCGCAGAAAGTATGCAAATACCGATTTCACCATTTGGATCATCAATATGGTTAATTGGAGTTGTTGGGAATGTAATTTCAGTACATAGATTAGTCATGGTAACACGATCCAAGAATGCCCCATGTTCATTGCAATGATCAATATTCATCACATAGATGCGACCAGTTTCTGTTCGTTCTTTAACAAACAATGACATTAGTTGCTTTGCACTTATCTTGCGTTTATACCGTATTTTTGCGTTGTTCTCAGCGGCTTTATAAAGCTCATCAAATTCAGGTAGTCCCCACGAATCTACTAATTCAGGAACCTCGTGCGGAGAGAACAAAGTGATGCCTTCATTCTTCATGAATCTCTCATAAAAGAGTTTTGAGAATTGAATGACATAATCAAGATTACGCACACGAGAATCTTCTGTTCCGCCATTGTTTTTCAAAACAATAACATCTTCAATATCCCAATGCCAGAAAGGTGTATTGACCGTACCGCCACCACCTCTCAATCCATTTTGTTGAAGAGATTTGACTGTAGATTCAAATACCTTTAAGAAAGGAATAGCACCTGTATGAATTACTGCACCCCCTTTAATCTCTGTCCCCAATCCACGAATACGACCAAAATTTAATCCAATACCATAACGTTGTGCTGTTGCATAACCAGAAGCCATAACAGAAGAGAAGATACTTTCTTTTGAATCACCGACATCAATCAAACAACAAGATGCGTATTGTTTTAATGGACCGCGAATACCAGCCATTTGCGGTGTAGGTAGATTGATTTTGAATTTAGAAAATGCATCATATGCTTTCTTTACATAATTTAAACGTACATCTTGTGGATACTTATGAAAAGCAACCATGGCAATAAGCATATAGACAAATTGTGGTGTTTCATAAATCTCTTTAGTTTTTCTATTTTGAATAAGATACTTATCAACTAATTGCTTAATGCCAGCATATGTGAAATTATAATCACGATCGTGATTAATTTTTTCATCAAGCTTATCAATTTCATCAGCAGAATACATGTTTAATAATTCTGCATCATATACTGAACGTTCAATATTTTTCTTAATGAGATCAATGAGCTTTGGTGGGTTCTTGCCACCCCAGACATCTTTTCTTAATTGATAATTAAGAAGTCTGGATGCTACCCATTGATAATTAGGAGATTCTTCTGTAAAGAGATTAGCAGCTGATTCAATTAATACTTTATGAATTTCTTTTGTAGAAATACCATCAACGATATTAATCTTTGCATTGATTTCGATATCTGAAAGAGATACACCAGCGATCCCTTCTATAGCCCACGAAATAACCTTATTAATCTTCTCAATATCGAACTCTTCTTTCTCTTTATTTCGCTTCACAACTTTCATAGGACATGTATTTAGGAAGTATGATTATGACTTACCGTGTTTAAAAAACAATGATTAAAATAGATAAATAGCTCAGAGTTTCTTTATGTTTTCAATAAAGAGAGCTACTTCAGGATCTGATTTCTTAATACTAATACTTTCAAATCTAGCCAAGTCATCATTTTCATTTAAATTCTTGATGTCATCAAGAATTTCTTTATCTATTACTGGAACCTTTTTATCTACTTTTAGTAGATCACGAATTTCATCAATTGAATAACCACGATTCAATAATCCCGATGCTTGCTTACAGACATACTTCTTTTGAAGTTCTTCTTCTGTTCCAAATTCCGTTACCTTCTTTTGGTAATATTCATTATTAAAATTAAAGCTCTTACCCGTAATTACACAAGTTACTTTTTTTGCCATAACCTATATTAAGAGCGTTTCTTTCTTTTTCTCTTCTTTTTAAGTAAAACAGGTTTATTCTCCGTGGGATTATTACCCATCGGAACATAACCAGCAAAGTTCATAGAGAATGGATATTGATTTTGAGGCGCATAAGGCGGATTAAAATCTTCAAGCATCATTAAAATTAATTGATCTAAATTCATATTATTCCCAAGGAAAGACTAGCCATGTATTTTTTTCAAAGCGCCTACTATAAAAATCTGGTTCTAATGAAGTACCTTCTTTCATGTATGGTGCTAATGTATATACATTCTCAAAATAATATTTATAATTATCTACTGCAAATCTAAAGGTATCGCCTGAATCTGAAAGATCATCTACAATTAATACATTTTTTCTTTCGGCTAACATATTAATAATACTATCATAACATGTTTGATATAATAATATTTCAGATTGTTTATTGTCTGATGTATAAGATTTCAACCCCATCATTCTCATTGGAATATTCAAACGATTAGAAATAATGGTAGCGGGAATAGAACCGCCTCTCATCAATCCAATAACAAGATCAAACGTTTTATTTTTAATTTGCGAAATACATGCATCAATATCACTCTGGAAGTCTTGCCAATTAATAATTGTTTTTTCCATAATTTATTATAATAACCTTTTCGTTAAATATCTACATGGCAGATGATTTCTATGCAATTAAGCGCATTTATGAAGGTTATAATGTAGGTACACAATCTAGCTATCAGCATGCTGACGTTACATCTGATCATGATAATTCTTATGAAACAACTTCATCAATGATGGGTCCAGGACATGGTGCTGTTGTCGGAAGTAATACGGGATTGGGTTCTGCCGAGGATATCTTAGAAGCACCTATAAAAAGATATTCAGCAGAACAATTAAAAGATGAATTAATCAAAAAAGTAAGCGAGGAATTAGATGAAGCTAAAGAACAGAAAATGGGATACGCTGAAAACTCTCTCAAGCGTTTATTAAATTTTCTTCTAGATTTAGATAAAAACGAAGATTAATCTTTTGTTATAATATCATGGATAGTATCTATCGTCCATGAAAATGCAGCGGCTGCAGTCGGAAATAATATCGCATATACTACACCGTATTTTAAAAAAATTAGCGGCGATAAAAAAGAACCTGACCAAAATCCTAAACACAATGAACATTTAAATAGTTCATTAAAAAAATTATCCTTTGACAAGAAGGATCTAAATTTATTAAGGATTGACCCATACTTTAAGATATAGGTCAATCCCAATGCACTAATTAACTCAAACCACATGAATCATTTTCAGCTGATTGATATTTTTCGACTGCTTCACTAAGCATAAGAAATTCTTCTTTTGTCAATTTAATTTTTCCGCCGTAATCATCTGAAATAGTAAATGCATTTTCCTCTTCAGAAATGACTGGGCAGCATGAACCGTTTCTACCACAAAGTGTGAATTTGAACATATAATAATTTAAGATTACAATGTTTATTTTCAATAAATAAAAATATGATTTCTTGTAGGCAGTTAATTAATGAGCAGTTATATTATAAAATGAGAGCTCAAAATGAGAAAGCTGTAGATTTAATTACAAATGCAATTTCTGTAATAAAAGAATTGGTCATGCGCAATCATAAGAATGATATGTCTTTTGCGAAATTTTTAGTTTCAGCTTTTAATTCAAAACACCCCCAAAATAGGGATAATAATTTATATTTTTTACAAAGTGAATTAGAAAATAAAAATTTTAAAGTATCTTATGTAGATAATATAGAGGGATCGGCACCAGAGAATATATTATTTCCTGGATTGTATTTTGGAAAAGCAAAACTATTTGATGAAGAAACACAATCAGAAATTATGGTTGATGTATTTTTTTCATCACAATTGAAAGGAGGAGATGCATATTATCAAGAACCCAATAGTATTATTATATGTGCAAGTATTCTAGATAATACAATATCTGAAATTCATGGGACTATATATCATGAATTAATTCACGCTACACAGCCAGTTAAAATATCTCCGCGCCGTTATAGACAAAGTCGTGTTATTACTGGTAAAGGCGATAAAGTACGACTAGATGACATGCATAATTATATTCGTGCTGGTGTTGAATTCGAAGCCCAGCTAGGTGGCATTATTCGTTCTTTCAAAAACAATTTTATTTTGTTATATAAAAAATCCCCAAACAATCAGCTTTGGCAAAAAACAAGACAAATACAATTAGATAATTTAAAAAAATTAACTGAGTTATCCAGAAAAGATGTTTTGAAAGAATTCAGTATAAATTTTACTGAAGAAAATAAAATGCCTTATCCTAATTCAATTATACCAACAACATCCTTATATTTGCTAAGATTATTTTATTATGCTTCTTTAGGAGAAGAAAAAACCGCAACCTCTAATGCGGGAAGGTTGCGGTGGAATCAATTAATTAATGCTTTTAAAAAATTATATACGGAATTATCAACAGATCCTAATTATTCTACTAAGTAATTTGTTTGAATGAATTTTTTAACTTCATGTACAAAGATACTTACTCTTTCTTCTACAGAACCTGATAGCCTAATAATCTTGGGTGGATTTTTATATGTAGAGATATTTTCTAACCAACGATCATAGTAATAAACTACTTTATCAAAAAATTCTCTATCAGTTGGTCTAATACCATCTTCTTTTAATTCCAATTCCGGTTCAATATAAAAGATAATATCATAATTCTTATAACATTTTGATGCAATGATTCCTAATGCATGTTTAAATTCATAATCATCAAAATTCTCAAGCACCGCTTGAGTATACGCTAAGCCATCTAGTACACAGCGATCAGCAACAACTAATCCTTTCTTCTTGCTATATTCATAATATTTCGAAATAACAAACAGCTGTGTTACTTCATCACCATCCTGATTAATAGGAAAACCTTGCTTTTGCAAATCTCTAATCGGCGATGAAATGAATTCATAATCTTTCATCATGGCATTATTTTTTAATGCATTGCATAAAGTAGTCTTACCTTGACTATGTGCACCTGAAATACAAATATACATATTTTTATAATATAATGAAAATTACTTTCTGCCAACGATTTGTTTGAAAGATTCAATATTATATTTGATAAGATCTAATTGATCATCATCCAATGATGTTGCAATATTATCAGCCAATAATCCTTTTGGTTTATCTTTGAGTCCTAAATCACCATTATATTTCATATAGTTGAATCCCGCCATTACTGGATTACTAGTATCGACACTTCTAATATTATAGATATTTTTATCGTAGTAATAACGAAATTCTTGAGGTAATGCACAACCCAATAAGTGATGCGGTTTATTCCAATTCCAAATGCCATCATCAATTAAATTTTGAATTAACCTTTGTCTCCCGTTAACCATTCGTTCATACTTATTATTACCAAGTCCTGTCCATTCGAAATAGCTATATGCAAAAGAAACAGCAATATAATCAGCATGATCTGACATGAATTTATAGCATCGCACAAAATCTTGATACGTTTTACCTTGTGTAGCACCAATCTTTAATGATTTAATATCATCATATTTGGTTATAAACTTATCAAAAGAAATAATAGTAGCATCAGCATCTTCCCAAACATCTGGGACAATATAATATGTAGGCTCGAGTAATTTAATCCATTTATAATATTCAACACTTTCAAATGCCTGGCCTAATTCAAAAATACTATTATCCAATAGTACTTCACGGTTAGCTAACACAGATGATCTAAAGAAATTAAAATAATGTTCATTTTGTTCAAATAGATGAACTAATGCATAATCATAATCATTATAATTAACTGAATCTTTTAATAAACATAAAGGTGATTCATGCGATACTTTAATATTCATATAATGATTATATTGAGATACTTTAGATTAATCAAGTAAATATTTTTGTGGAGATTTCACGTCTAGCAGGAAATTTTTTCGGTAAATTAAATGAATTGGATAGGATAGTAAAACTATCTCAGGGATTAATGTGTCTAGGCATGACTGCAGCTAGTTTATTAGCTAATCCCGCCAATCTTTTCAAGGCTGCTGGATTCATAGCTGCATCAGCCGGTAATTTGATTGCTAATGCCGTTGCTGGCCAACTAAGCAAAAGAGTAGGTGATTTAACTCGAGTGATATCTACACCTTTGAAATTAATTTCTTCTTACTTAAAAAGTCTAGAAAATATTTTAGGTGACTTAGAATCGATATACAAAAAAATCAAAAATAAAAAAGGTGATTTAGTAAATTTTATTTTTCAAACGCAAAATTGTGCGGTGCAAGCTGGTAATTTTTTAAATTGTATATCTGCTGTTATAGCACAAAAAGTAACAAAAAAAGTCTTATTAAAAATAGATACAGAATTTGATAAGGTTCAAAAAGAAATTTCAGCTTCTGTGTATACAGCTGGTGGTATTTTAGAACAAAGCGCAGGACGTCAAATTAGACAAGTAGAGAGATTAACTAAACAATTGAACGCAATGTTATAATATGTCTATATTAAACGAAAAAATATATGGATTTACTAGAGGAATTGTTATTAAAAATGACGATCCCGCCAAGAGAGGTCGTGTTAAAATATTTTTACCATCATACCCAGCCTTAATATTAAATGGGTCATATTCTATAAACAAAGTAGGAAAAAAAATACAACCATCAGATGTTGCTGCACAATATTTAAAAACAGAAGCAGCTGCTGCAGGCGCACGTGACGCTATAGCGTCTGATACAGTTTCTTCTATATTTCCGCCTAATATCATGGAAGAAATTGCTAGAATTGTACCATGGGCCGATCAAGCCTCGCCATTAATGGGCAGTGGTGGGATGGGCACTTATAATGCTTCGACAGGCAATTTTAATGTTTCAGACTCGGGAGGTGAATCACCAGCAAAAAAAGAAGCACGACGAATAGCAAAAGGTGTCTTTCCTGATGCTAAATCTGAAGGCTCTGTCAATACCAGAAGTAAATTGGGCATACCTAGTCATACGCATAATTTAGCTAGAGGATCATTTTCCATACCAAAAGTAGGATCACATGTTTGGGTTTTCTTTGAAAATGGTAATGTAAAAAGACCAATCTATTTTGCTTATTCATTTAATGATGATGAGTGGAATTCTGCATTAGACATTACGCCAGATGCTACTAGCATACATCAACCCAGTTCATTGCCAACTGAAAGTAATACTAAATCACCACAATTATTGGCAGGAAAATATACTTTGACTGAGAGAGGCGGTACATTAGAGATAATCAATACACAAAATTTCGAAGCTGTGAAAATAACTGATTTTCACGGCAATACTTATCAACTAACTAATCACGGTATATTTGAAAATACCGCAACTGGTAAAAATAAATCAACACATATTGCTGGTGATTATTTTATAAAGGTAGATGGAAATTATAAAGTGGAAGTTTCAGGAGATGCACAAGTTGTATCCAAAGGAACAAAACATCATGTAGTAGGAGATTTGAATGTTATTAAAGAACAAGAAAAATGGCTTGAAATAGCTGAAACAGCTTTTAAAAATGCAGCACAATTTGCAAAGGCACCCGATTTTACTAAGATAAGAGAAGGTATTGTAAAGACTGCTGAAAAGAAAGCACCAAATGATTTCTTCTGCTTACCAAAATTTTTGAATTTTAAATTACCTTTTGGTTTACCATTTACACTTTTCTTAAAGCAATTGAATATGATGTTATTTAGTTTAAAAGGCGCTGTCAATATGGGATTATTGGTAATTAAGAATGTTCAGGAATTATCTGATCAAGTTTTACAAATTATAAGAAATCCATTTTCATTCATAATTGCTTTATTGGGCGATCCGATTAAATTATTGGGTATTTCGCTTTGCAACAATAAGAAAAAATAAATTATGTCTTGCCCTCCTGATAAGAATCAAATACAAGCTATAGCCGCAGCTAAACAAAAATTAGAATCTATTACGAAGAAAATATCTTCATTTAGTATTGGTTCTATTATTAAAGGAATGGGTGCAAAATTAATACCCGCAAATTTAAAAAACTTAGGTAAAATAGCTGCCGTACCAGAAAGGCAAGATCATGCATCTGTTATTACTGATGTTGCGTCTAAATTAACTCCTATTGAAACCGAAATGGCTCCCGGCGGCACTGAAATAATATCATATACAAATGATTTACATATTACAGTAGGTGGTAAATTTGTATCATCACAAGCATGTCCCCCAATTAGAAAAACAAGTGGATTACCAGTTATAGAAAAAATTCAAATAAATAATGATCGCACAGACGTAAAATTACACGACGCACCTTACGTAGAAACTCTATCACATCCAGTACCTTGGGGCAATTATTCAATATTAGCTAACAATAGTTTTAATCTTGTAGTTGGTGCAAACGGAATAGTGATGTCCACAGAAGGTAATCTAGATATAAATGCATTTGGAGTATCTACTATATCTTCTTTAAATGGACTCAATTTGACAACATCAGAAGGCAATCTTAATATTATATGCGGAAATCATGTGCACATAGTTGGCAAGACTGTTAATA
>Ga0315906_10005109_pt1 | contig 16581 bp, 17 predicted proteins | sample LakEriMetagenome_4_FD_203526 | JGI IMG/M metagenome (GOLD analysis project Ga0315906, IMG submission 203526) | Freshwater fungal communities from buoy surface, Lake Erie, Ohio, United States - Buoy 2 MA122 | ecosystem: Environmental > Aquatic > Freshwater > Lake > Lake biofilm | place: USA...
GCCGTGTTCCTGGCTAACCCAGCGCCGCTGTGCGTGCTGGACGAAGTCGACGCGCCCCTGGACGACGCCAATGTCGACCGTTTCTGCCGCATGCTGGAAGAAATGAAGCGCCTCACCACCACCCGCTTCATCGCCATCACCCACAACCCGGTGACGATGTCGCGGATGGACCGCCTCTATGGCGTCACCATGCCGGAACAAGGCATGAGCCAGCTCGTCAGCGTCGATCTCGGCCGCGCCCAGGCGCTGGCGGCGGAATAGGACGTTTCGGCCCCAAAACCGGGCCAAACCCGCACACCATATGTCGCACCCGGCTTCCTTGACCCGGTAATCGCCCCTGCTAGTTTCCGCGCGCGCGAATTGGGGGCTTGAAAGAGCAGCCCTGACTCGTGCATCGACCGTTCAATGGCTGACAGAAAACCGCCGGAGGACGCCCTCTCTAACTTACGCCGCCGCGTCGATGCGGCGCGTGGCGAGGGCCCTCAAGACTCCCCGCCGACTATAAGCCCCGCTGCGTTGGGACTTCGGTACGGCGGAGAATTCGGCGCGGCGATTATTGTCGGCGGGTTGCTCGGCTACGGGGCTGATTATTTTCTGAACTCCCAACCCTGGGGTTTGGTGATCGGCGTCGGGCTGGGTTTTGTGGCGGGCGTCGTGAATGTGGTGCGCGTCGCGCAAACCTATTCCCGCGCCAACCCGGTCGATCCGAACGCGCCGTCCATACCGGACGACGAAGAGGACTGAGCTTTTAAGTGGCGAACGATCCGATCCATCAGTTTCAAATCGAACCGCTCGTCGAGTTTCAACTCGCCGGCTGGGACGCGAGCTTCACCAATGCGAGCCTCGCAATGGTGGCTGGCGCCGGTTTGGCTGCGTGGTTCTTCAATTGGGCTATGAAGCCGGCCGCACTGGTGCCGGGCCGCGCCCAAGTGGTCGCCGAAGGCGCATACGATTTCATTCGCGGCATGCTGAAAGACGGCGCCGGCGAAGAAGGCGTGCGTAAATTCCTGCCGTTCGTCTTCACGCTCTTCCTGTTCATTTTCATGTCGAACATGTTGGGGATGTTCCCCGGCTTCTTCGGCGTGCATCACATCTTCACGCCGACCAGTCAGATCGTCGTCACCGCAGCCCTCGCGCTCATGGTGTTCTTCACGGTCATCATCGTCGGCTTCGCCAAGAACGGCCTGAAATTCTTCAAACTGTTCGCGCCATCGGGCGTGCCTGGTTACATTTTGCCGTTCGTGATCCTGATCGAAGTGATCTCGTTCTTCTCGCGCCCGCTCAGCCACGCGGTTCGTCTCTGGGCGAACATTCTGGCAGGCCACATTCTTCTCAAGGTCTTCGCGGGCTTCGTGCCTGCGTTGTTCGCAGCGGGCGGCGTCTTCACGGCGTTGTCAATCCTACCGCTGGGGATGACGGTCGCGCTCTATGGTCTCGAATTCCTGGTTGCGTTCTTGCAAGCCTACGTGTTCGCGATCCTGACCTGCATCTACCTCAACGACGCGCTTCATCCGGGGCACTAAACGCCCCTTCATCACAACCAAAGTTTTTCGAAGGAGTTCATCATGGACGCGGAAGCCGCAAAGTACATTGGCGCTGGTTTGGCCTGCTTGGGCATGTTGGGCGCCGCCATCGGCGTGGGCAACATCTTCGGCAGCTTCTTGTCTGCCGCGATCCGTAACCCGTCGGCCGCCCAAGGCCAGTTCGGCAACCTGATCTTCGGCTTCGCCGTGACGGAAGCTCTCGGCATCTTCTCGCTGCTGATCGCCATCCTGCTGCTGTTCGTGGTGTAATGGCCGACCCGCACGCTTCCGACGCTGGCGCTGTCGACGCGGCTCACGCCGTGGACGCTGCGTATGGGGCTGACGCCGCTGCTGCGGCCGCTCATGGCGGCGAGCATGCGGCGACGTTCCCGCCGTTCGACCAGTCGCTGTTCTCGAGCCAGCTCATCTGGTTCGCGATCACGTTCGCGGCGCTCTATTTCGTTGTCTCGCGCTTCATTATCCCGAACGTCTCGACCGTTCAGGCCAGGCGCGCGGGCACAATTTCGAGTGATCTCGATGCGGCGGCGCTAAAGAGCGCCAAGGCCGAGGAAGCGCGCAATGCGATGGAAAAGGCGACGGCCAAAGCGCGTGCTGACGCCCGCGCGACGGTTGACGCCGCCCGCGCCGAAGTCGTGGCCAAGCTGACAGCCGAGCAAGAGCAAGCCGAAGCCCGCCTCGCCGAGCGCATCGGTGCGGCTGAAGCCAAGGTCACGGCCGCACGCACCGCCGCACTCGCGGAAGTGCCTGGCATGGCCGACGCTCTGGCGCGCGACATCGCCGCCAAGCTCGTCCCGGCCAACGCGTAAGGAGAGCGTGATGGAAGTCACCGCAACCGAGGTCGCGTTTGTCGCGCTGGTGCTGTTCATCGGCCTGCTGGTGTACCTGAAGGTGCCAGCGACGATCATGGGCGCGCTCGACAGCAAGTCCCAAGCCATCGCCAAGGAGCTTCACGACGCGCGTAAGCTGCGTGAGGAAGCCGAAGCGCTGCTGGCCGAATACGAAGCCAAGCGTGCCGCGGCCGAAGCCGAAGCCAAGGCGATCGTCGAAAGCGCCAAGGCGCAAGCTGTTCTGGTCGCGGAAGAAACCCGCGCTTCCATGACGGCCGCGATCCAACGCCGCGAGCAACAAGCCGAGGACCGCATCGCCCAAGCCGAGGCGCGCGCCACCAGCGAAGTGCGCGCCGCCGCCACGGAGGCCGCGATCAACGCCGCCGAAAAGCTGATCCGCGAACGCCTCAACGACAAAGCGCAAAGCGCGCTCGTCGCCGAAGGCGTCGCAGAGCTCGGCCGCAAGTTCGGCTAAGCCAGCGACAAGCTAAAACAGTTCGAGGGCGGGGCTTCACGGCTCCGCCCTCTTCTTTATCGCGAACCGCTCGCACGTTTGACATGCGCGATCACGCCCCCTAATCCCGACGCATTCTTCGGGGAGTAGCCGGCCGCTCTGAGCGGCGCCCGCCGTCAACATACTTGCCTCTCACAAGGCATGGCGCGGGAGACGGACGACAGTCCAGATTGGCGAGACCGACGATACCGCCGCAAGCGAGGGCCGCTTTGCGTGCGCGTGTCGTCGTGTCGTTGCAGGCCCCAGGAAGTTCTCACATGGAAGCACTCTGGATTTCGACCGGGATCGTCGCGCTCGCCGAGATTGGCGACAAAACCCAATTGCTCGCTATCGTGCTCGCCGCGCGGTTTCGCAAACCGCTACCGATCATCGCCGGCATCTTCGTCGCCACGCTGCTGAACCACGCAGCCGCCGCCGGCCTCGGCTACATCATCGCGCAATGGCTGAGCGGCGACATCTTCCGCATCGCCGTGGGCGTGAGCTTCATCGCAATGGCCGCCTGGGCGCTGATCCCCGACAAGGAGGACGATCGCGCCGAACACATGAACGCCGGCGGCATCTTCGTGACCACGCTCGTCGCGTTCTTCCTCGTCGAGATCGGCGACAAGACGCAGATCGCAACATCGCTGCTCGCGGCGCGCTATCAGGAGATCGCGTTGGTCACAATGGGCACCACGCTCGGCATGATGCTCGCCAACGTCCCAGCTGTGGTCCTGGGCGAAGCCGTCACGAAAATCGTGCCGCTGAGCTACGTGCGCGTCTCGGCAGCGTTCGTGTTTCTGCTGATCGGCCTCTGGGTCGTCGGCGACACGCTGCTGCGCTAGGCCTCCATGCTGTCGAGCGCAGCGAGAAAGAGGGGCGGCGTCGTGCGCCACGACGCGCAACGCGCCCCTCCGCTTCGCGCTACGCGCTCACCACCTCCCCGCGCGGCGGGGAGGACAGCTCGCGCCTTACTCCGCCGCCTGCTTGGCTGCGCTGTTCACTTCCGGCTTCCAGCGCAGCTTCGGCTGACGCGCGGCGCGCGTGTCATCGAGACGACGCATCGGCGCCAGCTTCGGCGCTTGCTTGAAGAACTCGACTTCGCCCGCGTTCACGCGCTCGGCCAACGCGATCATCACATCGGCAAAGCGATCAAGCTCGCGCTTCGGCTCGGTCTCGGTCGGTTCGATCAGCATCGCGCCGTGCACGACCAGCGGGAAATACGTCGTGAACGGATGATAGCCCTCATCCAGCAAAGCCTTGGCCATATCGATCGTCTCGACGCCCTTCGGCTTGATCGAGCTATCGTCCAACAACACTTCGTGCATGCACGGCCGCTCGCCGAAAGGCGCGTTGAAATGCGGCTTCAGGCGCGCAAGCAAATAATTCGCGTTCAGCACCGCGTCTTCCGCGACTTGACGCAGACCATCGCTGCCGTGGCTCATCATGTAGGTGAGTGCGCGTGTGAACATGCCCATCTGGCCGTGGAACGCACACATGCGGCCAAACGCTTGCGTGCCGTCGCAATGTTCGCGCAATTCGCGCACCTCGCCACGCTTCACGATATGCGGCGCCGGCGCGAACGGCGCCAGTGCAGCGCTCAGCACTGTCGGCCCAGCGCCCGGTCCGCCGCCGCCGTGCGGCGTCGAGAACGTCTTGTGCAGATTGATGTGCATCGCATCGACGCCCAGATCGCCCGGACGCACCTTGGCGACGATCGCGTTGTAATTGGCGCCGTCGCAATAGAAATAACCGCCCGCTTCGTGGATCGCATCGGCGATGCGCTTGATCTCCGGCTCGAACAAACCGCACGTATTCGGGTTCGTCATCATGATGCCGGCCACATCCGGCCCAAGCTTGGCCACCACATCATCCAAATGCACGCGGCCATCATCGCGCGCGGGGATTTCGTCAACGATGAACCCAGCCGCCACGGCCGTCGCCGGGTTCGTGCCGTGTGCGCTTTCGGGCACCAGCACGCGTTTGCGCGTCTGCGCTTCGCCGCGCGCTTCGAGTGCGGCCTTGATCGCCAGCATGCCGCAGAATTCACCATGCGCGCCAGCCTTCGGCGAGAGCGCCACGGCCGGCATGCCGGTCAATTCCATCAGCCAATGCGCCAGCTCATCCATCAGTTCGAGCGCGCCTTGGATTGTGGAGGTCGGCTGCAACGGGTGCAGATCGGCGAAGCCCTCAAAGCGCGCCGCGCGCTCGTTCAAACGTGGGTTGTGCTTCATCGTGCACGAACCCAACGGGAAGAGGCCAAGATCAATCGCGTAATTCTTTTGGCTCAAGCGCACGAAATGGCGCATGGTCTCGGGCTCCGAGAAGCCCGGCAATTCGAGTGCGGCCTTGCGGCCCAAGCCGCCCAGCTTCTCGTACTTGCCGCCCTTCGGCTCAGGCAGATCAACGCCGGTGCTGGTGGCGTGACCCGATTCAAAGATGAGCGACTCAGCCTGTTGCAGACCCTTGTTGCCGGATGTGGTTTCGTAGGTCATGCGAGCACCTTCTTCAGCGCATCAGCGTAAGTCGCGATGTCGTCATGCGTGTTCATTTCCGTGGCGCAGGTGATGAGCACATCATCCATGCAAGCCTTCGGAGCGAGGCGGCTCATGGCGACGCCCGCGATCACGCCCTTCGCAGCTAGCGCATCGACTATTGCTTGCGCCGGCTTCGGCAAGCGCACCGCGATCTCATTGTAGAAGCGCGTCGTCAGCACCTCGACACCCGGCACAGCGCCCAAAGCAAACGCGAGCTGCGTCGCCTTCTCGTGATTGAGCGCCGCCAGCTGGCGCAAGCCCTTCTCGCCCAGCAGCGTCATGTGGATCGTCCACGCGAGCTGGCACAGACCGGAATTGGTACAGATGTTGCTCGTCGCCTTCTCCCGGCGAATGTGCTGCTCGCGCGTCGAAAGCGTCAGCACGAAGCCGCGCTTGCCGTCCGCGTCGACCGTTTCGCCGGCCACGCGGCCCGGCATCTGGCGCAGATATTTTTCCTTTACCGTGAAAAGGCCCACATACGGCCCGCCAAAGTTCAGAGCATTGCCGATCGACTGGCCTTCGCCGCAGACGATATCGGCGCCATACGAACCGCCCGGCTCGACGAGGCCGAACGCCGTGCATTCGGTGAACGTCGCCACCATCAGCGCGCCTGCGCCGTGCGCGGCTTCACGGATCTTGGTGAGGTCAGTGATCGTGCCGAACACGTTCGGCGATTGCACGATCACGGCCGCGACATCAGCGCCTAACTTGCCCGTCACCGCCACTTCGTCATCGATCGCCGCTGGCAGCGCCACAATCTCCAAGCCCAAGGCTTCGCACGCCGTGCGCGCGGTCTCGATATAGTGCGGATGTACCCCGCCGGAGAAGACGATCTTCTTCCGCTTGGTCACGCGCGCGGCCATCATGGCCGCCTCCGCGCAGGCGGTCGAGCCGTCATACATCGAGGCGTTCGACACTTCCATGTCGAGCAAAGTCGCGACCTGGCTCTGGAATTCGTAGAGCGCCTGCAGCGTGCCTTGCGCGATCTCCGGCTGGTAGGGCGTGTACGCGGTCAGGAATTCGCTGCGCTGAATAAGGTGATCCACACTCGCCGGCACGTGATGGCGATAGGCGCCCGCGCCAAGGAAGAACGCCGTGCGGCCCGCGGGCGTATTCTTCTCCGCCAAGCGCTGCATGTGGCGATGCACTTCAATCTCGCCCTGCGCCCGCGGCAGATCGACCAAATCCTTCAGCAACGCGCCCTTCGGCACATCGACAAAAAGCTCATCTATCGATGTCGCGCCAATGACGCTCAGCATTTGCTGGCGGTCAGCATCAGTGAGTGGGAGATAACGCATCAAAGACCCTTCACGTAATCGGCGTACGCGGCTTCATCCATCAGCGCGTCGAACTCAGCCTTGTTGGCGATCTTCAACTTCACGAACCAGCCACGGTCTTGCGGGGCGTCATTGATGATCTGCCAATTCTCGCCCTTGATTTCGGCGTTCGCGTCCACGATCTCGCCCGAGACCGGCGCATACACGTCCGACGCCGTCTTCGCGCTTTCGACCACGGCCATGTCCGCGCCTTGCGCGAAGCTTGCGCCCACAGCCGGCAACTCGGCGTACACAACATCACCCAATTGCTCAGCCGCATACGTGCTGATGCCAACGGTCGCGACATCGCCTTCGAGGCGGACCCATTCGTGATCTTTGGTGAAGCGTGTGGTCATTTGCGGTCCCCTCAAGCCTTCTGCGGGCGGTGATATTTGTGCGGCACGAACGGCAGCGCCACGATGGTCGCCGGCCGCGCCTGGCCACGAATGATGAGATCGATTCCGGCGCCGAGTTCAGCGAATTCGGCATCGACGTAGCCGATCGAAATCGGTGCATTCAAAACAGGCGAGAAACCGCCGCTGGTGACGATGCCTACGCGGCGGCCAGCCGCCTGGATTTCCACGCCCTCGCGCGCCGGCGCGCGATCGTTGGGGCGGATGCCGACGCGCTTGCGCTTGGCGCCATTCGCCAACTCAGCAGCGATGCGTGCGGCGCCCGGAAAATCCTTCGCTTCGCGACGGCGCTTCTGGATCGTCCACGCGAGATCGGCCTCGATCGGCGACGTGGTCGCATCAAGATCGTGCCCATAAAGGCAAAGCCCAGCTTCCAAACGCAGCGAATCCCGCGCGCCCAGGCCAATCGGCTTCACGTCCGGATGGGCCAAGAGCGCGTTGGCCAGATCAGTCGCGTGCTCGGCGCGCACGAGAATCTCGTAGCCGTCCTCGCCGGTATAGCCCGAGCGTGTCACCGTGAGCCGGCCGAACGCGTCGTAGCGCTTCACGCTCATAAAACTCATCTGGGCCAAAGCCGGATCGATCACCGCGGCCGCCGCCACGTGCGCGCTCGGCCCCTGCAGCGCCAGCAAGCAGCGATCATCGGCGCGCACGAGATTGGCTTCGCCCTTGGTCGCACCCTCGATCAGCGCCCAATCTTGATGCTTACAGCCGGCATTGACGACGATGTAGAGATCGCCCGCAGCGCCCGGCTCGGCCGGCCGCGCGATCATCAGATCATCCAAAACGCCGCCTTCGGCATTGGTGATCATCGTGTAGCGAACCTGTCCCGGCTTCAGGCCCTGAATATCGGCCGGCACCAAACGCTCGATCAGCGAGGCTGCCTTCTTATGCGCGGCCTCGCCCTCAAGCCCATGTCCCTTCGGCAGCGCAAAGAAGCACGGCCCCATGTGCGAGACATCGAACAGGCCCGCATGGCTCCGCGTCCAATTGTGCTCAGCGATCAGCCCCTCGAACTGCAGCGGCATGTCGTAGCCGGCGAAATCGCCGAACTTCGAGGTGCGCGCGCGCCAAAGCGCGTCGAGCGGTAGCTTCATTGGTGATCCGGCTTCGGCCATGTGTTTCCCAGGTACGCGTGGCGCATGCCTTTCGGCACGCTACCCCCGCTGTCCTGGCGCCTGAGAGATTCACCGCATCTGGTTCGCGGCTTACTCCGTCGGCGGCAGCTCTACCCAAAGAGCGGCACTTTCCAGCGTGTTCATCCCCCCGCGGTCCGGTTCCCTGAGAGTTTCCGGGGCGGTTGCTCCTTCGGGGGCGGCATCTTTGGCCGCGCTCTCCCACGGGGTTCGCTTGTTTGGCCGGCGCGGGGCGACTCACCGTCGGCCCGATCCGTTAAGGCGGAAACTGGTCGCGCGCCTGGGCGGAGTCAATTGCGACAAGCGGCCGAGCAGCGGGATTCCCACTTCGTTCGCGCAAGATCGCGCGCCCGGTGTGCAGCGCCCTATTCACAAGTCCAATCTGGCGGCCTTTTCGCCTGACTAAGGGGCGACGTTCCAGGGACGTTCGTTAGCCGAACCAGAGCAGCGCTTCGCCACGCAGAACGGCGTCGGCCTCCGGCGTGTATTTGTCATTGGAGGTTTCGTTTGGATGCAGGTTGAGCCCGCGCAGGATTTGCAGCGGTGCACGCGATCCCTTTCGCGCGCGCACAATCACACGCTTTGCGCTGGCCTGTGCGTTCGGATAAATTGGCAGCACCTCGACGCCGCCAAGACGGCCATCGAGCGCCACCAGAATTTCGCCAAGACGATGCGCGCGATGAATGAGCGTCAGCGTCGCTTGCGCGCGCATGCGGTTGGACCAGACCTTGACCCAATCCCCAATGGGGCGATCTGCGAGATACGCGGCGCGCTTGCCTTCCGACGGATCGCGCCCCTCGCCTGGCGTATCGTAGGGCGGATTGAAGAAGACGTGATCGAACAAACCGTAATCGGCGCCCGCATCGAGCGCATCGCCTTCGATGATCTGCGTGCGATGCAATGCAGCATTGAGCTCGACATTCTGCCGCGCCACATCAGCAAAAGCCGTATCGCGCTCAATGCCAACAAACGTGACGTCGCCCTCATGTCGCGCCGCTACCGCCAACAGCGCCGCCCCCACGCCACAGCACGGCTCAACAACGCGCGCGCCTTCTGCAATCACACGCGGCAAACTCGCCGCCAACAAAAGCGTATCGACGTTGACGCGGTAACCGCGCGCGGGTTGGCGTATGCGCACGCGCCCGCCCAAAATCGCGTCTTCCGTCAGTTCCGTCACAAGCAAATCCTATGCGACCCTTGGGCGCTGCGACGGGAACCCGGCTTGACCGGCGCCCCCGCTCCCACCATCGTCCGGCCACCTTTGAGGTCAAGCGGAGAGGCAATTGGGACCGGCGGTCGGACCTGCCAAACAAGCCGCCGGCGCACCGCATGCGGTCGACCGGTTGGCCGCGCTTTTGGCCGACGATCTCGCCGCCGTCGATGTGCTGATCCATCAGCATATGGCCAGCCCCGTCGGCGTCATTCCCAATCTCGCAGCGCACCTGATCGACGCTGGCGGCAAGCGCATACGCCCTTTGATCACGCTGGCTGCAGCGCGCCTGCTTGGCGGCGGCGGCGATGGCGCACGCAAGCTGGCGACCGCGGTTGAGTTCGTGCACTCCGCGACTTTGCTGCACGATGACGTCGTCGATCTTTCCAACATGCGCCGCGGCAAGAAAGCCGCGAACCTCATCTGGGGCAATTCGGCGAGCGTGCTGGTGGGCGATTTCTTATTCGCGCGCTCGTTCACCTTGATGGTCGAGACCGGCGACATCCAAGTGCTCGACATTCTTTCGCGCGCCGCCTGCGTCATCGCCGAGGGCGAAGTGATGCAACTCGCCGCCGCCAACGACGCCGAGACCACACGCGAACGCTACATGGACATCATCGCCGCCAAGACCGCGGCGCTCTTCTCCGCCGCCGGCAAAGCTGGCGCGGTCGTCGCCGGCCGCCCAGGCGCAGAGGCGACAGCGCTTGAAACTTACGGCCGCGAACTTGGTCTCGCCTTCCAACTCGTCGATGACGCGCTCGATTATGGCGGCCTCTCCGCCACGATGGGCAAAAACGCCGGCGACGATTTCCGCGAAGGCAAAGTGACGCTGCCGCTCGTGTTCGCACGCGAAGCTGGCGACGAAAGCGAACGCAGCTTCTGGCGCCGCGTCATCAGCGGCGAACGCACCGACGACGATTTCCACCGCGCCGTCGCGCTCATCCGCCGTCACGATGGCATCGCGCTCACCCTGCAAGCCGCCCGCGACCACGCCGTCCGCGCCAAACAAGCGCTCGAAATCCTCCCCGCGAACGCTTATCGCGAAGCGCTAGCCGACCTCCCGGACTTCGTGGTGGAACGGGCCCACTAAACCGGGTTCAGCTGGTGCAGCAGGATCGAGTTGCCCTCACTATCCAGGCGCACGGCCATCCGACAATGTGGGCCGGGGATCAGTTTGGCCACGGCTTGCGCCGACAGCGCGCTCATCTCTTTTTCGCTTTCGCCCCGCGGTCGTGGCCTGCAATTCCTCAAGCAACGCATCGGGTCGCTCCTAGTTCGCGGCCCAGATTTCGCGATAACGCTCAATCCAATCCACGGCCTCCTCCAATGGTTTAATCTCAAGCTTGCGCGGCCTGCGTTGCGCGTCTTGGCCAATGGAAATGAGCCCCGCGCGCTCCAGCACTTTGAGATGCTTGGAGATCGCCGGCTGGCTCATGTCGAACGGTTCAGCGAGTTCCGAAACAGACGCCTCCCCCGTCGCCAAGCGCGCCACAATTGCGCGCCGCGTGGGATCGGCGAGCGCAGCGAATGTGGCGTCAAGGGCGGCGGCGTTTTGCATAACCTTTTGGTTATATATAAAGACGCGCGGCGTCAATCCCAATTTGCATTCACAGATTTCAGGGATCGATGAGCCCTCGCTCGCGCGCCCAATTGTGGGTGAAGGCGGAGAGGATGACGGCCAAGACAACAAGACCAATGAGCGCGATCCATTCTGCGGCAAAGTCCGGCTCGCGCGCGACCGCAAACGCCAACACACCACACGCAATAGTCGCCAACCAATAAGCGACAGCCACCGCTTCTCGGCTCAAGCCGCCACGGATCGCGATCTGATAATGGTGCTCAACGTGCCCCTTGAAGAGCGATCGCCGCCGCCACACGCGCCACACCAAAGTGATCAACGCATCCGCGAGGATCGGGAAGAAGGCAATCACCGGCACAAACGGCGATGCGCCTGTGCGAATGATCACGATCAAGGATGCGAATGCTGCCAAGGCGCCCCCGAACAACGCGCCGGAATCGCCCGCGAACAATCGGCCGCGCGGAAAATTCCAAATCAAAAAGCCGAGCGTCGCCCCCGCCCCACAGAGCGAAATCGCCGCGCCACTCGGCGCACCGCCAGCAAGCGAGATAAAGGCAAGCGCAACAAGACCGAAACCAACACACCCCATGGCCAAGCCGTTCGCGCCGTCCATGAAGTTCACGCAATTAATCAGCGTGAATATCCAAAGCGCCGTGCCAAACACCGCCGCTAAGTAGGAAACAACAAGAACGACATCGCCGCCGAGCGGAAATACGCTGATCGGCCCGATCACCAACGAAGCCGCGATCGCGATCAGTGAATAGAGCGCGAACTTCAACGACGCTGGCAGATCGAGTGCGTCATCAACGAAACCGATCATCAGCAAGGGATAGGAAAACGCCGCCGACATCCACAACAGCCGCTCGCCGTGTGGATTCACTTCGTAGCGCCAAACGCTCGAATAATTGAGCAGCAACAGCATCGCCGCCGCATAGCCGACGCCAATGCCGAGCCCCCCGCTGGTGCGTGTAGCTTGGCCGTGTTGTTTGCGTGGAATGTTGGGGTGATCGATCGGCCCGAACCAGATGATCATCCGGCACGCGATCGCACTAGCGACGAGCGCGACGATCACGACGGTCAGCAAGTCCTGAAACACGCGCTACACCCCGCCCGAGCACCTGGGCTATCGCACGCCGGGTTGCAGCGTCAAGCGCCGCCCAGGCGCGTCTCTGCAATCCACCAGGTCTTATGACGCGCCTTCAATTTCGCGCACAACGCTTTCGCCCCGCTCCAGTCCGCCAGCAACGCAAAACAGGTCGCGCCGCTACCTGAGAGGCCCGCGTAGCGCACGGTTTCCTGCGCCCGCAAGCTTGCCAAAACGTCAGAAACCACAGGCGCAAGCGCGATCGCCGGGGCCTCGAGATCATTGCCTGTCACGCTGATGTGATGCAGCGCCTCTTCCTCTGTTTGCCAATGCGGCGTCGGCGCATCGCGCAACGCTGAGCCCAGCTGCATCGCATCGAACTGGCGATAGACTGCTGGCGTCGCGAGCGATGTCATCGGATTGATAAGGACCGCTGGAAATTCCGGCAGCGCCATCGGCGCGCAATCCTCACCAAGGCCCGTCATGTAGGCCGACGCGCTGGCCGCGAAGAACACCGGCACGTCCGATCCCAGCCCACGACCAAGTTCGGCCAATTGCGCATGACTCCAATCAAGCCGCCAGAGCGCGGAGAGCGCGCGCAAAGTCGCCGCCGCATCCGACGATCCACCGCCAATGCCGGAGGCGATCGGCAAACGCTTCTCCAGAATAAGCTTCGCTTTTGCTGGCACGCCCGCCGCCTGCGCCAGCGCGCGCGCGGCGCGCAGAACGAGGTTGTCGTCATCCCCCGCCAGTGTTTTCGCAAACGGGCCGCGAATAGTCAGCGATAGATCTTCGCTCAGACCAGCTTCAACGAAATCACCGACATCCGCGAACGTCACTACGCTTTGCAGCGGATGCATCCCGTCATCGCGCGGTTTGCCAACCCGCAGCGTCAGATTGACCTTCGCCGGGGCGAAGACGCGGATATTCATCGATTGGCCGACCGGCGCGCAGGCTCCGCCGGCAATCCTGTTTCGAGTTTGGCGCGGATCGTATCGGGTTCATCGGGCTCGTAGCTCAAGGCCCGTTCCCATTGGAAGCGCGCTTCAATGCGCCGGCCCATACGCCAATACACGTCGCCCAAATGATCGTTGAGCGTCGGATCAGCCGGCTCCAATTCCACGGCGCGCTCCAAGAGCTCAAGCGCGCGCGGATAATCGCCCATGCGGAAATAGGCCCAGCCCAAACTGTCGATGATTGCCCCTGAGAACGGTCGCAGCTCGACGGCGCGCTGGATCATAGCGAGGCCTTCGTCCAAACGCTCGCCGCGATCAATCCAGCTATAGCCCAGATAGTTCAGCACATCTGGCTGATCGGGCGAGAGGCGCAACGCTTCTTGGATATCGGCCTCGGCCTCGGGCCAACGCCCCAGCCGCTCACGCGCCGCGCCGCGCGCGAAGTACAATCGCCAATCGTTTGGCTGCGCGGCGATCAATTGCGAATAGAGCGGCTCAGCGTCGTCGTAGCGACCAAGGTTGCGATACATATCCGCGAGCGTGCGCGTCGCGCGCAGATCGCCTGCTTGTGCATTGGTTGAAGCCAGCGCCAGCGCGCCATCCTCGTCGCCCGCATCCAGCAACACCCACGATTCAGTGATGCGCGCGTTGCCGGCGTACGGCGAATCCGCCGGCACGTTTGCGAGCATCTGCCGCGCGAGCGCCGGATGACCCAATTGGTTCTGTTGCTGCGCGAAGGCTATGCGCGCGCCATCGAAGCTGGGATCGAGCATCAGCGCCAGCGTAAGCGACGCCAGCGCGTTGGTCGCGTCATGCTCCTGCTGGAAGATCGCCGACATGCCGAAAAACGCAACCGCCGCGCCCTGCGCTGGCGTCAGCGGTTCGCGCGCCACGACCCCTCCCGCTTCCAACCGCGCGCGTGCTGCAGCGAGCCCTGGGTTGACGCGGTTTGCTTCTTCGCTCAGCAGCGCAATTGCCTGATCACGGGCGCCGCGTCGCACCAGCAGATCCGCATGGCGCTCCACGCCGCTTGGCAGAAAGAGCCCACCCGCGCGCGCTGCTTGGTATGCTTGCAGCGCTTCGTCTTGTCGGCCGGCATAATCGAGCGCCATTGCCTGCTGGTATGCGAATAGGCCACCGTACTGACGGATTTGCGTCAGCGGCGCGAGATCGACCAACACTTCATCGACACGGCCTTGGCCCGCGCGCGCCCACACGAGCAACATACGGCCGAGCAATTCCTCCGCCGCCGGGCCTTCGAGTGTTTCAGCCTGCTCAGCAACAGCGCCCCAGCGCCGCGCCGTCAGTGCATCGACGCCGCGCACCAGATGGACATAGCCGGGCGCACCGGTCGTAGCCGCCATGCGCGATGCTCGTCGCGCACGTTGCGCATCGCCGATCGCCAGCGACGAAATCACAGCGCCATTGAGCAGACCTTCATCGCGCGGCGCACGCGCGAGCGCCGCGAAGTAGCGATCCGACGCGACTTGATGGTCGTCACTCATATTGGCGATGCGACCGATCAGATAATCGGCATAAGCGCCGGAGCGCGTCACTGGCGGGGGACCTGCGCTTGTCGCGCACGCCGCCATGCTAAGACACGCGGCCAGCGCCGCAGCACGCAACATTAGAGGTCTTCCCGCTGCGACGGGGCGTCCGGCAGATTGACCTGCGGCAAATCGCGACGACGCGGCGCAGGCGTGGTGAGCCCGCGTTGCACTTTCTGCTCAAGATCACGACGGCGGATCGCATCGGGGCGCGCTTCCAAAGCTTGGCGCCATCTAGCGCGCGCATCGTCACGACGATTGAGGCGCCAATAGATGTCGCCCAAATGGTCGAGCACTTCGGCGTTCGGATCATTGGCCGAGAGATCATTGGCGCGTTCGATCAGGGCGCGCGCCTGGTCGAAATGGCCGTAGAGGTAATAGGCCCAGCCCAAGCTATCGATCACGGCGTAATCGGTCTGGCCATAATTGAAGCCACGCCACAACAGGCGATAGCCCTCTTCCAAACCTTCCGGACGCTGGATCAGCGCATAGCCCAATGCATTGAGACGCATCACCGAGTCCGGCTGCTCTGCGAACAGCGACCGCGCCATGGCGATGCCTTCGTTCCAGCCGTTCGGATCGTCCATCAGGATCGAGACAACAAGCAATCGCGTATCGACACTGGGATCAATCTCGTACGCCGCGCGCGCGTCGGCGCTTGCGGCGGAGAGATTGCCGGCGAAGCGATGTGCGTAAGCGCGCCAGCCGAGTACGTCCGCGCGATCCTTCGGCGTTGTCGCCATTTCGAGCGCGCGGTTGAACGCTGGGATCGCGCGATCCGCATGGCCGGCGCGGCGATAGATGTCGCCGACCGAAGCGATCACGCCCCAGCGATCGCCCGCCAGGCCAAGCGCACGTTCGGCTGCTGCAATCGCGGCTGTGTCGTTGTTGCGCTCAAGCTGGATCGATGCGCGGACGATTTCCGCATCCGGCGCGAATACGCTCGTTGCCGGCAATTGGTCGATGATGCGCTGCGCGCCATCGGCGCCCTGCGCGCCGAGCGCTTGTTGCGCTGCGTACAAGCGCCAATCATTGGCGTCGCCCGCCAGCAAGACGCCGAGCTGCAACAGCGCCGTGCCGTTCTCTGATGCAAAGCCCGGCTCTGGCGCTTGCTGCGAGAGCATCTGGGTCAGCATCTCGGCTTGCGTCAGATATTCCGAGAGGAAGATGAGCCAGCGGCCCGTCGCACTTACCGGCGTCAGCGCAGCCTCAAACGGCTCTTGGCCTGCTTCCAGGCGCGCGATGTTGGCTTGCACGTCGGCCGAACGCGGCGCAAAGCCGACGACGATGTCGTAGTACCGGCGCGCTTCTTCACGGCGACCCAAGCGGTGGCTGACGAGCGCGGCGCGATAGACGGCGTGTGTGACGCGCGGCGCGTTGAGCGCGCGTTCGAATTCTTCGGTGTTTTGCGGCTCGGAATCGCCTGGCGGCGTCGTATCCAGGCGCTCGACCATAAGTGCATAAACGGCCGCAGCTTCCTGTAGGCGCCCAGCCGATTCAAACACCAGCGCGCGCGCCACTTCCGGCAGTGGCGCCGGCAGATTGTCCGCCGCGGCGTCTACACGTTCAGCGCCGCGATCGACGCGACCTTCGGCGGCGAACAAGAACGGCTCAAGCATGTCCGAGACGCCGCTGTTCAGCCCACCCGGCGCACGCCCAAGCACGGCGCGCGCATCGTCGTAGCGACCTGAGGCGATGTCGTCGGCAAACACCGCAATGATCCAGACTGCATCGGTGGAGCCGTCGGCAAGCTGGCGGCGCCCCTCGCCCACAAGGTAATCGATGTCGGCCTGCTGCAGCGCGGCTTCCGGTGTTTCGTAGGTACGATCCGCAGCTGCGTTCGGCGGCGAGGTTGTGCGTAGCAGATCGTTCGTCGCCACACCCTGCTCGATCGCCGACGCCGGCGCCGCAGCTGCGGCGCTTTCGGGCGCCTTGACTT
>Ga0315906_10005113_pt1 | contig 16579 bp, 16 predicted proteins | sample LakEriMetagenome_4_FD_203526 | JGI IMG/M metagenome (GOLD analysis project Ga0315906, IMG submission 203526) | Freshwater fungal communities from buoy surface, Lake Erie, Ohio, United States - Buoy 2 MA122 | ecosystem: Environmental > Aquatic > Freshwater > Lake > Lake biofilm | place: USA...
ACTTCTGCATGCTGGCCGCCCTGTGGGCTGGCACGGTGCGCGCTTCGGCGCAAACGACCTATACGTACAACGGTTCGACCTGGAGCCCCTCAGCACCCCTTTTTGCCGCCGGCAATTCGGTGGTGGTGTCGTCGGGTTCGGTGGCGTTTAGCGCGTTAAACGTGTACGACGCCAACTCGGCTGTCGTGGACTACAATCTACAACCGGCGCAGAGTTTTACGGCTGCCTATAGTGGCAAGCTGGGATGGGTTTCGGTGGTTTCGTCGCCCACGATGCAAGCGGGTAAAACGTTTACGCTAACGGTGTACAACGGAACAGTCACCTACCCGCCGACCAGTTTGCCCGTGCTAGCCACCCAAAACTTTACAACCCTTGGTGGGGGACTCACCGATGTGATCGGACTGACGAGCTCGGTTTCGCTCACGGCAGGCCAGGAGTATACGCTGCACCTGACGACCGCTGAGGTCTTGGCGGCGGGCGAAGGTTGGATGCGCACGGATGTCAACCAAGATGTCCATTCCGGAGGGGCGTGCACCTACAGTGGCTATACGAGCATCAACCCAAGTAACAAGCACGATTTATGGTTCCGCGCCGGGTACGACCTGGAACTCAACGGCCTCAGCATCGCCACAGGGGCGAGTGTGACCCTGGACGGCAGCGACCTTCACCTATCGGGTACACTGTCAAACGACGGAACGCTCACCCTAGCGGCGTCTGATGGAACCTACGCCCAACTTAAGGTCGATGGACTCGTTCAGGGGTCGGGTCAAGTGGTTCAGAACCAGTACCTGAAGGGGACCGGATACCACGCCTTGGCGTCGAGTACGACCACGGGCTTTACCACAACCTCTGGGAATTCGGCCGCTCTTTTTGCCTACGACGCGGCCTTGGGTAGCTACGTTGCGAGCCCCAGTCTCACGAGTCCCGGCATAGGTTACTTTGGAGAGCTCAACGCCGCGGGCGGGTTTACCGCGGCGGCGGGCGCGTTTTCGGTGACCGGAGTGCCGAACACTTCCCACACCTACAACCTGGGGCATAGTACGACGGTGGCGTCGGGCGGGTCGGGTTCCGGATGGAATTTGGTCGGCAATCCCTTCCCCTGCGGCCTGGATTGGAACAGTGTAATTGACTCAAATCTCGGGCAAAATGTAAACAATGCCGTGTACATCTGGGAGCCCTCTACGGCGATCTACCATTATTATGTGAACGGAATTCTTCCGCCACCCACCGGGGTTTTGCTCGCCTCAGCAGGGGTGGTGGCTCCACTTCAGGCCTTTTGGGTGCAAACCACGCAGACCAATGCAGTCATCGCGACGACGATGGCGGCGAACGGAACCATTTCTGTTCCCGCTTCATTCTATAAGCAAGCGCCCGACAACCTGCATCTCACGTTGACGGAACTCACCGCTGCCGCCCCTCGCGATTGGGCATGGGTGCTGCACCAACCCTCGGCCAGCCCAGGGTTTGACGGAGAATTTGACGCCTGGAAGCTTCCGAATGGAGTAAATAAGCCCAGTATTGCGGTAGTTGACGACGTCCAGTACATGGCAGTGAACGCGTTGGACCTCAATCAGGCTCAATGCCTTGACCTCGAAGTAAAGGGCCAGCTGGGCGAGCGCTACCGCCTGGATCTCGATCAGGCGGTGACAGGCGACTGCTATCGGGTGCTGCTCGAAGACCGTCTGACCCAAACGGTGACCGAACTCAGCAGTTCCCCCTATGACTTTGTGCATTCGGGTTGGAATTCAGAGTCGCCCCGCTTTTCGCTATGGTTTACTCCCGGAGTGGCGATGGAGGTTTCAGAAGTGGTTCCGGTAGCGGCGGCCACGAATTTGGATTGGGTGATGCATTCCCACGGCCGATGGACGGCAAGTCCCTCGGGGGTTGAGCGCGAAGTCCAGGTGTATTCCCAGCTCGGGATGCTTTGCTATCAGTCCTCACTCAGATCCGATCAGCCTTATTTTGATTTTACGACCGCGTCTGGAACCTACCTCGTAGTTCTTACCAGTCCGAGTGCGCGCAGCGCCCATCCCGTAGTAGTAGCCAATTAATGAAGTTTCTTTTCCTATTTGCGGCCTTTGCGGCCGCTACGTTCGGCGTGCGCGCCCAAGTAGAGGACCCCTTTCAAGAGGCTTTTAAAGACATGTTTGAGTTGGTAGAGCACCCCTACATTCCTCAAGGTGCGATGGACACGCCGCCCCCACCGGGGGTTCCGCTCGACGGAGGCCTTACGGCATTGCTCGCGGCAGGAGCTGGTTTGGGTTACCGCCGGTTCCGCGCGCGACAAAAAAAGTAAAATCCGGTTATACCCGAACAGAGGGTATGAAAAGCATCCGGTTATAACCGGATTTCACTTTTTACAATCCCTTTACTACGCGGTCGATCGCCAACAAGCGCTCCACCATCGGCTCGAGCGCCTCCAACGGAAGCTGGCTAGCCGCGTCGCACAGGGCTTCGGACGGGCAAGGGTGGGCTTCGAGAAAGAGTCCGTCGATTCCGGTGGCCACGGCCGCGCGGGCGAGGGTTTCGAGGTACTGGCGGGCGCCGCCGCTGGGGTCGGCCGAAGGAATTCCGTACTTGCGAATGGAGTGCGTCGCATCAAACACCACGGGGTAGCCGGTCTGCTTGAGCTCGTAAAAGGCGCGCGGATCGACCACGAGGTCGTTGTAGCCAAAGGTGTACCCGCGCTCGGTCAAAATAATGTCGCGGTTGCCGGTCGACTCAACCTTGGCGCACACCTTGGCCATGGTGCTCGGAGCCACCATCTGCCCGTGCTTGAGGTTGATCGTGCGCCCCGTGCGCGCCGCCTCAACCACCAGCGTGGTCTGCATGCACAGGTATGCCGGAATCTGCAAAATGTCCACCACCTCAGCCACCGGCTTGGCCTGGTCGGGGTAGTGAATGTCAGTTAAGAGGCGGAACCCGTACTGCCGCTTCACCTCCGCTAAAATTGCAAGGCCCTCATCCAGTCCCGGCCCCATGTAGTAGTCGACAGAGCTCCGGTTGTCCTTCTGAAAGCTCGATTTGTAAATCACCTCGCTGAGCGGAAGGCGTTCGCGCACCCCCGCCAAATGGTCGGCCACCCGCAGGGCCGTGTCGAGGGATTCTATGACGCAGGGTCCGGAGATCAAAAACATAAGGCTAAGGTCCGATGCAAATTTTGAAATCCGGTTATACCCGAATCTGTGGTGCGATGCAAATTTTGAAATCCGGTTATACCCGAATTTTTAGGGCATGTCGGATTGGCGTCAAAAGGTTTTGTCCGGAACTAACCGGATTTTACTTTTTTCAGTAGTCGTTCTTGTGTAAGCAGATTTGCTTATATTTGATTTATGTCTAATGATCTGCTAAAGTTCCGTGGATCCCATCCGGGAATCGCGCTCGAGCGCGTGCTGCGCGAGCGTGGAATAACTAAGCGCAGTTTGGCGTTGGCAATAGGAACCCATCCGCAAACGTTAAATGCGGTCGTTAAAGCCCGCAGGCCCTTAAGTGTAGCACTTGCCTTGCAAATCGAGTCCTATTTAGCTTTAAAAGAGGGGGCGTTAGCGGAGCTTCAGTTGTGGTACGACATCCGAATGGCCAAGGAGGCACATTGCAATATTCCGCCCAATTTGAGAATTTTAAGGCGGTCACTGTTCTGGGATGCGGATTTCGATAAGCTGGACATGGACGCAAAATCGTCAGCGGTAATTAGGCGTGTTAACGAACGCGGAACGCCAGAAGAGCGAAAGGCTGTTCGTGATTACTACGGAGAGGAACAAGTCAACACCGCGTTGGCGGCTGAGCCAGGAACTTCATATGCCCGGATTAGGCCATGAAGCTCCATTATGACACAGTGAAGCCAGTGCTGTGCACAATCTAATGATCTGGATATAACCGGATTTTACTTTTTTTGTCCGCGCCCGATTCGGATATAACCGGATTTTACTTTTTTCAACCTCGTCCCAAACGGCACCAGAAACCAATAGCCAGAGGCTAAAAGAGCCCGTTCAGCTCCGCGTCAATTTTCTCAATCACCTTGCCGAGGTCCTCGGGCTTGCTGTCAAATTCGAGTTGGTCGACGTCGATGACGAGTAGGCGGCCCTTGTCGTAGCCCTTGATCCACTCGTTGTAGCGTTCGTTGAGGTTCTGCAGGTAGTCGAGGCGGATGCTGTTTTCGTAGGGGCGTCCGCGCTTTTGAATTTGGCGCACCAGCGTCGGAACGCTCGCGTTAAGGTAAATCAGCAGGTCGGGAGCCTTGATGAATTCCTCCATGAGCCCGAAGAGTTCCTGGTAGGTGTTGAAGTCCCGCGAAGACATGAGGCCCATGTCGTGAAGGTTGGGGGCGAAGATGTTCGCATCCTCGTAAATCGTGCGGTCTTGGATGACGTTCTTGTTCTGGCTGCGAAAGCTGTGAATCTGGCGGAACCGGCTGTGCAAAAAGTAAATTTGCAGGTTGAACGACCACCGCATCATGTCGTCGTAGAACTCGTTCAGGTAGGGGTTTTCGTCCACCTCTTCGAAGTGGGGCTGCCAGCCGTAGTGCTTGGCGAGTAGGGTGGTCAGGGTGGTCTTTCCCGACCCGATGTTTCCGGCGATTGCAACGTGCATAGGGTCAAAAATAGGTTATTCTTAGGCACCGAAGCGTGTGAAATGCGTACTTCCGCTTAAGGGACGGCTAGGTCGCTGGTCCGCGCCAAATTGCGGTCATGAATACGAGAAATTTGATAAATACGTATGACTTACTTAAATTCGTACGTATGAGCAAGCAAAAGCTGACCTTGGCCTTGGATCCGGAACTGATTTCGTTCGGAAAAAACTATGCCGCCCAACGGCGCACCACAATCACAGAGGTTTTTGAGCGCTACCTCGCGGCGCTGCGCGATACGGAACTTCCGAAGACGGATGACCCGCTCGTGGCGGCGGTTCGAACTGCGGCACTGCAGCGCGAGCCCATCACGATGGACGAGTTGCACGAACTCCGCGAGCAGAGCCTGCTCGACCAAATGCTGCGCTATGAAACTGGTGCTTGATTCCGACGTCCTGCTGGATTTTTTGCTGGCGCGGAGTGGATTCGTGCACGAAATAGACCACTTAGTGCAAAATCAATACGAATGGAGATTAGATCTCGCCACTTCGGCGTGCGTGCTGCAAAATGTGCACTATATCGCGCGGCGCGGCGGATTCACCCTACCCAACGAGGTGCTGGAGATGCTTTTGGAGCGGGTAACCGTGATTCCCGTGCTCGGCGAGCATTTGGAAGGTGCGCTATCATTTAATGATTTCGAGGATGCCGTGCTGGCCTATGCGGCGGCCGAATGGGGTGCGGACTACCTTATTACGCGGAACCTCAAGGACTTCCGCAAAATTCCAGAGGTGACGAGCCTTACGCCGCGCGAGTTCATCGCACTGCGCGGCGCCAAAAGCTAGAGGTTAGCGCCTATCAGCTCGTCAATCAAGCTGCGATCGTTCATTAGGCGCGGAACTTTGTTTTGCCCACCCAGTTTGCCCTTGGATTTGAGCCAGTTGTGAAAGGTTCCGGTGGGGGCTGCGTGAATGCGTGGCGGATTGAGGACCATGTCTTTGTAGCGCTTGGCTTCGTAGTCTGAGTTGGTCGCCTTGAGTGCGGTGTCAAGGGCTTGACCAAAGGCCTCGAGTGAGTAGGGTGGAGTCTGGAATTCGACCAGCCAGTCGTGGCCGCCGCCGGCTTCGCCGGCCGGCGCCCACCACGGCGCGGCAGTGTACTCGTCGACGAGGGCCCCGGTCTTGCGGCAGGCTTCGGCGATGGCCCGTTCGGCGTTGTCGATCATGAGTTCTTCTCCGAAAGCATTGATAAACAGGCGGGTGCGGCCGGTGATGCGAATGCGGTAGGGCGCGACCGAGGTGAATTCGACGGTGTCGCCGACGATGGTTCGCCAGAGTCCGCCGTTGGTGTTGAGGATTACGGCGTAGCTGACACCAAGCTCGACCTCGGCGAGTGGGATGGCGCGGGATTCCGAACCGTTGAAGTCGGCGACGGGAATGAACTCGTAGAAGATTCCGTGGTCGAGCATGAGGAGCAAGCCGTCGCCGTCGAGGCTGTCCTGAACGGCGAAAAAGCCTTCGGAAGCGTTGTAGGTTTCGAGCCGGCGCGTCGCGGCGGGCAGGATGGCCGCGAACGAGGCCTCATAGGGGGTGTAGGCGACTCCGCCGTGCACAAAGAGTTCGAGGTTGGGCCACACGGCCTCGAGGGTGGTTTCGCCCCGGATCTCTAGGACGCGGCGCAGCAAAACCAGCATCCAGCTGGGGACGCCAAAGAGCGACGTAACGTTTTGACGGGCAACCTGCTGGGCGATTTTTTCGATTTTGGCTTCCCACTCGTCCATGAGCGCCACGTCGTGCGAGGGGGTGGACCGCCAGCTTGCCCACATCGGGAGGTTGTCGATCATGATGGCGCTCAGGTCGCCATAGTACGAGTGCTCGTTGAGCTCGTTGATCTTCGACGATCCGCCCAGCCGGAGGCTGAGGCCATCGTAGAGTTGAGAATCCGGAACCTGTTCTGCGTAAAACGCGAGGAGGTCGCGCCCCACCTTAAAGTGGTTGTCTTCGAGCGACTCGTTCGAAACCGGAATGAACTTGGACTTGGCCGCAGTGGTTCCGGAACTCTTAGCAAACCACTTGGTGACGCCCGGCCAGAGTACGTTGGCTTCGCCGCGCATGCTCCGCTCGATCCAGGGGTAAATCTTGTCGTAGTTGACAATGGGAACGGCCGCCGCGAACTCGGCATACGTCGTGGTTGCCGTGAGCCCGTGCGCTTTGCCGTAGTCGGTCATGGCCGCTGCAGTCATGAGCTCGTGAAAAACGTGCTCTTGGGCCGCCAAGGGCGCGTCGCGCATAGTGTGCAAGCGCGGAACCCGGCTGCTCAAGCGCCAGTTAACGAGGTCGGTGATGGGTGAAAAGGCCATGCGGCAGGGTACCTTTGGTGGGTAGAAGATAGTTCAGATGTCGTTCACTTGGTCCGCCGCGCCCGTGCGCAAAATGATTTTGTCGGTTTCGGAACCGTCGGTGCGCGCTTGGATTCCGATCGGACGCCACCTCGTTGACGTGAACGCCCTGATTGGCAAGCAGCTGCGCCTCGAATGGCCAGGCATGGCCGAGTGCCAATCTTGTGGTGGGATCTTTTCAGAACTCCACGCCCAGGGCTTTTGCCGCAAGTGCTTTTTTGACAGTCCGCTTGCCGGCGCCAGTATTGTTCGCCCCGAGCTGTCTACTGCCCACCTAGGCAAGGCGGACCGCGACCTCGAGTTTGAGCGCGCCTACCAGCTGCAGCCGCACACGGTCTATCTCGCTGACTCGGGCGGAATCAAAGTCGGCGTCACCCGCACCCGCCAGCAGGTCACGCGCTGGCTCGACCAGGGCGCCTCGCAAGCTCACGTGATCGCGGTTACCGAAAACCGATACGAGGCCGGACTCATCGAAGTGGCCCTGAAGCAGCACTTTAGCGACAAAACCGACTGGCGCAAGATGCTTGCTGGCCTCGAGTTTGGCGCCGAATTCGAGAGCGCCGTGGCGCGCGGCGTGGAGGCGATTCCTTTGGACCTTCAGCGCTTTGCGGTGGCCAACGGGGTGAAGCATCGCGCCCACTGGTCACTCGCCAAGGGATTCAATGCAAAGTCGGTCAAGCTAAGCCAGCCCGGCGATGTGCTCGAGGGCATCCTCGCAGGCCAGCGGGGCCAGTACCTGGCCTTCACCGACGGACGCGTCATCAACATTCGCTCGCACGAGGGCCTCTTCCTCGGCCTGCAGGGCTAAAATTTTGTCGAACAGTTTCTTGCGGTACTGGTCGTCCTCGAGGCTGGCCCAAAACAGTTCTTCGAGGGTCTCGGGCTGTTTGGCGTCGAGGTCAAAGTAGGGTTGCAGCTGCGGAACAAATCCGTACACCAAATCCAAGTCAAGTACCTGCGCCACCTGCGCCAACTTTTTGAGCGTGATGCTTCCGGCCCATTCACGCTGTTCGAGTTCGTGAGCGGAACTGGGCGCAATCCCCATCCGCTTGGCAAAAGCCTTCGTCGAGAGGTGCCGCCCCGTGCGGGCGTGCTGAATCCATCCTCGGCGCGGAACCGCCGGCGGATATTCGAGCTGACGGGCCAACCAGTCAACTAATTGAATGTCAGTTTTTTGGAACTTTCGCATGTCGAGAGAAATTTTAAAATCCGGTTATACCCGAACAAAATCCTCCTCGGGCCCCACGAAGGTGCGCTCCAGAGCCGGTGGTCAAACGCTTATATCCGGATATAACCGGATTTTACTTTTTTCGTCCTAAAATATATAACGAAAATGTTATAATTTAGCTCTATGAGCAACCCGATTCACGTACATGTAGAACGTCACGAAGACGGCACCTATTGGGGGACTACCCAAAATGTTCCTGGCGTAGTTTCTGCGTTTGGTGCCTCGTTAGATGAACTAAAGAACAATCTGAAGCACGCATATGAGTCATACTTAGAGGTGGCTTTGGAGCAAGGGGAGGTTTGGGTCGAGGAAGTTCGGCTTCGGACCGAATGGGTGTTTTCAATGAACATGCAGGCCTTGTTTGATTTAGTGCCCGAAGTCAAAATTTCAGCCATTGCTCGACGAGCGGGGATTAACGAAAGTTTGATGCGTCAGTACGCAACAGGCAAGGCGGTGGTATCAGAAGATCGAGTCCGCTACATTGAGCGGACGATACACGACTTAGGTCGTGAGCTGCAGTCGGTAAAACTTTAGTTCCGAAAGAAGCGACGGTACATCCAGACACCCGCGTACATGAAGGGGGTGTCGAGGGCGGCCATCACGATTTTGAAGAGCCAGGCGTCGCCCATGTACTGGAGGAGGGTAGGGGTCGGAAGGACTCCGACAAAGAGAATAGCGATCACAAGTATGCTGTCTACGCCTTGGGAGAGCATGGTAGAGAAATTGTTCCGCACCCAAAGGTGCTTGCCTCGGGTGACGCGCTTCCAGAAGTGAAAGAGGCGAACGTCGACGAGCTGGGCGACAATGTAGGCGGCCATGGAGGCAACAATGACCCTGACGGAGTTGCCGAATACCATTCCGTAGGCCTCGTCATTGACCTTTGAAAAGGGAAGTGCGGGCCAGATTCCGCCCAGCCAAATGACGAGCAAAACGAGTAGGAGCGCGGCGAATCCGCTGTACACGACGTAGTCGGTGCGGCGCTTTCCGTAGAATTCGCTGAGGAGGTCGGTAACGAGAAAGGTCAGGGGGTACGGAAGGATACCTACTGAAACCACGAAGGTTTTGAAGCCCAGGTCGATTTCGACAAACTTGTTCGAAACCAAGTTGCACACCACCAAAGCGGTGATGAACAGGGATCCGAGGGCCATGTAGAGGGCTAGATTTCGTCCTTCGAGCGGACGTTCTTCTTCGATAGTCATGGGTTACAGCAAAAGGGTTTCGCGCGCTTGGATTCCGCCCATGCGCTGAATTTTTGTGTGAAGAGCGCGGATTTGGGCCTCAAGGCTCGCGCTGCGCAGGCTTACGCCAAATTCGCGCAGCGCCTTGCGCCATGGCTCTTCGTCGAGGGTGAAGTGCTCGACGCGGTAGGATTCGATTCCTGCAAGGTCGGCGCAGGATGTAATCGCGTCGGCCAGCCCGCCGAGCTCGTCGACCAGCCCCAGAGCTTGGGCCTTGGAGCCGCTGTACACCCGTCCGCGCGCAATGCTGTCGACCACGCTGGCTTCGAGCTTGCGCCCTTTTGCGACCACCTCTTTGAAGCGGGCGTACGTGCGGTCGACCGAGGTTTGGACCACGGCGAGCTCGCTCGCCGTGGGCGTCCGATCGAGCGACGGAAAGCTGGCGAACGGATGCGTCGCCACCGGCTGGGACTTGATGCCCATCTTGTCGTTCAGGAGCTCTTCGCCGCTAAAAAGCAGGCCGAAAACTCCGATAGAGCCGGTGATGGTGGTGGGTTGCGCCCAAATTTCGTCGGCCGGAGCGGCCATGTAGTAGCCGCCGCTCGCGGCGGCTCCGCCCATCGAAACCACCACCGGAAAGGCGTCGGTCAACCGAACTACGCCGCGGTGAATCTCATCTGAAGCCAGCGCGGAGCCCCCCGGACTGTTGATGCGCAGCACGACGCCCTGCACGTCGTCGCGCTCGAGCAGCGCGTCCACTTGCTCGGTGAAGTCAAAATCGGCAATCGCCTCAGCGTCAGACCCGTCGACCACGTCGCCCTCGGCAATCAGCACGGCGATCACGCCGTCGGCGTCGCCCGGCTGGATCATCGCATAAAAGTCTGAAGCTGAAATGATTCCGTCCTCGTCACCGCCCCAGTCGGCCACCGACCACTCGTCGGGGTACTGCAGGTGGTCAACTAGCGCCAGAGCCTGAGCCCGCTCGGCAGTCAGCAGCGGTTCGTGGTTGAGAATGTGGGTCCAGTCGGAATCGTTAATGCTGCGCCGCGACGCCCGAATTCCGGCCTCGACTTCGGACCAGATTCCGCCCAGCAACTCGGTGTACTGCAGGCGGTTGGCGGCCGACATGCTGTCGGCGATAAAGGGCTCTCCGGCACTCTTAAAGGCGTTGTCGGAGCCGCGCACCAAATGCGCCTTCACCCCCAGCTTGTCGAGCGCGCCCTTGAAGTAGGTGGGGCTGGCACTGAGGCCATTGAGCACGAGCATTCCGGCGGGGGCGAGGTAAATGCGGTCGGCCACACTCGCTACATAGTAGCTTTTGGGGTCGTAGGCCTTGCTGGTCGCCACCACCGTCACTCCTTGGGCTTGGGCGGAATCCAGTGCCGTACGCAACTCCGTGAGCGCGGCCCAGCTCGCATCGACCATGCCCATGTCGAGCCAAATAGCCTTGACCTTGTCGCTCTTGCCCGCCGCATCGACTACCTCAAGCAGTTCGTACAGTGACATCTGTGCGGGCTCGTCGAGGAGCTCAGACCAAAACTTGTCGACTTCGTTGGGTTTTTCGGTGAGGGTTCCGTCAAGGGTGATCTGCACCACCGCGTTGTTGTTCAGAGCGACTTGCGACTGTCCGCCCGAGGCCGCAGCTCCTGCGGCAAACCCGATGAGTACCAAGACTAGTAGGAATAGTCCTACAAACACGCCCACTAGGGCACCAAAAAATGACTTCATAACTTTGCGTCTACGTGGATACCAAGGTACTAAAGGTCCTGCTCCTGCTCGGAAGCAACAGCGAAGACGCCACCTCGGTTCTCGGGGAGGCGCGCGCGGCGCTTGCGCGGCGCGCGCCCATCACCCGATCCGGAAGTCTTTGGCGCACCGCCGCCTGGGGCTTTGAGGGGCCCGATTTTATCAATCAAGTGATTGAGATCGAATGGACTGGTGAACCCAAGGCCCTGCTTTTGGAATGCCTTAACGTGGAGCGACATTTGGGCCGGATCCGCCCCACCGGAGGTCCCCGCTACGCGAGTCGCCGCATCGACATTGACCTGATTCTGACGCAACCATTCACCGCTTTGGCCGACGCAGAGTTGGAATTGCCCCACCCCCGGATGCACCAGCGCCGCTTTGTTCTTGAGCCCCTTGCCGAGCACTGGGCCAATTGGCAAGCGGATGTTTTAGGGCGTTCGGTGGCGGATGTGCTGTTTGTGTGTTCCGATCCCAATTCCGTACATTTGTGCTCAAATTCAAACGAAAACGACTCATGAAGTACGTAGTTCTTGCCGCTAGCGCTCTGTTGCTGGCATCTTGTGGAGTTAAAGACCTTGAGGCCGAAGTGGCTTCACTCAAAGGTGAATTGACCCGTGTCCAAAAGGATGCCGACGGCGATGGTGTCTCTGATGCTTTTGACCTCGAGGCCAATACCCCTAAAGGATCGTTGGTTGACGGCTCAGGTCGTGCACTTGACCTCGACGGTGACGGCGTTCGCCACGAGCTTGACGTGGATCCATTCAGCCAGCGCGGTGTGAGCGTAGACGCTAGCGGAGCCGAGCTCGATAGCGACGGCGACGGCGTTTCAGATAGCAAGGATAAGGAGCCCAATACTCCTGCAGGTTCGTTGGTGAACTTCCAGGGCAAGCGCATTGAGGCGAATGGCTTGAGTTCTGCAGTTGCAAGTGCCTTCATTCCTGAAGTGATCTTTGCCACGAACAGTGTTACCGTGTCAGCTACCGAAGAGGCCAAGCTTGCCGTGGTAGCCAAGATGCTTAAGGCCAACCCGAATCTGCGCCTGCAGGTCATCGGCCACGCCGACAAGACCGGTTCAGAGAAGGCCAATCTCAAAGTGGGCGAGCGCCGTGCCAAGTCTGTACTTCGCGTGCTGACGACAACATTTAAGCTTCCTGAATCACGCTTCGAAATCGTGACCAAAGGAGAGAACGATCCGATCTCAACGAAGAACCAGCACAACCGCCGCGTGGAGTTTGTGGTGATTAAGTAAACGAGTACTGCTCGTATCAGAGAGGCCCGGCCATTTGGTCGGGCCTTTTTGTTTGGTGAAAAAAGTAAAATCCGGTTATACCCTGATTGGGCTTGGAGTGAAAAAGTAAAATCCGGTTATACCCGAATGGGTTCCGGCAAGGGTGGGACAAGTATCTAGTTACCAGCTACGTACTACCGTTGGTCCAGAACTGCATCCAGATTTCGTGTGCGGTTTGTGATGTTTTGGCGAGTTTTGGGATGAACGGCCAAGGATTAATAGGTAGGGAGTAGGGTATGCTGCGAAATGATTGGGCAAGGATGGCGATACGCCCGGAGGCGAGTACAGCTTCTTCGATGCGAAAGTTTTTATTGATGAGGTAGCCGGTTCCGAGGGATTTGATGCCATTTTGAAGTTCAGTGAACCGTTGGTGGTCAAATGCAATAGTGCCGCGACTGGCGATGGTGATGCAGGCGGTTAGGGTGTCGTCGAGACATTGATCAATGCTGCAGTCAAGGTTTCGAAAGGAGCATTCACGCAGCGCAGTTTGCTGGTAGGTCTCAAAGGCTACGTGGTGAACGTAGCCTTGAGTGATCAGCGTGTTGAGGTCGTAGAGTTGCTTGATGATTTCAAGAGACCGAGAATGATTACCCTTGACGTACGGAATTCCGATGGTGTTGGGAGCAAAGGCTGACAGCTTGTCTCCGATTAATGAAGAAATACTGGGGACTTTGATTTTTGAGTCGAGTTCTTCTTGGGTAATTGGGTTGCGAAAGGGGCCTGGAAAAGTTTCTGGATACTCCCAAGAGGAGTAGAGTACATCGAGAAGTACGTGGCCAGACCCTTGGTATGTGCTGTTAAAGTAGATTTTGTAGTGTGCCTTGGGTAAGCGTGAGCGGTAGCTTCTCTTGGTGTCGAGTTCAAACCGTGTAAAATCTCTTTGGGAGGTGATTGCCTGAAGGTGGTTTTCAAGTTCTTCACGTGAGGCGGTGGTGAGTATGTCAACGTCAATTGAGAATCGGTCGAGGGATCCACAAAGAAGTCCGATTGAGGTTCCTCCTTTAAATGTGAATGACAGTCCCGACTGGGCGAGCTTGTTCACGAGTTTAAAGGCGTGAGCCATTTTCTCATGCAGTACCGGATCGACGCGGGTTGCGAACGGCGGCATCCCCCTATGGGTTTTGGCGAATATGATTGAGGTCCACACTACGGCGTTGCCCGTAGGTGGTGAGTTTGGAGTAGTTGATTCCTTGACTCTGGACCATTTCAGAGGCAAGTTCGGTTGCGCAGCCGGTAGCCGCGTTTAAAAATGGGTCTGCAATGAGGTCAATCGCAATTTTTTCAGCCCGGGCAATGCGAATGGCTTTATGTGTGGAGTACTTCTGTGTTGGAGCGCGAGATACCAACGTGTTAATACGGATGGGTATGACATCTAGGGTCGCGTATCTGTGGAATTCGTCATTCGTTGGTTTTAGAAAAATATTTAAAAATCCATTCGATTTGAGCAGATTAAAGACGTATTCCTCAAAGTTTCGTTCGACATCGAGGTGGATGAGCTCCATGGTAGATTGGAGTGAACTGTATGTGTTGAGCCAGCGGTGTTCCCAGAGCACGGTGTTGATTAGAGGTGCTTGAGTAGTGAGCGTGGCGGCTAGTCTGAGACTACGTTGCGAGAGTTGGTAGTTGTGGTGCTGGGGCGGCCCCATTTGGTAGGTTCCGCGGGCAGATTGGTGGATCACTCCACGCTGCTCAAGTTGGTGGATCCGCCAGCGTGCTGCCTCTTCACTAAGGGTCGGGTCGTCTTGGGTGAAGTAATTCACGATGTCTTCACGTGTGAACACACCTAGCGAGTGAAGGTGGTCATAGATGGGTTCAATGTCAAGAGGGCGCACATTCAAATTTATGCCAATAAATCAAAATATTGGCACCTTATAGAATGCGGAACGAAAAAAAGTAAAATCCGGTTATACCCGAATGGGTTCCGGCCAGTTCGGCACAAGTAACTAGTTACCAGTTACTTGTTGCCAGTTACTTGTTTGAGAATTCCTTTTTCCAGCGGTTGAGGAGCATGAGGGCGTCCATCGGCGTGATGGAGTTGGGGTCGAGGCTATCGAGTTCGGCGCGCCAGGCTTGGGCGGCGGGGTCTTCCCACTGGATGAACGAGAGTTGGGCCGCGGGTGCCCCAGAGTTTTGTTCGGCTAAAACCGGATTTTGTTTTTCTTCGAGCACGCGAAGGACGGAACGGGCGCGAAGGACGACACTCGGCGGCATGCCGGCCATGCGGGCGACTTCGATTCCGAAGGAGTGCGACGAGCCACCCTCTGCGAGGGTGCGCAAGAAGAGCATGCGGCCGTCGATTTCTTGGATGCGGACGTGGCGGTTGGCGATTCCGGGAAAGAGGTCAGCGAGCTCGTTGAGTTCGTGGTAGTGGGTCGCGAACAGGACCAACGGCTTGAAAGGGTGGTCGTGAAGGTATTCGGCGATGGACTGGGCGATGCTGAGTCCGTCGTAGGTGGCGGTTCCGCGCCCGATTTCGTCGAGAAGGACCAGGCTGCGCGCAGTGAGGCCGTTGAGAATGGAGGCGGTTTCGGCCATCTCGACCATAAAGGTGGATTCGCCGGCGGAGAGGTTGTCGCTAGCCCCCACGCGCACAAAGACGCGGTCAAGCAGCGGAAGTTCGGCGCGGTCGGCTGCCACGAAGCTTCCGATCTGGGCCATGACGGCGTGCAGCGCGGTTTGGCGGAGCAGCGCGGACTTACCCGACATGTTGGGGCCGGTAATCATCCAAATGTGCTCGCCTGCGGAGTCCAAGTGCACGTCGTTGGGGATGTAGGGCTGGTCCTCGGGCAGGCGCTGCTCGATGACGGGATGGCGGCCGGCGGAAACGTTCCAGCTGCTGGTTGCTGGTTGCTGGTTGCTGGTAGCAGGTAACTGGTTACTAGTAGCAAGTGGCTCGCCGGCGGGCTCCGCCCGCGGCGACGCGAACTGCGGCCGGATCCAGCGGTGGCGGCGCGCTAGCGCGGCAAAGTTGAGCAGGACGTCGAGTTCGGCCAGGGCGCGGGCGTTGCGCAGAAGTGCGGGGAGCGCGCGCTGCGAGCGCGCGACCAGGTCGGAGAAGAGTTGGGCTTCGAGTCCGGCGATGCGCTCGTCGGCGTGAAGGATGCCCTCTTCTTGTTCCTTGAGCTCGGGGGTGATGTAGCGCTCAGCGTTGACGAGGGTCTGCTTGCGGATCCAGTCCGCGGGGACGCGGTCTTTGTGGGAGTTGCGGACCTCGAGGTAGTAGCCAAAGACGTTGTTGAAGTCGAGCTTGAGCGAGGGGATTCCGCTTCGGTCGGATTCGGCCTGAAGGATTCCTTCGAGGACGGACCGGGCGTCGCGCTTGAGGGCGCGGTAGCGGTCGAGTTCGGGGTCGACTCCGGAGGCTATGGCTCCACCTTTGGCCAGCAGGACGGGGGGCTCGGGCGACAGGCTTTCAAAGATGTCGGTGCACCAGGCTTCGAGGGGGTCGAGGGCGGCCAGCAGGTGCTCGAGGGGTTCGGATCCGTTGAGTTCGGAGGCGAGTTCGTTGATTCGAGTTACGGCGTGGGCGAGGGCGCGCAGGTCGCGAGGGCCCATGCGGCCCGTAGCGAGCCGCGTGGCCATGCGCTCGAGGTCGGGGAGTTCACCGAGGACGGACGCGGAGCGGCCGGCGGGTTCGGGGTGGTCGAGGGCCCAGGCGACGGCGTCGTGCCGGAGCCGTAGGGCCCGGGGGTCGAGCAGCGGCATGGCCAGCCAGCGACGAAGGAGCCGCGCGCCCATCGGGTTGGCGGTTCGGTCGAGCACGTCGATCAGGCCGACTCCGCCGGGATGGGTGGGGCCAAAGAGTTCAAGGTTCCGCACCGTGAATCGATCCATCCACAGGTGGGTGGCCGGGCGAAGCCGTTGGATGCGCTCAATGTGCGACCAGTTGGCGTACTGTGCTTGGCGCAGGTAGTGCAGAAGGGATCCGACCGCGATGACGGCGAGCGGAGCGTCGTCGAGGCCGAAGCCTTTGAGGGACGCGGTTCCGAAGTGCTCAGACAGCGTCCGCGCGGCAAACTCGGGGGCAAACACCCAGTCCTCGAGCCCGCTGGGCACGGCGGAGCCAAAAAGGCCACGGTCCACGCCCGCTCGGCGGTTGAACACCACCTCGCTGGGCTTAAAGGACTGCATCCAGGGGTCGATTTCGCCCAAAGGTCCCTCGGCCGCAAAGAGCTCG
>Ga0315906_10005114_pt1 | contig 16579 bp, 12 predicted proteins | sample LakEriMetagenome_4_FD_203526 | JGI IMG/M metagenome (GOLD analysis project Ga0315906, IMG submission 203526) | Freshwater fungal communities from buoy surface, Lake Erie, Ohio, United States - Buoy 2 MA122 | ecosystem: Environmental > Aquatic > Freshwater > Lake > Lake biofilm | place: USA...
CGATGAAATTGACATTGGTCAATTCGTCCGCGATTGCATTTCCCACTGGCATTATTTTCTGCTGACGGGTATTGTTCTGGTCATTATTGGTGTGTTATATATTAAGTTTACTTTACCGGTTTATCAGGCTTCTTCCAGCATTATTATTCAGGAGACTGAACAGGGCGGGCAGAACATTGAGGACATCTTATCCAGCGATTTATTCGGAACCAGTCTGAGTGTCCCCACTGAAATCGGCATCCTTAGTTCACGTCAGGTTATGCAAAAGACCATTGATCATCTTGGTCTTGGTATTCAGTATGTCAACACCTCGGTTTTTCCATCAACCCCCTTATATCCTTCCGGTCCGTTTCTTGTGAAGGTGGATACCATTTCCAATTTCCTAAATGATATTCCGTTTGATGTATTGCTGAATCCGGACGGATCATATGTTCTCACTACCGAGTATGATGAGGACAAGCTGCCTGCATTCGATTTTTATTATCATGGGAAGTTGGGTGAGAAATTTTCACATCAGTATTTTAAAATGGCACTGGTGCGTAATGATACTATACCTATGCCCGAGGCTGCTACTTCTTATAGTTTTATAGTTCGTTCGAAGCATAAGCTAACACTTGAGATGCGTGAAAATCTCAAAGTGGAAGCGCTGGAGAAGGATGCGGATATTGTTGGTGTCACCTACAACGACGTAGTTCCCCGCAGAGCACTGGATGTATTGAATACCATTGGCACGGTGTATATCGAACGCGACATTGAAGATAAGGCCGCTGTTGCTGCGCTCACGTTACAGTTTGTGGATCAGCAGCTGAAGAATGTCGGCGATATGCTGAGTCAAAATGAAAAAGATCTACAGGATTTTAAAGAGGTAAATCGTACAGTCGATTTAAGTGAGGAGTCAAAAGCAATGCTTGTCAAGCTGAACGATCTTGAGGTGCAGCGTATGAAGAACAGAATTGAGCAGGCCTCCATTGATAACCTCTACAGTTACGTAGTGAATCATAAGGACCTTCAGGATCTGTCTCCAAGCAGCCTTGGCATTCCGGATCCCGTGCTTATAGAAATCATTTCCAGGTTTCAGGAGTTACAAAGCAGAAGAAACGGTGCAGCGTATGGTGTGCGTCCTAACTCACCCAATCTGAAAGTGCTGGACCAGCAGATCGAGGAAACCCGCAGATCGTTAATTGAGAATATAAATAATATTCGTCAGCGCCTGGCGATAACCGAGAAGACGTTGCAGAATCAGCTTGCCCAGTATGAATCCAGTGTAAAGAAAGTTCCCGAAATAGAAAGAGAATTATTGAGCATCAGCCGGAATTTCGAGGTGAATCAGAATATCTATACGTACCTTCTGCAAAAGAAGGCGGAGACCAGTATTGCGCAGGCAACGGTGGTTTCTGACAATAAAATTCTTGATCCGGCAGCATTGGCAGAGGAGCCGGTGGAACCTAATAAAAAGATTATTGCTGCTCTGATTCTGTTGCTGGCAGGAATTATTCCTTCCGTATTTATTCTGGTGCGCAAGGCGGTAAGAACGACTGTCTTCACCCGCGATGATATTGCAAAGCTGACAGAAATTCCTGTAGTGGGAGTGATCGGTCATTCTCCCAAAGGAAGTACGCTGGCGGTGCATCAGAATCCGAAATCGGCCCTCGCAGAAGCATTCAGAAGTATTCGTACCAACCTGAGCTTTTACGGCCTCAATGCCGGCAATAAGGTGATTATGGTAACCAGTTCAGTGGGTGGTGAAGGAAAGTCATTTGTCACACTGAATCTTGCTACAGTAATTGCCATGCAGCAGAAGAAAGTGGTGATACTTGGTAATGACTTGCGCAAGCCCAAGCTTTTTCAGGAGTTTAATCTGCGCAACGACATCGGTATCTCCAATTATCTTGCCGGTGATGTTTCGCTCGATCAGGTTATCCGCTCCACCAATATTCCCGGACTCGACCTTATCTCTTCCGGTCCGATTCCTCCTAATCCTGCGGAGTTGCTTTCGCGTCAGAAGAATACTGATTTTATTGCAGAACTGCGTAGCCGTTATGATTACATTGTAATTGATACGCCTCCGCTCGGACTGGTATCCGATGCGTTGATCTTATTGCCGCACGTCGACATCATTCTCTATATTGTTCGACAGGGTTATAGTCGTTTAGAGTATATACGATCCCTAAATGAACTTTTCAAGGAACGCAATCTTAAGAATCTCAGTATTGTGTTAAACGATTCTGATTTTCGTAATGGAGGTTATGGTTACGGACATCACTACGGTTATATTGATGGGGGCAGTGGGTATTATGATGAGGGAGGTGGTACTAAGAAGCGTCGGCGTAGTAAAGCGAAAGATTAAGCTTTCCGGAATTTATTTTTGCGATTTGTTTTTGAGGATTGAAAACTTTGTGCTTCGGATTTTTCCTCCAGTATAGTTTGTTTTCTGCCTTTGATTGATCCTTGTCCTCAGGGTTTTTATTCTTCTCCCGGTGCGTCGCTAAAAATATTTTATGTAAAGCTAAGCTTCCCGCTCGCTAAGCACGCAGAGGTCGAAGCGGATCCAAAAAAGTGACCAAAAAAGATCAAGGCGAAGATAAGGCCCGCTGTCTTCATAAACATTTTCATTCTTTAGAACTCATTGCTCCAATCTCAAACTGCGGCCGTCTACCCGGCATGGTCCAATCTTGACTTCACTGGGCTGTTGCATATTATTTCTATCCCAAAAATTGTGATCTCATTTTATTCATCCATTAAACGATTGTCCGCTAGGTCTAAATCCGTGCTAGAACATTGTTCATTTACATTTTTTTCCTCAGTCAATATATATATCTTCAACCAGCGTCTTTCGCTTCTCGTAACGGGCTTAATCTTCGCCAAAAGTTTCATAGGTTGCTGAGACAGAGAAACAGAGAAACAGAGAAACATAGAGACAGAGGAAAGTAATCGTGAGAAATTCACATTTTAGGTGCTACTTAATGTTAAATTGCGGTGTCCTTTTGGTACTGAGGTACTGCGGCCCTGCAACCCTGCCAATTGGTCCAATCTTGACTTCACTGGGCTGTTGCATATTATTTCTATCCCCAAAATTGTGATCTCATTTTATTCATCCATTAAACGATTGTCCGCTAGGCCTGCATTAATCAAGTTATAAAGTTCATTCACATTCATTTCCTTATCCGATATTCTTATTTTCAATCAGCGTCATTCGTTTTTCGCGACGGGCTTAATCTTCGCTGGAATTTTTAAATACATTAGCCACTTAATTGCAGATCATACTTCTATGAGGGAAAAGTTTGACTGCCAACCCTGCGGTCCTGTAATCCTGCGGCCCTGACACGGCTCTCACTCCTGTTCTCGCTCCCGCTTCCGTTCCCGTTCTACAATCCTTCAAGGAGTTTTTCCATTTTGGTTCCGCGTGATCCTTTCACCAGTAAACTTCCGGAAAGTGGTAATTGCGTCTTCAGCCAGTTTGCGGCAGTTTCTGAACTTGAAAAATGGCGTGCATTAAATTTTTCAGCAGCAGTTTTAAATAAATCGCCAACGAGAATTACTTCGCTTGCTCCGTTTTCGCAGGCGAGTTTTGCAATGGCTAAATGTTCCTCTGCTTCGGCAGTACCAAGTTCCAACATTTCGCCTAGTGCAATGCGCCTGGGTGAAGGATACTCATTACCAAAATTATTTAGTGCTGCTTCCATACTCGATGGATTCGCATTGTAGGCATCCAGCAGGACAGTCAATCCATCTTTCTGCAGAATTTGCGAGCGCTGATTTCCCGGAACATAGTGCACAATGCCCTCTACAATTTTCTCAGCACTAATTCCGGCATAATGACCTACAGCAATGGCTGCAAGCACATTTTCCAGATTGTAGGTGCCGGCTAATTGTGTTTGAATCGCTGCAGTAAAGGGCGCTTGCAGTTGCACGTGCAGGTATCCGTTCCTCACACTCGCGACTCCTGTTGTTGCTGCCTCTGGTGAAGGTCCGTAATGGATCACATTATTGTAATTACCTAACAAAGCTGTGAGATCTTCATTGCTGTTTTGAATAAATATCTTGCCATTTGCAGCTTTCATGAAATCATATACTTCCTTGCTGGCAAGTTTCACGCCTTCAATTCCACCAAAACCTTCAAGATGATCTTTACCAACATTGGTCACTAAAGCCATATCGGGTTCAGTGATTTCACAAAGCAGAGCATTCTCACCAAGGTGATTGGCACCAATTTCAATCACTGCCCACTCATGTGATTTATTCAGCGATAAAAGAGTGAGTGGAACGCCGATATGATTGTTCAGGTTGCCTTGTGTAAATAACGTTCTGAATTGCGTATTTAATACAGCTGCCATCAATTCCTTGGTAGTGGTTTTACCATTACTTCCGGCAATTGCAATGACCGGTATGTTGAATTGTCTGCGATGAAGTGTAGCAAGCTGTTGCAAGGTGGCCAGTACGTCCTTTACCCGAATTAGTCTCGGATCATTTCCAGCTTCCTCATCTACTATAGCAAATGCTGCTCCGCCTTCAAGAGCTTTTAGCGCGAAGAGATTTCCATTGAATGATTCCCCTTTTAATGCAAAGAACAAGCAGCCCGCAGATAATTTCCGGGTATCTGTGCAGATTACTGGGTGCTTTAAAAAGGTAGCGTAGAGTTGTTCAATCAGATTGTCAGGCATGACGGAGAATGTAGTAGTCGGCGAGGTCATGGATGGGTTTGCGAATAATTTTTCCAATAATTACCTGATGATGCGTGGCGGATTGCATTAACAAATCCCGGAAAAACCAGGCGATTGATCCGATGAAATGCACCTGCAGATTTTTATATTCAGGGTAAGAACAAACAAATAAACGAAGAAAGGTGTCGAAAGCTTTAAGCACCTGTTCCTTCACCCAGGGATGATCTTTACGATCCGTTAAAAACTGTGCATAAGAAGCGAGCCATACATTTGCGCCCGGCATTTTGTACACATGATTGATTACATAGTCTTTTCCGGTTGGTCCATACACCTCATTGAATTGTCGGGTAAGATCGTCGGGTAAGATTCCATAGAGATAATGGGTCAGCAACAGTTTTCCCAGATAACTGCCGCTGGCTTCGTCGCCCAATATGTAACCTAAACCATAATTATTGAGCTGTACCTCTTTGCCATCAAAATAGCAGCTGTTGCTGCCGGTTCCGATGATGCAGGCGATGCCGGGTTGATCACCGCAGGTGGCGATAGCAGAAGCAAGAACGTCGTGATTCACTTCAATATAGGCTTTGCGGAAAACACGTTTTAATCCTTCTGCAACGATCGCGTTCCTTTCTTTGGAGGAGCAGCCTGCTCCAAAGAAATAGATGGAATCAACCTGGTTACTCACAGCCATAATTTCCGGCTGAGCGCGCAATTCAGTTTCTATGGTATCTGTATCCTGAAAATACGGGTTGAAACCGATGGTGTTAAACTCGCCGGTCATCTTTCCTTTATCGCCCAAAATCCAGTCGGCCTTCGTAGATCCGCTATCGCAAACTAAAATCATTTTTCTTCCATCAATTGTTTCCTCGCAATTTCCAGTTCTTTTTTCAAAGGTTCCGGAGTCGACGGGAAATCTATTTTCATTTTGTTGAATTCCTGCAGGATGACTGCGTTCATGCAAACCCGCGTGAACCATTTATCATCAGCAGGTATAATAAACCAGGGTGAATAATCCTGGGATGTGGCAATCAGGAGCTCTTCATAAGCCTTCATGTATTGAGGCCACAACTTACGTTCCTCTAAATCCTGTAGACTAAATTTCCAGTTTTTTGCCGGATTGTCGATTCGCTCCAGAAATCTTTTTTTCTGTTCTTTCTGTGAAACGTGGAGGAAAAACTTGAGGATGATTGTGCCGTTCTCGTGCAGACTTTTTTCGAAGTGGTTGATTTGCTTGAATCGTGTTTTCCAGAAATCATCTTTGACATCACTGACCTTTTCAATTCCCGGTAAATTTTCATTCAGCAAATATTCCGGATGAACTCGCGTCACAAGAACATTTTCATAATGAGACCGGTTCCATACGCTGACATCGCCTCTGGATGGAAGAGCTTTAACATGCCGCCATAAATAATCGTGTTCCAGCTCTTCCGAAGTGGGTGTTTTAAAAGAGGTAGCCTTTAAGCCGATCGGGTTAAATCCACTGGCAACTTCCTTGATGGCGCTATCTTTTCCGGCAGCGTCCATAGCCTGTACAATGATTAAGAGACTATGCCGGTTGTGCGCATATAATTTCGATTGTAACAAGGCGATTTCTTCCTGATTACTATCCAATAATTCCAAACCTTCTTCCTTGCTAATGAAATTATGTTCTGCATCGGTTGGAATCTTATTCAGATTAACAGTACTTCCACTTTCAACGCGAAGGGTCTGGATGTAATCAGAAAGCGCTTTGTTGTCGGACATATTTTTAATGTTGACCTGCTGCAGTTTTGTCAAAATCAAGCCCCTGTTTTTTCAGAAGGGAATTTGTTTTAACTGCGTACCATGCAAGATAAGCGAAACAAATAACGGTGACCCAATAAGAGGTATGAATATCGGAAATGTCGGCAATATAACCTTGCAGCGGTGGAATAATAGCGCCACCTAGGATCATCATAATAAGTAAGGCAGAGCCCTGACTGGTGTATTTGCCAAGTCCTGCGATGGAAAGCGGGAATATGCAAGGCCAGAGGATGCTGCAGAATAGGCCGCCGCTTATAAAGGCCATTACTGAAATTATTCCGGTTGTCAGCATGCCAATGATCATCGCAGTCATTCCCATCAGCGAGAAGACTTTTAACATTTGCACCGGTTTTTCATTGGTAAACCGGAAGGCAATAATCATGAGTGCAACACAGACGGCATACATTCCCAGATTGTCGATAGAGCTTCCTCTTAAAACATTGGCAAGTAACACAAGTCCGAATGCGATAAAGGGTAAAGCAACCTGTAAAAATTTTCGTGTTGCATCTTTCAGATTAAATGCACTCAATGCTGCCGTCCAGCGGCCAATCATTAAGCTTCCCCAGTAAAGAGAGATGAATGGGGACATTTCTGCTTCGGTATACCCTCCAAACTCTGGTAATTTAAGCAGTGCCCCGAGGTTGCTTTGAATGCTTACTTCAACGCCTACATAAATGAAGATGGCCAGCATTCCCCAGCGCAATTGTGGAAATTTAAGTGCACCTAATCCGGATTCAATATTTTCTTCGTGACGAATTGCCGGGAGTTTGCTGAATCCAAGCAACAACATCGCTGCTACAAAAACTGCAGCAAGGATATAATATACGGTATCTACATTCGATAAAGTTGCCTCTGCGCCGCCGGTTTGCAGATTGCCGAATAAAACAAAGCTAACTAGGATAGGTCCGAGCAGGGTGCCAAAAGAATTGACTCCGCCCGCAAGATTTAGCCGGTGTGCGCCACTTTCCGGATTGCCCAGTGCAATGACGAAAGGTTGCGCGGAGGTTTGTTGTAAACTGAATCCGAGAGCAATAATGAAGAACGCTCCGAGTATCAGATTAAAGGAGCCGGAGTTTAAAGCGGGGATCATAGAAAGTGCTCCCAGCGTAGAAATGGCGAGTCCGTAGATGATGCCATTACGGTATCCGATTTTATTGAGCAGGTCCATCCGCAGAATCCTTGAGCTGGCCCAGAGAATCAGTGATCCGATGAAGTAGGCGGCGTAAAAGGCGGTGTCGACCAGCTGCGACTGCAATTGGTTCAGATTGAAATGTGCCTTGCAGAAAGGGATGAATATCCCGTTGCTGGCGGCTACGAATCCCCAGAAGAAAAAGACGGTGATGATTGTGATCAGCGGCCCCATGGAGCTGCCTGGCTTCGTTTCAGTCATGAGTTTTATTCTTGCGGTTAAATTAGCTGGAGCAGGCCTTAGCTTGTAGCTGGTTCCGGAAAGTTGCTCACAGGTTGGAGTTCAAATTGTTCAAGGAGTTCAGATTGTTCAACGTTTGGTGTTGCCTTCGACCACTACGTGCTCAGGCAACGGGAGGATTCTGTGTTTGTTGCCTTCGACCACTACGTGCTCAGGCAACGGGAGGATTCTGTGTTTGTTGCTTTTGACCGCTACGTGCTCAGGCAACGGGAGGATTCTATGTTTGTTGCTTTCGATCACTGCGTGCTTAGCGACCGGGAATCTTTGCAGTTTCATAATATTATACCGACGAAATGGGGGAGGAAGAAATCACATTTAAATCAGTGAACCATCAAACGGCACAAAACAAAAAAAGGTCGCCATTTTGGCGACCTTTTCAATTCTAAAGAGGAACGTCTTAATACATTCCGTCCATACCACCACCTGGCATAGCAGGCATAGCAGGCTTATCTTCCTTGATATCGGCAAGTACACACTCTGTTGTCAGAAGCATCGCCGCGATTGAAGCAGCGTTCTCGAGAGCAACACGGGATACTTTAGTAGGATCAATTACACCGGCAGCAAGCAGGTTCTCATATTTATCAGAACGAGCATTGTAACCGAAGTCATCCTTTCCTTCTTTCACTTTCTGTACAATGATAGAACCTTCCAATCCCGCATTTGCAACGATCTGGCGCAATGGCTCTTCAAGCGCACGCTTGATGATGTTGATACCGGTTGCTTCGTCTTCGTTAACACCTTTCAGTGAATCGAGGGCAGCGATGCAACGAATAAAGCTTACACCACCACCAGGTACGATACCCTCTTCAACAGCTGCACGGGTTGCGTGTAATGCATCATCCACACGGTCTTTCTTTTCTTTCATTTCCACTTCAGTGGCAGCACCAACATACAGTACCGCTACACCGCCTGCAAGTTTTGCTAAGCGCTCCTGAAGTTTTTCTTTATCATAATCAGAAGTAGTGCTTTCAATCTGCGCTTTGATCTGATTAACACGTGCAGTGATATCTTCTTTGGTTCCTGCACCGTTTACGATAGTTGTATTGTCTTTGTCGATCGTGACTTTCTCTGCGCGGCCAAGGAAAGTAAGATCCGCGTTCTCAAGTTTGAAACCACGCTCTTCGCTGATCACGGTACCACCGGTCAGGATAGCGATATCTTCCATCATTGCTTTGCGACGATCACCGAAACCAGGCGATTTAACGGCAGCAATTTTGAGTGAACCACGGAGTTTGTTTACTACCAAAGTTGCAAGAGCCTCACCATCCACATCTTCTGCAATGATCAGCAAAGGACGACCGGTCTGAACCACTTTCTCAAGAACAGGGAGCAATTCTTTCATGTTGCTTACTTTCTTGTCGTACAACAGCATGTAAGGGTTCTCAAGAACCGCTTCCATCTTATCAGCGTTGGTTACGAAGTAAGGACTTACATAGCCACGATCGAACTGCATACCTTCCACGATGCTCACTGAAGTTTCAGTGCCTTTCGCTTCTTCAACGGTAATTACACCTTCTTTCTTTACTTTCTCCATCGCATCAGCAATCAGTTTGCCGATTTCGTTGTCGTTGTTAGCAGAAATGGTGGCAACCTGCTCAATTTTTTTGTTGTCGTCGCCTACACTCTGACTCATATTTTTCAGAGATGCAACAACGCTGTCAACTGCTTTGTCGATTCCGCGTTTCAGGTCCATTGGGTTGGCTCCTGCAGCAACGTTTTTCAAGCCTGCAGTAACGATAGCCTGAGCAAGAACTGTAGCGGTGGTTGTTCCGTCACCGGCTACATCTGCAGTCTTAGAGGCTACTTCTTTCAGCATCTGTGCACCCATGTTTTCAATGGGGTTTTTCAATTCGATTTCCTTGGCAACGGTTACCCCATCTTTAGTGATGGCCGGAGCACCGTATTTTTTATCGATGATTACGTTACGGCCTTTTGGTCCGAGTGTAACTTTAACTGCATTTGCCAGGGCATCAACGCCACGCTTTAATGCATCGCGGGCTTCCAGGTTGAAGGTGATGTCTTTTGCCATAATTATGATTCGTGTGTTTGTTGGTTAGATTAAAAAAGTTCTTAGATAACTGCGAAAATGTCCGACTCGCGCATGATCAGGAAATCGCGGCCTTCTACGGAAATTTCAGTTCCGGAATATTTGCCGTACAAAACGGTATCGCCGACTTTAACAGTCATTGGCTCATCTTTTTTACCGCTTCCTACTGCTACTACTGTTCCACGCTGTGGTTTTTCTTTTGCCGTGTCAGGAATGATGATTCCGCTGGCGGTTTTCTCTTCAGCCGGTGATACTTCCACGATCACCCGGTCAGCAAGGGGCTTAATTGCTACATTGCTCATAAGTAAGATAATTTATTGATGTTGTTGATTTTTAGTTCCGATTAGGCCTGACGAAGATTGTGCCATAGGCGTAGAAATGAAAAAATGCTGTCAAAATTTCTTGTTAGAAACCCCGACAGCATTTATGTCTGACAAAAGGTGCGAAGTGACTGCCAGAATTAACGGGCAGAATCAGCAGGTGTGGCAGCTGGTTGCGCGTTACCTGCAGGGGCCGGAGCCGTTTGTGGTGCCTGTTGTGGAGCAGGCATGTTATCAATTTGTTCCTGTAAAACAGAACCTGTACTGTTGGAGGCACCTCTGGGAAGCACAAAGTTTCCGATAAGGGCAAGAACAATCAGGGTAAGACCAAAACCCCAAGTTAATTTTTCGAGCAGGTCGGTGGTTTTGCGCACACCCATTACCTGGTTAGAGGCACTAAAGCCGGAAGCAAGTCCGCCACCTTTGGAATTCTGGACTAGTACGATGAGCGCAAGCAGGAGGCTTACGATGATAATCAACACAATGATAAACGTGTACATCAGGAAGGGTATTTCTTTTTCAGTTCTTCAATAAGGGCTGCAAAGTAACTGCTTTTTTCTGGAAATTTCAAGGAAAGTAGCTCATATAAGTGAATGGCTTTCTGAAAGTTACCCTGAGTGGCATAAATACGTGCCAGTGTTTCAGAGGCTAAATCGTCCGTTTCCTGCACGCTTCGCTTGGCCATATTCACCGGGGAGAAAAAGGTACTTCTGGAAGGTGTGATCCGTGGATCCTTCTCAATAAACCGGTCAATTATTTGCTTGGAGCGCTGAGGATCAGCAGGTTTCGGATTGGGGGTAAGCGGAGCTGCGGAAGGTAAAGGAGGTGTATAAACCCCATCGTAATCCGATTCTTCCGTTTCTGCAGGTTGTTCCTTTAGCTGAACAGATGATCGCTGTATCGAAGGGTTGATCACCGTGAAATCTTCGGTTTTACCAACAGGAGCTTCCACTTTTTCAACCGGAAGGGGATACCTGCTTTTTCGGAGCCAGTCGCTAAACGACATTTTTCCGTTTTCATCCTCAATTCTAGCTTCCCGAACAGGCGGAGTTCCAGGTTTAGTAACAGATGCCTTGATATTCTTTTCAGCTGACGGTTCTTTTATTGCCGCTATTGGGGTAGGCGGTTCCTCCGGTTCAATCGCTTCTTCTGGCTCTTCTTCTAGTTCTTCTTCTTCGTGTTCTTGTACTTCGTGTTCTTCTACTTCGTGTTCTTCTATTCTTGCTGGAGGAGCGGCGTATAATCTTGTTTCGGTCTGAACGATGTTTTCAAGAATCAGTTCTTCCAGCGGATCAACTGCTTTTTCGGAAGAGCTTACAGGAACATCATCGATTTCAGTCTTGGAGAGGGTTGGCTCCCTGTTAAAATCGCTTTGAATTTCGGAGGGCTTCTCAATAACGGATTCAGGATGCTGAACTGTTCTATTTTCAATAGAAACAGACGGATCTTCTCCATCAAGTGTATTGGTTGAAGTGGAGTTATCCTCGTAGGAAGCAGGGAAAACCTGTTCGGTAGAAATGATTCCCGGAGTGATGTTCAATTCACGCAGGCGTTCATCAATAATGGATTGAACATCCGGTGTGAAATTTTCCTGGTCCTTAGCTTCGATGAGGGGAGCTTCTTCTTCAATAAATGAAGCTCTTGCAATAGGTTCATCAATGGTAACAATCGGCGGGATGTCATAATTTTCAGCTGAAACATCCTCCTTTAAAAGATCTTTTGCCAGGGGTTCCTCAAAAGTTATCTCCGGTTGATGCAGAAGCTGGAAAAGTCGGTTGCGGTCGGGTACATGCGCCGCTGTGATCTTGAGTTCTACAGGGTAGTGGATGCTCTCATTGTCCTTTAAAGCACGAAGTCGCAAAATGCGCAGCAACTGACAATAAGGGAACTCTTCCAATAAGTGCGCATAGGTTTCTTCCTTCATGGCAGCGGCCTGTGAAGGTTTTTTAACCAGCTCTATGAATTGTTCGCGTGTCATTTACCAGTTACTTACCGCGCGGTTAAAAATATCATCTACAATCTGTCGGTTAATTTCATCGATGAGTGCGAGTTCCACTTCCACCAGGTTTTTCGTAGCATCATAATCGGAATACCGGCTGAAGGGTGCATCAAAACTCATCTTAGGATCTTTTTCGTTGGTGAATTTAACTTGTATTGTAACAGTGAGCCTGTTTAAGGCAGCAGTTTCATTGCCCTGAATCGCAACCGGGTTGGTTCGATAATCGGAAATAAATCCTTCCAGCTTCAAATCTGCATCGCCCTCTACCTGCTGTAAATTGGTTTGAGAGATGAATTTCTCTTTTAATTTATCTGTAAATAATTGACTAAGAGCTGGTTGAATTAGTGGGGCTCGATTTGGGAATACCGAGATATGAATAGTTTTCACATCCGGAGAAATGGAGGCACCCGTAAACGAGTAAACACCGCATCCTGCCAGAAGAAGCATTCCAATCAGAAACAGGGGCAGTGTTCTCACTTGATGTTGTATTCGTTGAGTTTACGATAGAGGGTGCGCTCAGAAATGCCCAGTTCCCTGGCGGCATGTTTGCGTTTCCCTTTGTATTTTTCAATGGCCTTGCGAATCATTTCTTTTTCCTTTTCCGCAAGCGACAAGGATTCATCTTCCAGCTCTTCATAATTATCAATCTGGTAACCTGCAGGCTGGATGGTAACCCCGGGCTCCGTCTGAATAATTCCCGGAGCGGTAGGAGCTGCCGTTTCATGAAATTGTTGACGTGATAATAATTCTCCTTGATCCTCTACCGGCATTCCCGACATGAGGGAGGCTACCACCTTTTTGAGTTCTGTCAGATCTTTTTTCATATCAAACAGCACTTTGTAGAGCAATTCTCTTTCCGTGAAGTCGCCACCACGTGCTTCATCACGCAACAGCATGGGTAATCCGGAAACCTGGTCACCCGGCAGGTATTTCAACAATGCGTCTGCAGTAATATTCTTGTTTTGTTCGAGAATACTTAATTGCTCCGTTACATTTTTTAACTGACGTACGTTGCCGGGCCAGCGGTATTCCACCAGCAGCCTTTGTGCCTCCGGTTGTAACTGAATGGTTGGCATGCGGTATTTATCAGCGAAGTCGGCTGCGAACTTTCTGAATAAAAGATAAACATCCTCTTTTCTCTCACGCAGTGCAGGTATGTTAATCGGAACCGTATTCATCCGGTAATAGAGGTCTTCACGGAATTTGCCCCTTTCTATGGCATCAGGAATATTTACATTGGTGGCTGCACAAATCCGCACATTGGTTTTTTGCACCTTGCTGCTGCCAACACGGATAAATTCTCCGGTCTCCAGCACACGAAGCAAGCGCACCTGTGTCAGCAAAGGAAGTTCAGCTACCTCATCCAGAAAGATTGTTCCGCCGTTGACTACTTCAAAATATCCTTTGCGTGATTCATGCGCTCCGGTAAATGCTCCTTTTTCATGACCGAATAATTCTGAATCAATGGTGCCTTCCGGAATGGCTCCGCAGTTTACAGCAATGAAAGGTCCGTGCTTACGAGAGCTCAGGTAATGGATAATCTGCGGGAAAGTTTCTTTACCTGTTCCACTTTCTCCGGTGATTAAAACGGATAAGTCGGTAGGGGCAACCTGACGGGCGATATCCAGCGCATGATCTAACGTTGCTGAATTACCGATAATACCAAAGCGCTGTTTCAGTTCCTGTATGGTCATTTCCTGCCCGATCTTATTAATTATATTGAATAGAATAGAATTTATTTGCTGTTAACCACCGTGCCGATCAGCGTTGCAGTGGTGCAGCTTTCTGCCAGCACATCCACATACATTCCAGGTTTATAATTTCCTGCAGGGAAAACAACTACAGAGTTCTGCGAGTTACGTCCCGCCAGCATATCCTTTGATTTTTTGGAATAACCTTCGATAAGTACACGATGTACTTTGCCTAAACCTAATTTTGTTCGGATAGCACTCAGTTCCTGTTGCTTGGCGACAATTTCACTCAGTCTTCTGGATTTTACTTCGGCAGGAATATCATCAGCGAACTTTTTTGCGGCCGCTGTTCCGGGACGTTCTGAATAGCTGAACATGTAGGCAAAATCATATTGTGCCCATTCCATCAGACTAATCGTATCCTGATGCTGTTCATCTGTCTCGGTGCAAAAACCGGTAATTAAATCTGTGCTTAGGGAGCATTCCGGCATTATTCTGCGGATCGACTCAATCCGTTGCATGTATTGTTCACGGGTATAACCGCGGTTCATTTTTTCGAGTAATTCACTGTTGCCGGATTGTACGGGCAGGTGAATGTATTTGCAGATATTCTCGTAACGCGACATGGTATGCAATACCGCATCGGTCATGTCACGGGGATTGCTGGTTGAAAAACGCACACGTAAATCGGAATTGACTTCCGCTACGCGCGCAAGGAGATCAGCAAAAGTGGTAAACTTCGACTGCTCTTTTTCAGGAAGTAAATGATTGAGTGCTGAGTGAACTATTTCAGGTTCAAGTTCTTTTTTCTGGCCACCGCCCCACCAAAGGTAGGAATCGACATTCTGTCCGAGCAGGGTAACTTCACGGTAACCGCGATCAAAAAGATCCTGTGCTTCGGCGATGATGCTTTCGGGGTCACGGCTACGCTCACGTCCTCGTGTAAATGGAACTACGCAGAAGGAGCACATGTTATCACAACCGCGCATGATGGAAATAAATGCGGTGATGCCATTGCTGCCTAAGCGTACCGGGCTGATATCCGCGTAGGTTTCTTCGCGGCTCAAGAGAACATTGACCGCTTTTTGTCCTCCTTCCACCTGCTCAATGAGGTTGGGAAGATCCCGGTAAGAATCAGGACCGGCAACAATATCGACCAGTTTTTCCTGCTCCAGAAACTGCGATTTCAATCGTTCAGCCATGCAGCCCAACACGCCAACCACTAGTCCCGGATTGTGTTTCTTTAGATTTTTAAAATCCTGCAGACGAGCACGTACCCGTTGTTCCGCATTCTCCCGGATAGCACAGGTGTTAATGAAAACCACATCGGCTTCACGGTGGTCCCGGGTGGTTTCATATCCCTGACCGGTAAGGATGGATGCCACAATTTCGCTGTCGGCAAAGTTCATCTGGCAGCCGTAGCTTTCCAGAAATAACTTCTTTTTACCGGCAGGACTTTCGAGCATAGTAGCCTCGCCCTGACGGCTTTCTTCGATCACTTTATTTCCCTCGTGTAGCATGGTTGAAACTAGAGGGCAAAGATAGCTAAAAAACAGGTCTCAACTGACATCTTGTCAGTGAAAAATATGGATTCAATCAATAATTCCGGTAAGCGAAACCAAAGTACCCACTTGAGAGTATAATTGACTGTTTTACCATTAAACCACGGCTTTTTTATGGATTCGCTAAAAAAAGGAATGAAACAACTTCAAAGTACTTCAACAAGGTTGACAATCAGGCAGGTATATTTAGCTGCAGCGTTTGCAGTTTTACTAATTGCAGGCAGTGTTTTTGTAACGATTAATCTTACCCGAAGTACGGAATCCTTGGGTGCAGTTTCGGGTGATTATCGGACCAACGGAGATGGAAACTGGTCAACTCTTGGAATATGGCAATCCTATAATGGTTCCTCGTGGGTTGCAGCTTCTTCTCTGCCTACTTCTTCCAACAACATTATTACCATCAGTGCCGGAGATACCGTTGTGGTATCAAGCAGTATAACAGTGGATCAGCTGGAGATTTTATCTACGGGTGCGATGCTGGTGAATACAGGAGGAACGTTGAATATTCTTAATGGTGCCGGTACGGATATCCGAGTGGATGGAACACTGGAAGTAAATGCAACATTCGCATTGGCCGCAAGCGCCACTTCCACAATTAATGGAATTGAAAAAGTTGCAAGTTCAGGTACAGTAACAGTAGGTTCATCGGGTCGACAAACAATTGCAAGTGGAGGGAGAATAATACGTCAGGGTGGAACTTTTCCAACGAGCACATTGTCATCCCTCACAATTGATGGCGGGGGCGTTTTTGAACATGCTATGAATGGTGGTATAGTTCCATCTGCAACTTGGTCAGCTGGTTCAACAATTGAGGTCACTGGTGTTACACTAACGCCACCTACAAATATCAACCAATCGTTCCGAAATTTTATCTGGAACTGTTTGGGTCAGTCGGGTCAGGTAAATTTAGCTGCTACTCTTACAACGATTCTTGAAAATTTTGAATTAAAATCAACGGGTAGTAATGCTTTGATGTTAGATAATCAAGGCAATAATAGTACGTTAACAATTACAGGGAATATGATAATTACGGATGGGCATTTATATGGTTGTATGAATGGGTCAGCAGCCATTAATATTACCGGCAA
>Ga0315906_10005115_pt1 | contig 16578 bp, 17 predicted proteins | sample LakEriMetagenome_4_FD_203526 | JGI IMG/M metagenome (GOLD analysis project Ga0315906, IMG submission 203526) | Freshwater fungal communities from buoy surface, Lake Erie, Ohio, United States - Buoy 2 MA122 | ecosystem: Environmental > Aquatic > Freshwater > Lake > Lake biofilm | place: USA...
GAAGGCGTAGTTTTCGAGCACCACCTGGTGAATAATGCCAGCGCCGGGCTTCCAGAAGCCGATTCCGTACTTATTCGAAACCGACGCGAGGAAGTTGAACACCTCGTTGGACTTGTTGATCGACTCCTGAAGGTCGGTTGACGCGCCCACGCGAGCCTGAATCAGGTGGTCGCAGTGCACCGTCGAGGGAACCGCCACCTTTTTGCGTCCGGCCGACATAAACTGCAGCAAGGCCATTTGGGCCGTAGCGTCCTGCATAGCCACGCGGTCTGGGGCAAAGTCCACGTAGGACGTTCCGCGGGTAAACGCTTGCTTCGCTTCGCCCTCCCAAAGGTGGGCATACAAAATTTTCTCAGAAAGCGTCAAGGGGCGGCCCAACACCTTGCGGGCGGCCGAAACGTTGGTTTCGTAGCTGGCGTAGAACGCCTTAACCATGTCGAGGTCAAATACCATAATTGCGGAATTTTTGCAAAATTACGCCGGAAACCGCGGAATTTATCCGTAATTTTTCAGGAATTGACGCGAAAATTCTAAATTTTTCGCAGGTTACTGCGCTGTGCGGAACGGCACCGTCCACGACCCTTCGGGTCCCTCGGTGCGCAGCCAGTAGGCCCCGGCCGGCAGAAACGATGTGGGAACGGCAAACTCCTCGCCCACCCAGGTTCCGTGAAGAAGGACCCTGCCAAACGCGTCAAGTAAGGCCACCTTGCGGGGTGCACCTGGCACTGAGCGCGTTAGGCTAATTCGATCGGATCCCTGTGCCCAGGAATAGCCCTGAAGGACGGTGGGCTCATCGACCCCAATCCAAATGTGCCCAGCAAACATGAGGCTGTCGTCGGCTGCTTGAAAACCGGCGTCTTTGAGCGTGAACGACTTGCCGTCTGCAGCAATACTCAAGCGCACCCAACCGTTCACCACGGTATCGTTCACGTTGCGGCGAACGGCTAAAAATCCATCGGTGTACGGTGCTTGCCATTGCACATAAGGGTCGTGCTGGCCCGCGAAGCGATAGTCGAGGTAGCCCAAAAAGGTGGGCGTGGCAAATCCCTGCCAAAGGGAAGAGGAACGCGAAATGGAGTCCCCGACAGCCAGTCGGTCGGGGTAGTAGTAAAGTCCTCGCTTTTGTCCGGCCACCTGAATGCGAGCGCTGTCCAGGGGGGAAACGTAGACGACCGACAGGGTTCCTGTCGTTCCCGTGTCGCGCAGCAGCGTGAAGCGCAGGTCCGCAATGCTGTCGTTGTTGAAATCCACGTCGGCGAAACCCTGGTTGGTCGCCACCGTCGTGTCAGCGAAGTCGTAGTATACGTACTGTGCGCTCGCCACGGCCACCCCGGCAAGCCACAGCATCAGCGCGGCATAAATCTTGGTCATTTCGGCTGCAAAGGTGCGAAATGTAGACCACGCGCGCACCATTACCTTTACCAATCCATGGCTCGATTGTCCACCCCCGTACTTATTGAAGCCCTGCGCATGGCGGTGCAGGCCTTGCAAGCGCAATTGCTGCGTGCCGTGCTCACGGCGCTGATTATTGCGATCGGCATCACGGCACTGGTCGGAATGCTCACCGCCACCAGCGTCATGGAGGGCTCGATCACCAAGCAGTTTTCGAGTATGGGCGCCACGACGTTCACGATCCAGCAAGGCGGAATGCAAATCCAAATTGGCCGACGGGGAATCAAAGAGAAGCCCCAGCCTCCGATTCCGTTGATTCAGGCCCTCAAGTTGCGCGACCGAATGGCCTCAGAAGGCTTTGTGGCGAGCGTGGGCGACAACGTGGCCGGCGCCATGGAAGTCCAACACGAAGGGCTTAAAACCAACCCTAACGTCAACATTCACGCAGCCGACGAGGATTATCCCGAGACCCAAGGTATTGAAATCGCCCACGGTCGGTTTTTCTCGCCGGCCGAACAAAACGAAGCCCGCGCCGTGGCCGTGCTGGGCTCTGACGTGGCCGGAAAACTCTTTCCCGAAGGCGACGCCGTCGGCAAAATTGTGCGCATTGGGGCCAAACCCTATGCAGTCGTTGGGGTAACTGCACCGAAGGGCAGCAGTTCCTTCATGTCAAGCGATCAGGTGATGTACTTGCCGTTGCGCACCGGGCATTTGGCGTATGCTGACCCGTCGGCTAGCTACGTCATCAGCATCAAGGCTCCAAGTGCTGAAGCGCTCGACGCCAGCATCGCTCGGGCAACCACCGTAATGCGCACCGTCCGCCGACTCAAGCCTGGCGCCGAAGACAACTTTAACGTGCGCCGAAGCGACAGCATTTCGGCGATGCTGATCGATTCGCTCAGTTCGGTAAGCAGCGGAGCGGCCTTGATCGCCTTGATTACCTTGCTGGGCGCTTCGATTGCGCTCATGAACATCATGCTCGTTAGCGTCACCGAACGAACCCGCGAAATCGGCACCCGCAAGGCCCTTGGTGCCAGTGCCCAAGTCATTGTGGTGCAGTTCTTAGCCGAGGCCGTGCTGGTCAGCGTGCTGGGCGGGGTTGCGGGCATTGTGCTGGGCCTCGCGGTGGGCAACGGCCTCGCGTTTGCCATGGACGCCGACACGGTGTTCCCGATTCAGTGGATGCTGTTGGCGCTGGCGGTATCGGTTGCGGTAGGCATCATTTCGGGCTGGTACCCTGCCCGCAAGGCCGCTGCCCTAGACCCTATTGAAGCCCTGCGCTATGAGTAAGCTACGCAGCGTTTCTGCGCACGATGCGTGGTGGAAGATGAATTCCGGGTCGCTTTCAGAAACCTGGGCGCTCACCCTGGCGTTTGGGCGACGTGACCTGCGATTGCGCTACGCCCAAACCCGACTCGGCTGGGTATGGGCCGTAGTCCAGCCGTTGGCGCTGATTACGGCGCTTACCGTGGTACTGGGGCGGGTTTTTGGGCTTCCGCCTGAAGGATTGCGGCAGTTCGGCCTCAACCTTGCCGTGGCGTTGCCCGGATGGATCTGGTTTCAGTTCACCGTCAGCCAAGGTGCGAGCAGCTTGATCACCAACCAGTCCTTGGTCAGCAAAGCGGCTTTCCCGCGGACCGCGCTACCCAATGCCAAAGCCTTGGTTGGCCTGGCCGACTTTGGCGTTGGCACGCTGGTCGTGCTGGTGCTTCTCGCACTTCTGGGCGAGGCGCAGCCCCTTGCCCTGCTTCGGTTGCCGCTCGCAATGGGCTACACGGCACTAGCGGCCTTGGGCTGGGCCTACCTCGGAGCCGCGCTTAGCGTGCGCCGACGCGACCTGCTGGCCGTACTTCCGATACTGCTGCAAGTGCTGTTCTTTATCAGCCCCGTTGCCCTGCCTTCGGCGAATTTCGAACCCAAAGGTTTCGGCATTCTGTATTGGCTCAACCCGGCTGTGGCGATGGCCGACGGATTTCGCTGGGCCTGGCTCGGCTGGGACGTACTTCAACCCGCCCATTTGCTCTCGGCAGGCTCGGGCATTTTAGGATTTGCAGTTGGCCTCCTCACCCTACGGTGGAGGTCGAAGCGTTTAAATGAATTCATGTGAGCAGTCCGCGCATTGAAGCCACGAACCTTGGCAAAAACTTGGGCGGACGCTGGGCGCTGCGCCGACTGGACCTTCGCGTGCTCGAAGGCGAAGTAGTGGGAATTATTGGTGCCAACGGAGCCGGCAAGTCCACACTGCTCAAGACGCTCAGCGGACTGCTTCACCCCGACGAGGGCAGCTACACGGTTCGCGGCAGCATGGCCAGTCTTCTCGAGGTGGGCACCGGGTTTCATCCCGACCTAAGCGGACGCGAAAACGCCTACCTGAGGGGCGTACTGCTTGGAATGCAGCGCAGTCAGGTCGCGGAGCTGTTGCCCCAAATCGCCGAGTTTGCAGGCGTTGCCGACCGATTGGACGAACCCGTCAAATTTTATTCAAGCGGCATGCAGCTGCGCTTAGGTTTTGCCGTAGCCGCACATTTACCGGCCGACGTGCTCGTGGTCGACGAAGTCTTGGCGGTGGGCGACGCAGCCTTTCAGGCGAAAAGCCTAGCGTTCATTGAATCGGCCTGGCGAGCCAACGGCCGCAGCGTGCTGTACGTTGCCCACCAGCTCGGGCAGGTTCGCCGCGTGTGCGATCGGGTCCTGTGGCTCGATCAGGGCGTGGTGCGCATGGAAGGCCCCGCCGACGCCGTGTGCGACGCCTACCTTGCGAGCCAATTGGCCACAACGATCTCGTGGCCCGACGCCACCTCACGACCGGGACTTGGCGAAGTCCGCGCTTTGGAACTCCAGCTCGACGGTCCGTGGATTACGGGGCAAGCCGCCAAGGCACGCGTGGCGTGGACCGGTTCGGCATCGGCTGATGGACTGGACGTGCGCCTGAGCATCGAACGCAGCGAAGGCAGTACCGTGACCCTGTGGAGCAGCTTGCAGTCGGGCTGCGCACTGGACCCGGCGGCCAACTCAGCCGTTCTGACCTTGCCCGAATTGGCCCTCAGCAGTGGACATTATGTGGTCCACTTAAGGCTGTTTCGCCATGGCCTGCTTCAGGACGAAGTTCCGTTCGCTGGACGCATCGACGTGGAGCACGGGAGCTGGCAGGGTCAAGACTACCCTACTCCGCGCCCCATGGCGCTCCAGCTGCAGCGCTGGGCTTAAGCTTTTTTGAGCCCTAAGGCTTTGAGGCGCAGGCTCGCCCAAGTGCGGGCAGCAGCAATCCATCGAACGTGCCAAGGAACCGGAAGCGCGTGCGGTCCGCGCGGATGGTGAAACAAGCCAAACATGTAGTCAGAGCCTTGCTTGGCAGGCAGCGAATCGGGGTGTTCCAACGTCCAATCGCTGGAATCGTAGCCTTGGGCCGCGAGGTATTCGCTAAACACGGGGCGGTAAAAGTCCACGTCGGCTTCGGTAAACCAGCGCCGCCAGTCGCTGTGGGCTTGGCTTCGGGCTACGTGGCGAAAATTTCCGCGCAAGTCCTGCTCCCCCTTCAACGGAATGCCGAGGTAGGCTTCGAGGCTCGCCCAGTTGCGGTCCACCAAATCTTCATAATGCCATATAAACCAGCCCTCTGCGCGCAATCGATCCAAAAAGGCCGAAAGTTCGTCGAGCTTTTGCTTTTGGTCGGCCGCATGCCGCGCCAAGGCCTCGGCAGCGTCAGCGTGAAGGCGATGGAACGGTACCGAACGGGGATTCGCTTCTTTCGCGCGCACTAGGGCATGGGCCCGACGGAACTCCGCCGGGTCGGGCTGGTGCACATAAAACCAACGGTAAAAAAAACCCGAAATCCAGCGGTCGCGGGGGTCGCGGACCAAGAAAATCTTTTTGTCGTAGTGCGCGAAGGCGTCGGCCGCAGCAGCGCCAGTCCAGCCGTGCATCTCAGGGCTGCTGTACAGAATTTTAACGAGCGTCTGGTCTTGGTCGGGCCATTCCATGCCGTCCAGGCGGTGAAACCGACCGTCTTGAAGGCGGTTGGGCTCGAACACTTCGTGCACTACTCCTTGGGCGCGCAGGGCTTCAGAAAGCAGCGAAAACCCATAAGTTGTACCACTTCGTGGCATTCCAAACAGTACGGTGCGCATGGGGGCTGAAGGTACATTAAGTTTGGGGGATGCACGAGCGCCCACCCCTAGTTACCGTGGCGGTACCCAACTACCGCCACGCACGCTACCTTAAAGAGCGGCTCGAAAGCATTGCAAACCAAAGCTTTACCGACACCGAAGTCCTTCTGTTGGACGACGCTTCGCCCGACGATTCGCTAAAAATCCTCACCGACTTTGCGGCCGGTCGGCCCGGTTGGTCGGTGCATGCCAATGCAAAAAATTCCGGAAGCCCCTTCGCCCAGTGGAACAAAGCGGCCTCCCTCGCACGCGGAACCTACCTGTGGATCGCCGAAAGCGACGACGTTGCCGACCCTCAGCTCTTGAGCGCACTCGTGGGCGAACTGGAATCGGACCCTAGCCTGGCCATCGCCTACGCGCAATCCATGCTCATTGACGAAGACGGCCATTCACTGCACCGCTTTGACGTGCACTACCGCTACGTCTACGGCCCTGAAGCGGAACGTTGGGAACGTGGGTACCGCAACGACGGCAGGGACGAAATCCGCCAGTTCATGCTGCTGCACAACGTGGTACCCAATGCGTCGGGCGCGCTGATTCGCCTTTCGACGTTCCGCGAGGCGGGCGGCGCCGATCCGAACTGGAAACTCAATGGCGATTGGATGACCTACATCCGCCTGCTGGAGCGGGGCGGCATCGCCTTTGTGCCCAAAGTGCTCAACTACTTTCGCGTTCATCCGCAGACTGCGCGCCAAAAAGCCAACGAAACCGGAGATGTGTACCGCGAACTGCTCGCACTGGTAGACTACATTGCGCTGCACCACAACCCCGCGCGCCAGCGGCTGAGAAAGGCCTACCGCAATGTCGCCGCGTGGTGGACCCACTCGCTTTACCGCCAAGACTGGAGCCCAGCCCGCCGTAGCGCCAACGCACGGGTCAACTGGGCGCTCTTTCGGAGGTTTGTTCGGCTACACCCCTTGGTGGTCCTGCACATTCCCTATGAGGGGCTGGTTCGGTTGGCGGTGCGCAGCCTTGAACTCCTGGGGCTCAAGGAACCGCTTCGCCGGGTGCTTCACCGCGCCTTTCCCGCCCACTTTATGCCCCGAGCAACATGAAGATTTCGGTCGTCATACCCTGCTACCGTTCCGAGCACACGTTGCGTGAGGCCGTCGTTAGTGCTTCGGAAGCCCACGAAGTTCTCGTGGTCGACGATGCCTCACCGGGCGGATGTGCGGCGCTCGTTGCGTCGTGGAACTGGCCCAACGTGCGGGTCGTAGCGCACTCGGTAAACCGCGGATTGGGCGCCGCGCGCAACAGCGGTGCTGCGGCCGCCACCGGCGATTGGGTTGCGTTTTTGGACGCAGACGACCGCTTTGAACGCGACTGGCACGGCCGGCTGCAGTCTGCCCTGCGCCAGCATCCCGAGGCCCTTTGGCTGTACCACCCGGTGCGCGAGTGGGACGGACACCGTTTGCTCGGCGTGCGCCACGCAGACCATCCCACGCAAATTGGGGATTGGGTCCTCAAACGTCCAGCGGTTGCCCCAAGTGCCTGTGCCCTGCGCGCCGACGTCGCTCGAGCCCATCCCTTTGACGAAACCCGAGCGCTCGAAGGCACCGAAGACCTCGAACTTTGGTTGCGGCTGTGGGCTGAGGGCCTGCGCCCGGTTCGCTGGACCGACGAAGCCTTTACCCACTATCGCATCGGCCAAGGGATGTCGGCAGAACTCGAGTCCCACACGACAAAAGTTCGCTTGCGCTGGGCCCAATTCGTGCAGCGCGGCTGGATACCCGAGGCAGTGCTGGCCGCGGCAGAACGCGAACTCACGCGCCAAAAAGCCCGCAGCCTCCACAAAGCAGGGCGCTTTGCCGAAGCAAAAAAGGCCTACCTCGCGGCAGGCCTTTCGGCTGAAAACGTGCTGCTCGCCGGAGCAGCCATGCTCAAACTACGCGTTTAAAGTCGGGCACGAAGCTCCGCGTCGAGGGCATCCAAAAACTCCTCGGTGTAGAGGTAGTGTTCGCCGTGCTTCACGTCGTTTCCGTGCACGCAGACCGCGAGGTCCTTGGTCATGCGGCCACTTTCGACCACGTCAATGCACACCTGCTCGAGGGTCGTGCAGAAGCGAATCAGCTCGGCGTTTCCGTCGAGTTTTCCGCGGTGCGCGAGTCCGCGCGTCCAGGCAAAAATGGACGCAATCGGGTTGGTACTCGTCGGCTTGCCCTGCTGGTGCTGGCGGTAGTGGCGGGTCACGGTTCCGTGCGCAGCCTCGGCCTCCATCGTCTTGCCGTCGGGCGTAATAAGCACCGACGTCATGAGTCCGAGTGAACCAAAGCCTTGGGCCACCGTATCGGACTGTACGTCGCCGTCGTAGTTTTTGCATGCCCAAACAAACGAACCGTTCCATTTCAGCGCAGAAGCCACCATGTCGTCGATGAGCCGGTGCTCGTAGGTAATCCCGGCAGCGTCGTACTTAGCCTTGAACTCGGCCTGGTAGATTTCTTCAAAGATGTCTTTAAAGCGACCGTCGTACTTTTTAAGAATGGTGTTCTTGGTGCTGAGGTAAAGCGGCCACTTCTTGTCAAGCGCCATATTGAAGCAGCTGCGCGCAAAACCAGCAATCGATTCGTCGGTATTGTACATGCTCAGGGCCACGCCGTCGCCTTTGAAATTGTACACCTCCCAGGTTTGGGGTTCGCCGCCGTCCTCTGGGGTGAAGGTCATTGTGAGCTTGCCTTTTCCCTTGATCGTCGTGTCAGTGGCGCGGTACTGGTCGCCAAACGCGTGGCGGCCAATGACAATCGGCTTATTCCACGTGGTAACTAAGCGCGGAATATTGGTCATTACGATGGGCTCGCGAAAAACCGTTCCGTCGAGGATGTTGCGAATCGTGCCGTTAGGCGACTTCCACATTTGCTTGAGGTTGAACTCCTTGACGCGTTGTTCGTCGGGCGTAATCGTGGCGCACTTAATGCCTACGTTGTATTTTTTAATCGCTTCAGCTGCGTCTACCGTCACTTGGTCGTTGGTGGCGTCGCGTTGCTCCATTCCCAGGTCGAAGTACTTAATGTCGACCTCTACGTAGGGAAGGATGAGTTTGTTTTTAATGAACGACCAGATGATTCGGGTCATTTCGTCGCCGTCGAGTTCGACGACCGGATTTAAAACTTTAATCTTCTGCATAAGGGATGCAAAAGTACCAAAGATTTTGCAGGATTACTCGATATCTAACTGAAATTCTCTTCGAAAATCGTCTAAAAATGGATTTTTTTCCAATAAAAAGGCATAGCGCTCGTCCGGTGTGTAGACAAGGCGGGCGTTCACCGCTCCCTCCTGGACTTCCGTGCGGATTTTTATTGAATCGTTGTACAATGCCTGCCGCAAAAACGGAATGATGCGATCACGTACCGAATTAATGTATCCTTCTTGAAGCTCGTTTTCGAGACTCACGCGAACACTCGATTCATCTTCTCGAACCGGGCGAACCTGCTGCACTATAGCCTTGATAACCGGCTCGTCGTTTAGGGTCGATGCCGATTCCACCCAAGCCGTTTCGAGCGCTTCTTGGGTAAAGGGGCGCAATCGTCGTTCTACAACAGGGCCTTCCGTCGTCGCAACGTCTTGGGGCGCTTGCTCGACCTCGGCTAAATTGGCCACGGGCATCGACGGCGGTGCCGCCGGTGAACCCAAATCCTTCAGCGAGAATGCCGTTCGGCGAACACGAGGCGGATTAACTGATGTTGCCACGGCAGTGGCGGACCGATCCGTCAAAGGCTGCAGTGTGGGCTCTTCGGTTCGAGAACCGTCGGCACCCTCAACTGGTGGTGTCCGTGATACAGAAGGAGCATCGACTTCCGGGGCCAACGAAACAGCCGGCGAGCGCTCATCAATTTGCGCTGAGGGTGCGGCTGGGGGTGTCGCCACCGTGGGCTGCGGCGAAGGGGTGTTCGGCGTAGCAGGGGCTTGTGCGGGGGACGGTAGTGCCGAGGGCGACGCCGCGACTTCGGTGGGCGCACTCAGCGGTTCGGCGCTACTGGGCTTTTTTTTTTCGTCGATTGCTTCTTCGGCAATCAGGTCAAGTAGCGCCACTTCCACGTGCCATCGGGCATTGCTTGCGGCACGGTAGCCCGCGTCCGCTGCGACTAATCGCTTAAGCGCAGCGGCGGCCCGGCTCGCCGGTATGCGCTGCGACGCGGCCAGTAGATGCTGCTTCACGGACTCCGGCACGTCCAAAAGCGCGACAGTACGGGGATGCTGCGCCAGGAGGAGCTCGCGAACATAGCCCGTGAACCCCATCAGAAAACGCTGCAAATCAAAACCTTGGTCAAGTACGTCTTGGATGGCCGTGAGTACCGCCGCACGATCACCGGATTCGATGGACTCCCATAGGCCCACAAAGAGCGCACGGTCCACCAACTGAAGATTTTGACGAACCAGCTCGTAAGTCAGGGTTCCGCCCTGGGCAAACGCCGCAATACGGTCAAAAATCGAGAGGGAATCACGGAGCGAACCGTCTGCCTTTTCGGCAATCGCGTGCAACGCTTCAGGCTCGGCAGACAAGCCCTCTTGGGAGGCCACCCACGCCAGATGGTCGGCTATGTCGCCAATGCCAATGCGCTTGAAATCAAAAATCTGGCAGCGCGACAAAATCGTCGGTAGCACCTTGTGCTTTTCGGTCGTGGCCAGAATAAAAACGGCGTGGGCAGGCGGCTCCTCGAGCGTCTTTAAAAAGGCATTGAATGCGGCCTGGGAGAGCATGTGCACCTCGTCGATGATGTACACTTTATAGGTGCCCATTTGGGGCGCAAAACGCACCTGATCAATAAGTTGACGAATGTCGTCTACGGTATTGTTGGAGGCGGCGTCCAGCTCGAAAATGTTCAGGCTGTAGTCCAGTCCTTCTCCGGTGTGCACCTCGTTGATTCGGCGGGCCAAAATGCGTGCGCAGGTGGTTTTACCCACTCCGCGCGGACCGGTGAACAGCAAAGCTTGCGCCAAGCGGCCGCTTACTACTTCATGCTCGAGCGTCTCCGTAACGTGCGCCTGACCGACCACCGAGGCGAAGGCCGAGGGTCGGTACTTGCGGGCCGAAACGAGGTACTGTTGCTCCATGGGGATAGAATGCAAACCTACACCTTAGTTGGCGATTGGCCACAGCCAAGAGAGGGCAAAAAACGCGGCCTGGGCTAAAATCACGGGAAGGGCAAGTTGGTTGGTGCGCGGCGTTTTGCCAAGCATCCATTGGGCCACAAACGCCACCACAAACCACGACACGTAGTTCTGCCATGGCGCTACCCCTCCAGCGAACAACCACAGGCGGTGTGCGTGGGCCACCGGCTCCATGAGCACATCCAAGCAAAGCATGAGGCCTGAGGCGAGAAGGGCACGTTGCAGGCGCGTTCCCTCGGCTAAAAAATGCGACGCAAAAGAGCCCGTTGCGAGGGCGAGCATCGACCAGTTCAATCCAATGAGCCAGGGGGTTTCCATGATTTTTGGCCCCAAACCCTCGAGGTAGACGTAGGCACCAAAGGGAAATCCGGTATTGACACCCAGAATCTCAATTCCGAGTCCGAGCCCAAAAATGGCGAGCAGCGAGGCCTTAAGCTGTTCAGAGCGGTCAGAAAACCAAAAGAGCAAGGCAAACGTCAAAAGCAGGTGAACGGGGGTCAACAGCACCATCCAGTCGGCCAACGGCGAGCGAAGCCCGACGGCACCCACGAGATGAGTTACGGCAACAATGAGTAGCGCGGTTCGGTAGGACATTGGTCAAAGGTAGGACTGAACTCGAAGCAAGTTTTCGCGTTTTAGCATCGTGGAAACCGAACGAAAAATGCTGTGGTGGGCAGTTGGCATAACGGCTTCGGTGCTCGTGCTCGCTGTGGCCACCCACGAACCGCAGCCTTTGGACTTGAGCTTCCGCACCAAACTGCAGGAAAATCGGCTGCTCTACTTCAGCAACATCCGCAGCATCAAGTACCAACGCACCGACTACGGTAACGGCATTTCGACCTATACGCCGAATTCCATGGCAAACGAAGGCGGGTTTGTCATTCAGGTGAACACCCACACCTCGGAGGCTCACCTTGTTTGGTCTCGCGGGGCGAGCGACCCCGGCAGCACGCTACCTAGGCCCGATTCGCTCGGAATTTGGAATCCAGATACGGCCCAATTGGCGACGCATTGGCACATGGGGCTGCGGCGGCTACGGCGCGAACCTAAGCCCGAACGCGTGCTCCTCGATTACTTTGAGCTCATTGGCTTGTTTCCCGAAGACGTAAAGAAGTGATTTTTTTGTATCTTTGCGCCCCCTTAAAGGAAATTTTCTAATGAAACAATACGAAACCGTTTTCATCCTAAATCCCGTCTTATCTGATGATCAGATAAGGGAAACGGTGGATAAATACACGAGCAGCATCAAAGCTGCTGGTGGTTCCATCATCAACGTAGAGCGTTGGGGCCTGCGCAAGCTTGCCTACCCCATCGACAAGAAGAAGTCTGGATTCTACAATTTGGTAGAGTTTACAGCTCCTTCTACCCTGATCGCCACTTTAGAAGTGGATATGAAGCGCGACGAGCGCGTACTTCGCTTTTTGACGGTAGCCCTCGACCAACACGGTGTGGAGTACGCGTCAAAGCGCCGTGAAAAGGTTAAAAACGCTTAAGACATGAGCACGAATTTAGAACCCACCGGTACAAGCGAAATTCGCTACCTTCAGCCGATCGCTATCGATTCTTCGGTATCGAAAAAGTACTGCCGCTTCAAGAAGTACGGCATCAAGCACATCGACTACAAGGATCCCGACTACCTCCTTCGTTTTGTGAACGAGCAGGGCAAGATCCTTCCCCGTCGCCTCACGGGCACTTCACTGAAGTACCAGCGCAAGTTGGCTCAAGCAATTAAGCGCGCCCGCCACCTCGCCCTCATGCCCTACGTAGCTGATAACCTTAAATAAGCGGACGCCATGGAAGTTATTCTCAAGCAAGACGTAGAGAACCTTGGTTTCAAGGACGACGTCGTTTCAGTGAAGAACGGCTACGGCCGCAACTACCTGATCCCGCAAGGTTACGCCATCCTGGCTACCGAGTCAGCGAAGAAAGTTCTGGCTGAAGACCTTCGTCAGCGCGCCCACAAGGAAGCGAAGATGGTCGACGCCGCTACCAAGACGTCTGAAGCACTGCGCCGCGTAGAGCTGAAGATCGAAGCTAAGGCCGGTGCGGGCGGTAAGCTCTTTGGAGCCGTTACCAACCAAGACGTAGCCGAGGAATTGGCCAAGCTTGGACACCAAATCGACAAGAAGTACATTCAAATCGCTGGTGGTTCGATCAAAGTATCGGGCAAGAACAGCGCGAAGGTTCGCCTCCACCGCGATGTGGTTGTGGACTTCCACTTCGAAGTTGTTGCCGTAGAAGCCTAATCGCTGAAACGTTTGTTTTGAAGCACCCCGCCTTGCGCGGGGTGCTTTATTTTTATACCCGTATGAACGACGCCCGTCCCCACTGGGTTGCCCTTGCCCTGGGCGCAGCCTTCGCCGCGATTCCAGCCCTCCCTGCTGCCCAAAAACTCGGCGATACGTCGCATTGGCCCATGCACCTTGGTGCGGCAGCGCTGCTGTTCGGGCTGAGCATTTGGCACCAACTCAACGACCGCAACGGCACATCGACGGTTCCGAACGCGAGTGTCGCGGGAAGCATCGGTTTGGCCGCCGTCGCGTGCATCGGACTCGCCGTCGTTCCGCTTTTTGCCGCAAGCGAGGCCTACTTGGCCGTCGGCCGCTACCTAGGGTACGCAGGTGCCGCCCTTCTCGGTTGGAGGTTGGGACTGCGAAGCATTCCCATGCTTGCCTGGGCGGTCTTGGGGGCTGCTGGCGTTGAGGCATGGTCCGCGCTTAGCGACCTGGCGGAATACCGCAAGGCCCTCAGCGACCCCTACCTCGCACAAGGCATCATGGGCCACAAAAACTTTACCTCGTCGGCTATGGCGCTCGGAATCCCCGCGGCTTGGTACCTCGGCCAACGCCATATCGGAGTCGGCCGCACGCTCGCCGTGGCCATCGGTCTGCTGAGTGCCGTGGCCATCGTCTTTCTGCGCACCCGGAGCATTTGGCTGGGCATTGGACTGTGGACGCTGTTCGCCCTGGCTCAAAACCTACGTTCGTGGAAGCCCCTCGCGGGCGCCCTCACCCTCGCCCTGCTCGTGGGCGCCGCGCTCGTGGCCCAGCCGCGCGTGCGCAAGGATCTATTCGACCCGACCAACCTGCGCATCCGCGAAGTGTTTTGGTCCCACTCCCTCCAAATGATTGACGCTGCGCCATGGACTGGTGTGGGCGCGGGCCAATGGCGCATCCACTTCCCGGGCTTCGGCCTGCGCGGAATGAACCCGTCGGTAGCCGAGGGCGTGACCGCCGAAGTGCGCCCCCACAACGACGCCCTCTGGGTAACCGCCGAACACGGAATACCCGGATTGGTCGCCTGGCTTCTGCTCTGGGGCGGGCTTGCCGTCGCCTGGTGGCGCACGCGAAGCGACGACGGAAGCTCCTTCGTCGCCGGAATGGCACTCATCACGTTCTGCTACAGCATGTTTGAATTCCCGCTGGAGCGGGCGGCGGTCTGGATTCCGCTCATGCTTGGCGCGGGAATGCTGTCGAAACCCAAGGGGAACGCCGAGGCGAAGACGGCAAACCTCGCCGCGACCTGGTTGCCGACCGCGGCCATTCTGAGCCTCTTGAGCGCCTACGCCTACGCTGCCAACCAAGGTCAACGCTCCGAACAGGACCAGCAAGAACTCCTTGAACTGAACGCCCGACAAGACGCCGCGAACCTGCTTCCCAAAGCGATCGAAAGCCTCGACGAATGGACCGAACTCGACCGCTTCGGCAACCCTTCGCCGTACTTCGCTGGCATGTCGTCGATGTTCCTCGAGGCCCAACGTGGACCCATTAGGCCAAGCAGCTTCACGGAGGCCGAAGGCTACTTCAAGCAGTCGCTCGAGCTGCATCCGAACCACGTCGTGACCTGGTACCAGCTCGGCAACCTGTACCGCTACCGCGGCGACGCGGCTGCCGCCGAACAGGCCTACCGCGAACTACTCCGGCGTTCTCCGCGGCATCCCGGGGGGCAGATGCACCTTGCCCACACCTTGCTGGCACAGAATAAGCCAGCACAGGCCGCGGCCGCACTGTTTGCCGCCTTCGGCGACGACGCGTACTACCAGCAGCCCGACTACCGCAACGCGGTGATCCAGGCCATGCGGCAGTGCCCCGAAACGGTGGCGCACCGCGACGTTCAACAGCTCGTGCTGCGGCGCAACGAACTTGACGACCAAGCGCTGTTTGCCGCCTTCTTGGAGGCCAAGCAGGCCTACCTCCGTTAGGTTAACCCAGGACCAGCCTTACCGGGCAATGGTCGCTGCCGAACACCTCGTTGTGGATCTCGGTGGCGCGCACCGAATCCATCAACCGCTGCGACACAACGTGGTAATCCAAACGCCAGCCGATGTTCTTGGCTCGGGCGCCCGAACGCATGCTCCACCACGAGTACTTCGCTACACCTGGATTGTGCTCGCGCCACGAATCCACGAATCCCGCGTCGAGCAGGTGCTGGAACCCGTCGATTTCGCTCTGGGTATAGCCCGGCGTCTTGTTGTAGTTCGACTGCGGGTTGCTCAAGTCAATGGGCTTGTGGGCCACGTTCAGGTCGCCACACAGCACCACGGGCTTTCGCGCATCTAATCCCGCCAGATAGGCTGTTAGGTCGCGGTCCCACCGGGCGCGCTGCGGAATGCGCGACAAATCCCCTTTTGAATTGGGCACGTAGGTCGTCACGACAAACACGTTGTCAAACTCCGCCGTAATCACGCGCCCCTCGCCTTCGTGCTCGTCAACGCCCATCCCATACGCCACACTCAAGGGTTCCGCTTTGCTGATGAGCGCTGTGCCCGAATAGCCCTTTTTTTCAGCCTCATGGGCCACAACGTGGTAGCCGAGTCCGCCCAAAACCTCTTTGGCTTGGTCAACCGTACACTTAATCTCCTGAAAACCCATCACATCGGGATTCAGGTCGCGAATGATGTCGTGCAGGCCTTTGCCCGCGACGGCCCGCAGGCCGTTTACGTTCCACGAAATAATGTTCATGTGCCGAAGGTACATTACCTTGAGCGCATGCTTCGGGTCCTTTTTTGGCTTTTGGCGGGCGGAGTTTTGGCGTCCTGCGGAACCTCCCACCTGGACCGTTATGCGCTGGTCCAAAACCCCAACGTAACCCTCACCACCCATTTTCGGCGCGGACCGCGCTCCGCGGCATTCACCCAAACGTTTACGGGAATTAAGAACGAAGTGGGCATGGACCGCCACGGCAACCTTAGGCGCCACGTGCTTTGGTCCGGAGCAACAGCGCAAACCTCCTACCGCGAAGGCCAGGAATTGGTGCTTCCGCTCGGACGCATTCCAGCACCCGCCAGCCTGTACCACGTGAGCAGCCTGAGTGTGCTTCCCCTACTCGCTCCCGAAATCCGCCGTTTAGCTGCGGACCAGGAATGCACCAATCAGGCAGCGACGGCGCCCGCAGGCGACCTTGTTGAAATCCAATGGCGGTGCACATTGCACAAACCGCGCGAGCGGCACTACGTCGCCCGCTACGAGGTGACGACGGCCGAACTCCGCTACAAACGCCACTTCGGCCGCTGGCGCTTGGCCTCGGCGGAGTACAGCGAACGCGAATTCGTGCAGCGCTGGAACCGGATTCCGCGGCGCTAACGTCCTTACATGTTGCGGCGGTACTGACCGCCCACCTCAAACATGGCGTCAGTCATCGACCCCAACGAGCAGGACATAGCCGCCTCCATGATGGCGTCAAACATCGGCTGGTTGGAAAGGGCCGCCGTACGGATCGCATCAAGGGCCGACTGCGCGGTGCTACCCCCCACGACCGCAAGGCGCTCGACGGTGGCAATTTGGCGCTCCTTTTCGTCGACTTCGGCGCGAATAACCTCACCCGGCGTCAAGGTCGGTGACCCCTTGCTGCTCAAGAAGGTGTTGACCCCGATGATGGGGTACTCGCCCGTGTGCTTGAGCATTTCGTAGTGCAT
>Ga0315906_10005118_pt1 | contig 16578 bp, 15 predicted proteins | sample LakEriMetagenome_4_FD_203526 | JGI IMG/M metagenome (GOLD analysis project Ga0315906, IMG submission 203526) | Freshwater fungal communities from buoy surface, Lake Erie, Ohio, United States - Buoy 2 MA122 | ecosystem: Environmental > Aquatic > Freshwater > Lake > Lake biofilm | place: USA...
ATTTTTCAGCAATTAAGGCCTTGGAGTCCTTAATGACTCTTATAACACTGTCACTTAATTCACTTACCTCTCCATGAGCACCTTCGCCACCTGTGCAATGAGCATGAAAATCAAGCGATACATCCTCTGTCATCGCAAAAACAATCTTTTGCGTAGACAAATTGAGATATTGAGCCTTGTAATTTATGTAAAGAACATCGTTTCTCTCGATTTCAGAGCTAACAATCATCTGATCATAGCGATCCGAGTGTTCCGATTTGATTTTGTCAGTTATTTCCGATTTAGAGATGTTATCCGCATCTGAAATTTTCTTTTCTACAGAATCCTGCATGGTAATAGTAGTTTATTTATGGTTTATACAAGTGATTGTTTAGCAGACCAATCTATCTTTCAAATATATACAATTTGATTATACTAAATGAGTTAACATGAAACTATTTTTTTCATTCTTTTTCTTTTAGCTGTGTGTAATTCACCCTAACCTCAGTGGCCCCGCGACCATATTTGCGAAAATTTGCATCAAAATAAGTCACCCCATTCTGACTGCACAGAAATTGATGCACCTCACTTTTCAACACCCCTTCACCTACACCGTGAATAAGGATAAATCTTACTCTGCGCTGTGAACACATCTCATTAAAAAAAATTCTAAGATGCCTCATTTGTACCTCCAGAATTTCTGAATTGGTCATTCCACGGTGAGATTCCAGAAGTTCCTCGATGTGTAAATCCTTTTCGGGAACATTTTCTTTAGAAATAGTGTTCGTAACTATGGAGCGTTTTGATTTTGGGAGGTCTTCTTTTTTCACGTTTAGAGCAAAAACATCTTCACTCATATCGACTCTGTGTATTTTAATGAGCTCAGTGGCAAATACAGTTCGCTCGAAGCCATCCGAATCGAGCATTAGATATTTATTTGAAGAAAGAATAGCGATGATCTTTCCCTTACCTTTTTCATTTAGAAATCCAACCTCCTCTCCTACCTCAAACGCGCTCAAAATACCAGCTATAATGTTCATTTAACCAATCACCACCAAACAAAAAAATCAGAATAGGAGAAAAGAACAGAAGAATCCATAAAAGAACAAGGATGATTTTAAAGAACAATCTTGCATCAAAGATTACTTCATCTTTCAACACCCCATCCACTTCGTGGGCAATGAATTGGTCCATTGTTGATTCATCGGCAACTTCACTCAAATCGCGTAAGCGAGGTTGTTCCTCCAACAAAATAGCTTTTATCGCATGAAAATCCTTGTTAGAAAGGTTCTCGTAAACTCCAGTGTACTTGATGTTTTCTTCTCTGAATTTTTTTCTGAGCTGGTAATGTCGTTGCAAACTCCGAACTCTGAATGCCATCAAAAATCCAAAACCCATAATGAAATAATCATCCATGTAAAATCCGAGTAAAATGAGTAGCAATGAGGACACAAAAGAGAATACCAGTAAAAATAATTCTTCCGCTTTGTTGACCAATAGTTTAAAAAGCTGACCACCATCCAACGGATCAAGAGGCAAAAGGTTAAGCATATTGATAAACATAAAGAGTACACTTAACTCGAGGAGCCATTCCGACTTGCTCACTCCGGAGAAGAAGAACAGAGCAAAACCGATCAGCATTCCCGGAAAAGGACCTAATCCAATGACCAAAAGGCTTTGTTTTTGGGAATAGACATCTTTCTTTCCCTGAACAAATGCCCCCATCAGCGGAACAAACAACATGCGTACATGCTGGTAACCAAAAAGTTTCATCATTGCAAAATGCCCAAGCTCATGGATCAGTAGAACGATTAATAAATTGATTATAAATGTCCACTCATCTGAAATAAGAAAGAAAAACGCTGCTATAAACAGAACGATGGAAAAGACAGTTCGAGACATTCCCGTATTTGGCTTTTGCCGAATTAATTCAGGTTTTTCGGGATAAAAGTCGTGTTCCATTCTTTAAATGTAGAAATTATTTCGTTACTTCATTCGAGCGCTCAGCACCTTGAGAACGTCCTCCAGAGCAAATCCTTTAGCTTTCAAAAGCACCAAGTAGTGAAACAAAAGATCAGCACTTTCAGCAAGAAATAGATCGTCCTCCGTTCTCAATGCCTCAATTACAGTTTCGACCGCCTCCTCGCCTACTTTTTGAGCAATTTTATGCGTTCCCTTAGATTTTAATGAAGCCACGTAGGACTCTGAGTTTTCACTTTCCCAACGCTGACGAATAGTGGCTTCCAATCCTGAAAGGATCCCAAAAGACGTCGTTCTCTCCTCCTGCCAGCATGTCTTCGCTCCCGTATGACATGTCGGACCATCAGGGTCAGCGAGTACAAGGATCGTATCCTTATCGCAATCCACCTTAATGTCTCTGACGTATAAAAAATTACCACTTTCCTCTCCTTTGGTCCAGAGTCGCTGCTTGCTTCGCGAAAAGAAAGTCACCTTATTTTCTTCTTTCGTTTTTTTAAACGCTTCTTCGTTCATGTATCCGAGCATCAACACCTGTAAAGTCTGTGCATCCTGAATGATTGCCGGAACTAGTCCGTTCTCTTTTGAAAAATCAATTTCCATACTCTATGTCTCTTGTGGCTATGCCATTGTTAGCCAATTCTTTTTTTAAATTTCCGATCTCTATCTCTCCGAAATGAAAGACACTTGCTGCCAGCGCCGCATCCACATTAGCTCTCTGAAATACCTCCGTAAAATGTTCGGTTGCCCCACATCCACCGGAAGCAATGATTGGAACATTTACTCGGCCACCCAACTCCTTGAGTGCTTCAATTGCAAAGCCCTGTTTCGTACCGTCATGGTCCATGGAAGTGAAAAGTAATTCTCCTGCTCCCAATTTTACTGCTTGTTCGGCCCAGCTGAATAGTTCCAATTCTGTTTCAAGACGACCACCATTCAGAAAAACCTTCCAGGTTCCTTCGATCTGCTTTGAATCAATTGCCACTACCACACATTGATTCCCGAAACGTTCTGCGAGTCTACTAATCAATTCAGGATCTCTGACTGCGGCAGAATTGATCGCGATCTTATCTGCTCCATTCTGCAACATTAAAGCAGCATCCTCGACGGATGTAATTCCTCCACCAACAGTAAAAGGAATGCTGATTTGTTCAGCCACTCGACGAACCATTTCAGAAAGGGTCTTTCGGCGTTCATGGGTCGCCGTAATATCAAGAAAAACCAATTCATCCGCTCCAAGTTCGGAATACGTTCTTGCAAGCTCAACCGGATCTCCGGCATCACGCAACCCGACAAAATTAATCCCCTTCACTGTGCGGCCATCTTTGATATCCAGGCAGGGTATGATGCGTTTCTTTAACATGTTTCGTCCAGTTTTGCGAGTTCATTCAAGTTGATCCTGCCTTCATAAATCGCTTTTCCGATCACGACAGAAGGTATGTTTAAACGGAGAAGCTCCTCCACGTCATGAATACCGGAAACACCTCCACTTGCGATCAAAAAGAGGTCGGGATAAGCTTTCATGATCCGTTCGTACAGCTCGTTAGAGGTGCCTTCCAACATTCCATCTTTCGAAATATCAGTACAGAGCACGTGTCGAATTCCTTTTGAATAGTAGCCTTCAATAAATTCAAACAGATCAATTCCACTGTCGTCTATCCATCCGTTTACGGCAATCTTTCCATTCAATGCATCTGCACCCAGAATAAACTTTTCCGGGCCAAACTCTTCGATCCAGCCATGCACTGTTTGCGGGTCTTTAGCTGCCAGACTTCCAATAGTTAATTGATGTGCACCAGCATCAAACACCTTATTCAGATCCTCACGGGTTTTAATTCCTCCACCAAAATCAACTTGCAGGGAGGTATTGGAACAAATATTCTGAAGCGTGCTCAAATTTATCACTTTACCTGCTTTTGCGCCGTCCAAGTCAACCACATGCAGACGTGTAAACCCAGCTGATTCAAACTGTTTTGCTACTTCGACAGGGTCTGTATTGTATACTTTTTCAGTTGTGTAATCTCCTTTTGTAAGTCGTACACAATTCCCGTTTATCAAGTCTATGGCAGGTATTATCTTCATCTTTTTTCAGCTAGAAAACGTTTTAAAATCTCCTCTCCTGCCTTTCCGCTTTTCTCGGGGTGGAACTGACAGCCCAAAAAGTTATCTTTTTCCAGGGCAGCAGAAAATGAAACGGCATAGGTGCAGGTTGCCGAAGTATATCTACTCAATGGAGCATAGTAACTATGCACAAAATACACATCTGAATTCAGTCCATTGAGAACTCCTTTGGTTTCTTCAATCGTATTCCATCCCATATGTGGTATTTTCATCGTATCGTCAAATTTGATCACGGAAGTATCCTCAAAAATGTTCAATCCTCGCGTGTTTCCCTCCTCCGTATCCTTACACATCAATTGCATCCCGAGGCAAATGCCCATGACCGGCTGTTTCAATTGCGGAATCAATAGATCCAGTCCGCTTTGTATCAATTGCTCCATAGCAGGAGCAGCATGACCAACACCAGGAAAGATTACTCTATCCGAAAAGCGAATCTCCGCTTCATCCGCTGTGAGAAGGGGTTCGATCCCGAGTCTTCTGAAAGCCGAAGCAACAGAAAAAACATTGCCTGCACCGTAATCTATGATCGTTACTTTCATTACAACATTCCTTTGGTGGATGGCAATACGGCATTAACACCATCTCTGCGTTTCGCCATTTTGATCGCCTTGGCAAAAGCCTTAAAGATCGATTCGATCTTATGGTGTTCATTCATACCTTCCGCTTTGATATTCAGGTTACAACGCGCCCCATCCGTAAACGACTTGAAGAAATGAAAAAACATCTCTGTTGGCATCTGGCCAATAGATTCCCGCTTAAACTCCGCTTGCCACTCGAGCCAGTTTCGTCCACCAAAATCGATAGCCACCTGAGCCAGGCAGTCGTCCATTGGCAAGCAGAAACCATAGCGTTCGATCCCAAGCTTCGATCCGAGCGCCTTCGCAAAACATTCCCCCAAAGCAATCGCAGTATCTTCGATCGTATGGTGTTCATCCACCTGAAGATCACCTTTAACGCGAATTTCCAGGTCCATTTGTCCGTGTCGGGCCAACTGATCCAGCATATGATCGAAAAAGTGAATCCCTGTATCGATGTCAGATTTTCCCGTACCATCAAGATCTAAACTGATCGAAATATCTGTTTCATTCGTCTTTCTAGAATAGGTCGCCACACGTTCACCTAATTTTAAAAAGGTATAGATTTCCTCCCAATCAATTGTTTGAAGTGCTACAAACCTCAGTAATTCAGCCTCATCCGTTGACACTTCGTTCTTTCCCGGGTCATTCGGGTTCACCATGTAAATAGCTTTAGCCCCTAGGTTTTTGGCCAGTTCCACATCCGTTAAACGATCACCGATTACAAAAGAATTCGAAAGATCATATGAGCCATCCAGATATTTCGTCAGTAGCCCAGTTCGAGGTTTACGCGTTGGGGCATTCTCATACGGGAAGGTCGTATCGATACATTCTTCTGCAAAAACGATCCCTTCAGACCGCAACGCTTCCTGCATCAATGTATGCGGACCGATGAATTGCTCGTGCGGATAAGCAGAAGTTCCTAAGCCATCCTGATTGGTCACCATCACTAGCTCAAAATCCAGTTCTCGTGCTACCTTCCCAAGTCCGGAGAACACCCGCGGGTAGAATCTGAGTTTCTCAAAACTATCCACTTGAAAATCAAGAGGCGGTTCAAGTATTAAGGTTCCGTCACGATCAATGAATAAAACACGTTTCATATCAGCTAAAATAGGTATTAATGAATTCCATCAATTTATTGTTTTCTTCGGGCGTGCCAACAGTCAGCCGCAGTGTATTTCCGCACAATGGTTGCTTACTCCGATTGCGAACGACCACCCCTTTTTTGATAAGGTATTCATAGAGTTCGTCTGCATTTTCAACACGGATTAGAATAAAATTGGCGTCACTTGGGTAGACATTGAGGATTCTTGATTCGGTATTCAGATACTTTTCCAATCTAAAACGCTCCTCTTTAATAAGAGCAATCTCTTCTTTTGTCTTTTCAATATCCTGCAATTGTTGAAGCGCAAAATTCTGCGTGAGCACATTGATATTGTAGGGCGGTTTGATCTTGTTGACCCAAGAAATAAGCTCCTTTGATGCGATCATTAGGCCTAGACGGATTCCTGCCATGCCGTATGCTTTTGACAAGGTTTGTGAGATCACTAGGTTTGGATATTTGTCCACAAATACGGCTAAGGATTGTTGTTCTGAGAAATCAATGTAGGCCTCATCGACCACTACAACACCTTCAAATTCGTTAATAATTCTTAGCATGTCCTCTACTAAAAAACTATTTGCTGTAGGGTTGTTGGGCGAACAAATGAAGAGCAATTTACTCCCTTTCGAAGCTTCAAGAATTTTATCGACTGGCAACGAAAAATCGTTATTCAATAAGATTTCATTGAGTTCTACATTGTTGATCTTGGCTGAAACTGAATACATTCCGTAAGAAGGACTGATAGCAGAAACACAGTCCTTTCCAGGAACACAGAACAAGCGAAACAGTAGATCGATGCATTCATCTGATCCATTCCCTAAAAACAAGTGTTCCGCACTTACTCCTTTGATTGTTCCGATACGCTCCTTCAATTTTCGCTGCAAGGGATCAGGATAGCGGTTTACGCCGTTTTCAAAAGGATTTTCGTTAGCATCCAGATAGACACTTGCTTCCCCTTCAAATTCATCCCGCGCTGAAGAATAGGGCTTGATATCCTGAAGATCAGGTCGAATGAGTTCGATTAAATTCTTCATTTATTCAATGATTTAAGTCTCACAGAAACTGCATTCTTGTGCGCATCCAACCCTTCTGCTTCAGCCATAATTTCGACTGTACTGCCTATGTTTTGAATTCCTTCACGGTTAATCTCCTGAAAAGTGATTTTCTTGATAAAAGAATCTAAGGATACTCCTGAGTACATACGAGCGAAACCATTGGTTGGCAAGGTATGATTGGTTCCTGATGCATAATCACCCACACTTTCAGGAGTGTAGGGACCGATGAAAACAGAACCAGCATTTACGATTCCCGGAAGGAGCTCATTATTGAATTCCGTTTGAAGGATCAAATGCTCTGGTGCATATTCATTGATAATCGAAAGAAGCTCCTCCTTTTGAACAACAATCGCAGAAGAATGCTCGAGTGCTTTTTTTGCCAATTCATTTCGAGACAAAAGTTCTAGTTGTTTTGAAAGGGCAATTTGTACTTCGTTAACTTTTTCTTTAGAGGTCGAAAGTAAAATAACCTGTGAATCTGCACCATGTTCGGCTTGCGACAATAGATCTGCTGCAATAAATTCGGCATTCGCATGATCATCTGCTACCACCATTACTTCACTCGGTCCGGCGGGCATATCGATGGCAACACCAAGTTGCTGTGCATATTTTTTAGCAGACGTAACATATTGGTTTCCTGGTCCAAATATTTTATAACATGAATTAATACTTTCAGTTCCGATTGTCATGGCAGCGATAGCCTGAATCCCCCCCAATTTTAAAACACGCGTCACTCCGACTGACTTTGCGGCGAATAAAATTGCAGGATGGATCTTACCGTCTTTTCCTGCTGGGGAACAAAGTGTAATTTCTTGGCATCCAGCAAGGGATGCCGGGATTGCCAGCATTAAAACAGTCGAGAAAAGCGGTGCTGTTCCACCGGGAACATACAATCCAACCCTTTCAATTGGAACTGATTTTCGCCAGCATCTCACTCCGGGCATTGTTTCCAAAACAACAGTTTCCTCTAGCTGATTCGCATGAAACCTCCTTATATTCTCAGAAGCTTGTAAAATCGCTGATTTCAATTCTTGAGATAAAAGCGCATCGACCTCTTCAAATTCAACTTTGCTAACCTCCAGACCTTTCAATTCAACCTTGTCAAATTTAGAGGTGTATCGGAACAAGGCATCATCTCCATTCTCACGAACTTCTTCAAACACCTCAGTAACGGCAGCATTAAGATCAAGCTGCGATAGTTCGGGTCTTCGGATCGCTTGACGGAGCTCGTCGGAAGCCGGATATACAACTGTTTTCATCGCACCATTTTTTCAATTGGAACGATGAGAATACCCTCCGCCCCAGCTTGTTTCAAAGCGTCTATATTTTCCCAGAATTGATCCTCAGAAATGACCGAGTGCAGAGAGCTCCATCCTTCCTCTGCTAATGGCAAGATAGTAGGACTTTTCATTCCGGGCAATATGCTCGTAATTTCTGCAATCGCCGAATTAGGCGCATTCAAGAGAATATATTTAGAATTTTTAGAAGCCAATACTGCTTCAATTCGAAAGACAAGTTTTTTGAGAATTTCTTCTTTTTCAGCAGATAGCTTAGGACCTTTTACAAGCACTGCCTCGGACTTCAAAATTGTCTGAAGCTCTCTCAATCCATTCATGAACAAAGTGTTTCCTGAAGAAACAATGTCACAAATCCCATCCGCTAAACCGATCGTAGGTGCAATTTCAACTGAACCGGAAATTGTGTGAATTTCAGCTTTAACCCCGTTTTGATCTAGATAATCCTGAACGGTACTAGGGTAAGAGGTTGCGATCTTTTTGCCTTCAAAATCCTTCACCGACTGAATAGTCGAATTCTTCGGAACAGCAAGCGAAACTCGACATTTCGAGAAATTCAGCTTGAGCATTACCTGAAGTTTAGATCTTTCTTCAATCAAAAGATTTTCTCCGATAATGGCAATATCAGCAACTCCATCGTTGACATATTGCGGGATGTCTGAATTCCTCAAGAACAAGACCTCCAAAGGAAAATTTGGAACAACTGATTTTAACTTCCCATTTGAAGCATCCACCTTCAAACCACATTCTTTTAAGATCTGAAGTGAATCCTCCAGCAATCTTCCTGATTTCTGTACTGCTATTCTTAACATTTCTATTTAATTTTTGCCTGAGACGAGCAATAAAAAACCCGCCGGTTAATCCTGGCGGGTTAAAGTTATTCTAAATGACACAAATACCCATCACGCCCGGACAAATCCGAAAGAATGATGATGCAAATGTGTTTTATTCAATTTCACGATGCGAATATATTTACTTTTTTAAATATTGTGCAAAATCTTTTGCAAAATATGTCAGTATACCATCTGCACCGGCTCGACGAATTGACAACAATATTTCAGCAACTGCTAGTTCATAGTTAATCCAACCCTTATCAGCAGCAGCATAAACCATAGCACATTCTCCACTAACATTGTAGGCAGTTACGGGTATATTGAAATTCTCTTTCAACACATGAATAATATCAAGGTAAGACAATGCAGGCTTTACCATGATCATATCGGCACCTTCAAAGACATCTAATTCCGCTTCAAGAATTGCCTCACGTTTATTGGCTGGATTCATCTGATACGTTTTTTTATCTCCGGACTTTGGCGCAGAATTCAAAGCATCTCTAAAGGGACCATAAAATGCACTGGCATATTTAGCAGTATAGGACATTATTGAAACATCCGTGAAACCATTGGTATCAAGAGCATCGCGTATACTGCTCACCCTCCCATCCATCATATCAGAAGGTCCAATAACATCAATGCCTGCTTGCGCTTGAGCCACTGCCATCCTACTAAGCAAGGGTAACGTTTCATCGTTTAGAATCTTACCATTTTCTACCAAACCATCATGTCCATCTGATGAATACGGATCCAGTGCTACGTCACTCATGAGCATTACTTCGGGGAACGAATCCTTGATCTTGCGTATGGCTTCCAGGTAGAAATTATCATCCGCCCAGCTGTAAGAACCTGTTTTATCCTTTAATGAATCATCCACTGCCGGGAACAAATCAAACATCTTCACCCCCAGATTAGAACAATGCTCTATTTCCTTCAATAGCAAATCAATCGACCACCTGTAATTGTTGGGAAGAGAGACTATTTCTTCCTTTATTTTAAAGCCATCTTTTAGGAAAAGTGGATAGATCAGATGCTCCACACCGATCTTCGTTTCTTCCACCATGGCACGTATGACGGCAGACTTTCTATTTCTTCTCGGACGAATGTTCATAGGTAATTTCTTCAAATCCAAAAGTAAGTTATTCCTTTAAATTTCAATTAGAAGTGAGAACTTTGTTTGTATTAAGACACTTTTTTTTAACTTTAACTCGCATTAGCGAAACTTATGAAATTTAACTTCTATTCTATCATATTGGTTGCCTCGGCTTCCTTGGTCATTTCGAGTTGTGGAAACAGCACTGAAGGAGAAAACATAGACAAGGAATCGCTCGACCCATCCGCTTCCTTGAATACAAATTTTGATGGCAAAATCTTCAGTATTCCTTCCCCTGTTCAAACAGCAATGTTAATCAAAGAACTTAATCTTGCGTTTGATGTGAATATGTTGAACTCTATAGAGAATTCAAAAAATTACAACACCGAAGTTAAACAAGCACTCAATCTGGGCATCTATGGAACCGATCTTGGTTACTGTGCATTGTATGAACAAAAAAATGCAGCATTGAAGTATTTGTCAGCCGTTGAGAAACTGACCGGACAACTCGGATTAGAAGGTGCTTTTGACAAAACATTCATGACACGATTTGAAAAGAATTCTGACAACCAAGATTCTATGATGGTCATCGTTTCAGATGCTTTTCGAAAAGCAGATTACTTCCTGAAAAATGCGAAACGAAAACCGACTTCATCTCTTATCTTAGCCGGTGGATGGATTGAATCCATGCATTTTGCATGTAAAATGAGTGCACAATCCAAAAATCCGAAAATCGTGCAACGAATAGGTGAGCAACAACAAACCTTGAAGACGATGATTGAAATTCTTGAAGAATACAATAAATCGAAACAAAATGATTCCCTTATCGTCAACCTTAAAGAATTAAACTCTGAATTTGAAAACATCAAAGTTGAATACAAATATGTCGAGCCGAAAACAGATGCCAAAAACAAGGTTACGACGCTTGAGAATGAATTAAAAGTCACAATTTCAGCTGAGGTTTTGGAAAAAATCACTGCAAAGATTAACACGATTCGAGAATACGTCATTAAATAATAAAGTGTAATGAAATCTATCCGACAACTTCTTTTTTTACTTTCATTTTTACCTTTTTTTGGTTCAGCTCAGGACTGTGAATCTATTGTCAAAACCTGTGAATCTTATCTTAATGGCAAAGAGGGAAATGTGAAATTTATTTCGGACGGTCAGGTTTACACTGCATTTCTTGATCGAGAGAAAGCCGAATTCAAGACTACATTCTTTGGAGGTTCCACCTATCGAATTGCGGCAAGTGCCGGTTCAGATGATGAATATGTAATTTTCACTGTCAAAGATCCAAATGGAAAAATACTTTTCACAAACTCTAAATACAAAAATGCTCCATACTGGGATTTTAAGGTCAAAAACACAATTCCAGTAACAATCGAAACCGAGCTTGATCTTGATAAAAAAGTAACGGGATGTGCCGTTATGCTCATTGGCTTTAAACAGTAAGGATCGTATTGAATGAGCGAACGCATCCTTCGTGCTTTAATGCAACTTTTCGCGATCATTGCTCAAGTCGATGAAACGAGCGAAAATTCTGAAGAAGGAGATGTAACTATTACAAGTACCGAAGGAAGGAAGATCATTGAATCATTTCTTCGTACGGAGCTGAGTTCTCAGTTCGTAGACCGTTATCTCGAATTATTTGACTCGAATCTAAATACGCTACACGCAAAACAGCGGACCAAGGACGCAGACAAAAAACGCAACTCCCTTAACTCTGTTAAAGTTCTAAAAATATGTGCCCAGATCAATGAGGAGCTAAGGCAAAAGCAAAAGATCATTGTCCTTCTTAGGATTTTTGAATTTATTCAGTCAAACGTTCGCATTCAAGAGCAAGAGCTCGAATTCGCTACTATTGTAGCAGAAGCGTTTAATATTCCTAACGAAGAATTCCAACTTATTCAATGGTTTATTTTCAACGACGAAGCTGAGCTCCGAAACAGCAACCAGACGCTGTTTATCGAAAGAAATCTGAATAAAACTAGATCTGTTTTTCTAGAAGGCTTGGACAAAGAGCTCGTAGTAATTCATATTGAAAGTGTTAATATTCTTTTCTTCAAATATTACGGCAATGACTCACTCAGCTTAAATGGTCAGTTCATCAATAATGACAGAGCGCATATTTTCACACAAGGATCAACACTCAAAACTTCTAAAAGCAAGCCACTTTATTATTCGGATGTCATATCTCAATTTTTTCAGCAGGGAAAGGTCGGAAAGATTACGTATGCCGTTGAGAATATCACCTTTTACTTCAAGGGTAATAGACAAGGTCTGCACAATTTTACTTTTTCTGAGGAGTCAGGAAAACTAGTTGGAATTATGGGTGGATCTGGCACTGGAAAATCGACCCTCCTAAATATACTGAACGGACAATATCCTCCATCCACGGGAACTGTAAGTATTAACGGGATTGACATACACAAAGAGAAAGAAAAGCTTCGAGGCCTTATCGGATATATTAGTCAGGACGACCTCTTAATAGAGGAGTTGACTGTCTATCAAAACCTATACTTCAATGCAAGAATGTGCTTTGGTGACTGCACGGAATATGAAATAAAGAAGAAAGTTGTAGATACGCTGCGTTCCGTTGGCTTGTATGAATTTAAAGACCTAATTGTTGGAGACCCATTAGACAAGGTGATTTCAGGGGGACAACGAAAACGATTAAACATTGCGCTTGAACTGATTAGAGAACCTGAGGTTCTAATAGTTGATGAGCCCACCTCAGGATTATCTTCCAGGGACTCTGAAAATATCATGGACTTATTGAAGGAAATGACCTACAGCGGCAAGTTAATCTTCGTAGTGATTCACCAGCCTTCCTCTGACATTTTCAAAATGTTTGACCGCTTATTTATAATAGATCAAGGCGGTTTTCCAATTTATGATGGAAATCCTATAGAGGCGGTAACCTATTTCAAGCATACGATGCATCAGGGGAACGCTGAAGAAAGCGAATGTCCATTGTGTGGAAATGTCAACCCTGAACAAATCTTCAACATCATTGAAACACGGATTGTCGATGAATATGGTGAATTGACAGAAACCAGAAAGGTACAACCCAAAGAATGGTACAGTAACTATTTAAATACAGAACACCGAAATACTCAGTCGAAAAATACAATAGTTCCTGAACCGGCATCACAGGTTGCCAGCCGATTCACCCAATTTAAAATCTTTTTTTTGAGGGACTTATTAAGCAAGGTATCCAACAGGCAATATCTTCTCATTACTCTATTAGAAGCACCACTTCTTGGATTGATGCTTTCCTTCTTCGTTAAATTTTTTGCAGAAAATGATGGCTCGAACAAAGTCTACTCATTTTATCAAAACGAAAATCTTCCGCAGTACATTTTCATCGCTGTCATTGTATCACTCTTTCTCGGTCTCACTGTGTCAGCTGAAGAAATTCATAAAGACAAAAAACTTCTCAAGAGGGAATCCTTCCTTGACCTATCCAGGCACAGTTACCTTTTGTCCAAATTATTCATACTATTTATCGTATCTGCAATACAGACAACACTTTTCGTAGGTATTGGAAACATAATCCTTGAGGTGAATGGTCTTTTCTGGCATTACTGGATCATACTTTTTTCAACTTCGTGTGCTGCGAATGTATTGGGATTGAATATTTCGAGTGCGTTCAATTCAGCAAAAGTGATTTACATTGTTGTCCCAATACTCATTATTCCACAGCTATTGTTTAGTGGAGTAATTGTAAAATTTGACAAACTTCACCCCATGATTTCCCGGTCTAATTCGGTTCCATGGATAGGCAATGTCATGATCTCAAGGTGGGCATATGAAGGATTAGCCGTAACTCAATTTAGGGATAATAAACAGGAAAAATCATATTTCGATGATAACATTCGAAAATTTGACGCTCAATGGAAAAAAGATTACTGGATCCCCGAAATGGAGCAGTTGAATAACACCCTACTCTCTCATTCGGCTACAAAGGCACAGAAAGAGGATGCAAGGATTATTCTGCTACACGAAATTGAAGCCGAAATGAACCGTTGGAAAAATCTGCAATGTCCTCAGTGTATTGAGGATCTAGAATACAAAAGCTATTCGAGCAGGCTACAGAATACCATTCATCAGTTCCTGGAAATACTGAAAGATCAGTATACGAACAATTTCAACGAATCAAATGATAAAATTGAATTGAAAAAATATCAGAATCAAGATAAATACAACACTGAAAAAAATACGTATTTCAATGAAGCCCTGAACGATCTTCTGACTAATCGACTTGAATCAACCAAGATTCAACGTTACAATGGTGCATTGATTCGTAAGGACAACCCTGTTTATTATCCTTACAGAGGAACGAACTTTTTAAAAGCACATTTCTATTCGCCTTCAAAGAATGTGTTTGGATACCAAATGGATACATTTTACTTTAACGTAATTGCCCTTTGGTTTTTTACACTTCTTTTTCACATCGCACTTTATTTCGATATCCTAAAGAGAGGCTTCCTTCTGATGGAATACTATCGTGAAAGGCTAACAAAAAAGCCAACCCGTTAGAGGATTGGCCAATATCAAGCACTCGTTTTTTTACATCAACATTCCCCCACAAACATGAATTGTCTGTCCAGTGATATATGCTGACATGTCTGAACCAAGAAAAACAGTTAAATCCGCAACATCTTTCGGCAAACCTCCTCTTTTTAATGGAATTGCGTTTCGCCACTCTTCTACCACTTTCTGATCCAACACCTCTGTCATTTCAGTTTCTATAAAACCGGGAGCAATTGCATTGCAACGTATATTTCGAGAGCCAAGCTCAGCGGCCACAGATTTGGTAAACCCTATTAATCCTGCTTTTGATGCAGCATAATTGGACTGACCGGCGTTTCCTTTCACTCCTACAACAGAGGACATATTAATTATAGAGCCCTTTCTAGCTTTCAACATTGGCTTTTGCACTGCCTTGGTCAGATTGAACGCAGACTTTAAATTGGTGTTTATAACCTCGTCCCACTGTTCTTCAGTCATTCTCATCAGCAAAGTATCTCTCGTAATCCCAGCATTATTAACCAGTACGTCAATCGTACCAAATTCTGCAACAACATCATCCACTAATTTTTGGGCATCATCAAATTTTCCCGCATCTGAACGAAAACCTTTCGCTATTCCACCATTCACGGACAGCTCATTTTCCAGCGCTCGTGCTTTTTCTTCAGATGACAAATAGGTAAAAGCAACTTTGGCTCCTTGCTTTACGCATTCTTCTGCAATCGACTTACCTATTCCCCGCGATGCCCCTGTGATTAAAACAACTTTATCTTGTAACAAACCCATAGTATTAATTTTCTTCAAATATAGAGCAATGGAATGAACTTCCATTTAATTCAACTTTAAAGTCTCTGACACACGAATGTTAAAACAGATCTTTTTTTGAAAATTAAAAAAATGTTATATATTTGAATAGGTTTAGTTGTAAAAGGTAGGTTAGGTTAGTACGGGAGAAAAGATTCGTCTTTTCTCCCGTCTTTTTTATCACCGGGTCAGTCAAAGAAATCCCATGTTATTCCGATTCTTACCTGTAAAGGAGTAACAGGAAAACCAGAAAAAGTTTGAACGCTCTTTTGCCACCAAAAAGACTGAATATTTTCAACCCTAAAGAAAAACCTGAACGTATGCACCTGAAAACCACCGAATGCATGAATGAAAGATAACGGTTGAACAATACCCATCCCCTCACTAACTGTAGCCGTCTGAGTTAGGTAGGACAAATTGTGAAAGGTGTCTACATAACCAAGATCAACCCCTCCATAAGCCTTCATTTTCTTTTCCTTAAAAAGCCCACCTTTCAAGTAGGCACGGATAGCAATTTGATTTCTCGGAAGAAAATCCATTTGGTTCCGAATCATATTTACACGATAAGAAACGTTTACATTCAGAATTTTCCCATTATATGAGAACGTCGGCTTCAAGCAGAGGGCTGATCGATTGGATAAGGTATCATTTCGCCAAATCGAATCAATGAACCAATAATTGTTTCGCAATCCTATGTAACCCAGTTCAGAATGTAATGATACATTTTTCCAGCTGCGTTTCAGTGAAGCAGTGTAGCACTGAATGAATTGTTTGTCAAAAGTCGATTGAATTGGTAATGTGCTGTTTCCGATAGCATAACGCTGATAGGGTTCAGGCAGGAAGGATTGATTCAACGCGTTCAATTGAAGAAAGTAATTGTGCAAATTAACAGCTACCATCGATTCATTAAACCATTCGTTTTTTGCGCCTGAAACATTATAACTTACTCTTGACGAATATTTAATTCGTCGACTCTTGAACTCGATTTTTGCAATTATATTCACTTCTGATGTATCATTGAATCTTCCAAGATTGTAAAACTGCCAGTAGTTAATTTCCGGAGAAGCTGAAAAAAATGTTTTTCGGTCTGAATAATATATACCCGCACTGTTAGATAAGGTGGAAAGTTGGTGGCGGTCATACGTGACTGTACTGTCAAAATTAATGACCGGGTATATTCCCGAAAGCGTATCTATCTCATTCAATTC
>Ga0315906_10005122_pt1 | contig 16569 bp, 23 predicted proteins | sample LakEriMetagenome_4_FD_203526 | JGI IMG/M metagenome (GOLD analysis project Ga0315906, IMG submission 203526) | Freshwater fungal communities from buoy surface, Lake Erie, Ohio, United States - Buoy 2 MA122 | ecosystem: Environmental > Aquatic > Freshwater > Lake > Lake biofilm | place: USA...
CCTCTATGTTCTTGAAAATCAGGTATAACTAATACCTGTAAAACAATATTATTTTCATCTATTTGTGCAAAGTGTGCCATATATTCCTCCTTTATCTTGGATACCTAATTATAACTATTCCTGAACCGCCAGCACCAGCAACTTGTGTGGTTCCTGTAGACTCATTGCGTCCACCACCACCACCACCTGAGCCTGTGTTTGCTATTCCAGCAACTCCAGCAGTTGAACCATTACCACCGTTTCCTCCACCATTTGTTCCAGTACCTCTAGTTCCGTATCCAACACCACCACCACCGCCGCCGCCATAGACTGTAGAAGCACCAGAAATAGAACTTGTTATTCCAGCACCACCTATACCACCATTGCTTGCATCAGCGTTTCCACCAGGGCCTCCTGCACCACCACCGCCTCCAGAATTACGTGCATTATCTCCAGGTCCTGGGAATCCATTACCGCCAGCATAACCTTGATTAGTAGTTCCAGAAGCACCTGTTGTATTGCTAGCACCTCCACCGCCAATAGTTCCGTTAGCACCACCTCCAGATCCACCTGTTGAATTAGCACCAGTGCTTGAATCTTTTCCACGACCACCACCAATTGCTTCAATTGAGCCAAATGATGAATTGCTTCCAGGATTATTAGCAGCACCTCCTGAACCAACTGTTACAGTATAATTAACTCCACTAGATAAAGATAATGGAGATTCTAATGTACCTCCACCACCAGTTTGTCCTGTTGTGCATCTAACACCACCAGCACCTCCACCGCCACCGCCAGATACTCCTGGTCCTCCACCACCACCGCCACCTGCAACAACTAAATACTCAACAGTAAGTGGCACGGTAGGAGTAAATGTTCCATTTCCTTTAAATGTATGTATATAATATCCACCTATCTCTGATACTTCTCCACCTGATGCATATGCTGATCTTTCTAAAGATTTAATTCCATACAAAGTTGCTGTAGAGTATTGTGGATAAGAACCATTATCTGGTGCTATGGATATAGATGTTATAGCAGCACTATCAGACCAAAGTCCAGAAATTATATTTATGGCACCATAAGTAGCATTATTTTCTGCAACATTATCTACACTAAAAGGTTTATAGTTTGAAGAAGTATAGCCAGTTATATAAATTTCTGTATTATTAAAAACAGATGCCGTTGCATTTCCCATAACAGTTCCAGCATATCTTGCAATAGATCCAGTAGATGCACCAGAGCCATCACTAAATAAATATTTATTAGAAAAATTTGATGTAGAGCCATTAAAAGAAATATATTGTCCAGTTGGTGCGTTATAAGTAGTTCTTGCCGACATAACAATTTTTAAATCGGTATATATTTGAGGAATGTTGGTAAAATTAATAGAAGCAGCACCTGCAGCACCTACTGTTATAGTTGCTATTTTAGATAATGTTACTGGAGCCATTTATGCCGCCTTTATTCCATATAAATGAAAAGTAGATCCTGAAGTTATATCCCCACTTGACCAAAATATAGTTATTGATGTAATTGCTGAATTAGATGACCATTTTTGAACTAACATTTCAACTACGTCCGAAGCATTACTTTGGCGTACCAAGTTTGTTTTATGTTTATTAGTTGATGAATAATCTAGAAAGTTAACTGTAGAAAGAGTTGTTGTTCCAATATTAGTATTACCAGCATAATCAAAAAAGAAATAACCAAGGCTAGTTTGTCTATATGAAGCGGTATCGGTGCCATTACCTCGAGTGCCAACCATTGAATAATTACTTCCAGTGTCGGAATTTAATCGCATATATCCTGTTACGCCATTTGTAGAAGGTGATGCAGTTATTTTTAAAACTAAATCAGTATAGGTTTGAGGTATAGAATTAAAAATAACAGAAGATGTTGATGCTCCTAAAGTTATAGATGATATTGGCTCATATGTTGCTGGCATTATATTACTCCATATAAAGCAAAGTTAGAATGCTGAATCCATGAAGCAGAATTTGCTGGTATAAATCTAATTGATGTAATAGCGGCAGTGGAACGCCAGTTGCCTGAAAATAAAAATAAAAATCCAGATCCATTTTGATCATGCCCAGTTAATGATTTTATTGTTTTAAACTTATTTGTATTTGTATAATCTAAAATATCTATTATTCCCACACCAAAAACATTTGCTGTAGAGCCTGCCCCAGGTGTTCTACCAGCCAACATATTTGTTTGATTAATATTTGCAAATGTTCCAGTTGCAGATAAGTTATTTGAATAAAGTCCATGTTGTGAGTAATTTGATCCTGTATCAGAATTAAAAATCATTTCTGCGTTATTATCGGTATTGCTAGCAAGATTACACCTACCAGTAAATCTAAGTTGTAAATGAGTATATGTTTGAGGAATATTACTAAATAAAATTTCACTTGCACCACTTACACCTACAGTGTTAGTAGCAATACTTTCAAAATTGCCAGGTGAAGAAGATTGATCCCATGCCCTGGCTCTTTTTGAACCAGTAGTCATTGAAGATGTTTTGAAACTTGTAATTGCCATTATACAATTTCAGCCCCGAATACACTAAATGTTAAATTAGCGGATGAAGCATAAACTGTTACAACATCAGAAGCGTCAATTGTTATACCCAATGAAAGTGCTGTACTGTCGTTTGCACCAACAGTAGTATCGTATGCAATATAGTGACTGTTTGCTAACGATGCACCATTTGGTCTTAGAGCAATACGATATGTTGCACCACTTGTGTCACGGTTAGTAATGATTATAGTTGAAACTACAACCTGTGTACTAGCCGAAACAGTATAGATATCAGTAGCGGTTGTAGCACTTGGTGCTGATTGTGCTAAGATCTTATAATTTTTTGTTGCCATTATTTACCTCCCTGCTAAAAATACATCTTGTATGCTATCTACGTCTAAATCTTGGACGGTAGTAATTAAATCTGCTAATTCTCTTGCTTTACTCATATATTAATTATATCTCCTTTAATTTTATATACCCTTTTATTTTTTATAACCATAAATTGAAATAGACCCACTCATTGTATTTGCAGCACCGTACATTGTTATTCCATCATAAGATGTTGATAAAGTATGAGTAATTCCTGATTCCGATAACCAAAGTTGAGTTGTATCTGCTAAGAGTTTTGCTGTATACCGAGAAAAACCATAAGTTTGAGATGCAGCAAAAGGATTAACAAGTTCAATTTCAAATAATTCATTACCAGCACTTGCTGTGTAATTTAAATCCCAATTTGTTAACGCTGCTCTAGTTCCATATAGTGTTGTACTAGCACCACGAATATTTTGAACACCATAGTTTGATCCAGTTGCGTCACTTCCTCCTGTACGAAGTCTAAAATACGCACCTTCGTTTGCACTCCAGTTTATATTTGTTAAAATTCTATATCTATCGTAATTAGCACTAAATATGTTATTTAAAGAAATTGATGAAGCAGTTGCAAAAGTTATTGTACCACTTGTTGATATTGAAGATGTGGCACTTCCTCCAACAACTGATATAGAACTTGGAACAATGCTAACTAAGCCTAATTCACTATCTGTAGCCAAGGCGGTACTCGAAGATAAAACCTTTGATATATCTCTACTTCTAGCCATTATATTTTATATACCCCCTTAGTTCCTGTATCCATAAATTCCAACTGTGCCAGTAAAATTACCTGCACTATTACCAAAAGTAATTCCTGTTAAAGAAGTAGTTTGATTATATCCACCTACAACTGTAAATAATGATGGAGAAGTACCTGATAAATCTCTACCACTTTGACTTACAATTCTTGTGTAATCTGTTGCGAAAGGTTTGAATACATCCATAGATATAGCAACTGCTCCAACTGCTTGATATAGTAATTCAAAAGATGATTGACCTGATGCTCTACCACCAGTTAAAGTTGTAGAACTTGCTAAAATATTTTGAAACAAATAATTACTTGCAGTAACATTACCACTTCCATTTCGAAATTGAACTGTAATGTTTTGAGTGCCACTTGTAACGCATTCAAAAATAATTCGATAATTGTTGTAATTTGTATTAAAGACACCATCTATTGAAACACTAGAAGCACTTGTAAAAGAAACTGCTCCAGTAGAAGAAACGGACCCACTACCACCAGTTACAGCGATAGAAGTTGGAACTAACTGAACTAATCCACCAGCAGCCACAGGAGCGTAAGTAGTAGAGGCACTACTTTGACTTAAATATGTGCTACTAGCACTAGTTTTAGTTAAAAATTGATCATCAGTTTGTGCAATAGTATAAGTATTAGGAACTCTAAAATTCTTTAAGGTATGAATTTGAATAATATCATTTGTAACTACCGCCTCATCTAGGGTTACAGCAGAACCACTAGTGGCAACATATTCTTCGGGTGCTAATAAAATTCCATTTACATATACTTTTTCTAATCCAGCAGTATAATCTAAAGTAACTGCATTATCATCTAAGCCAGATATAACTGTGCCAGAGGCACTTACAGTTTTAGTCCATCTTTCAAATGTATTAGCAACTTTATTATCTATTTGTGCTTGTGTATATGTATTACCTACATTTATATTATTATAGGCTATTACTTCTACTATATACCCCGCTGTTAGGGCTGTAAGACCTGTGATTGTGGTTCCTGTAGTTGCTGTGTAGTCTGAGTCTCTTGCTAATAGAACACCATTAAGATATACCTGCTCATATCCAGGGGTATAAATTAAAGATTCTCCATTATCATCATTACCAGACAAAGATGTTTCTGATCCTACTGCTGTATATTGCCAGCGGGTAGAATTAACTAAATTTCCAGCGGTATTTAAAGGTACCCATTCTGTACCATTATAAGCATATAAGGCTTTACCATTTGTTAATATTTGTGCTGATGCCATATTTTAATTATACCTTCTCCTTGTTATGTTAAATACCTAATTATTACTATTCCGCTACCGCCTGCTGCTCCACCATTCTTTCCTCCACCACCGCCACCACCAGTATTTGTTTGTCCTGGATTTCCAGCACCACCGTTATTTTGTGTATAGTTACCACCGCCACCAAGTCCACCATTTCCTGTTGTAGGACCTTCTCCAGATCCACCTCCACCACCACCTGCGTAATATGTTGGAGTTCCACTTATAGAAACTTGTGTACCATTTCCTCCGTGACCTCCTGAGTTACCAGCAGTTCCTGATGCTCCAGCACCACCTCCACCACCACCTCTATAGTTAACACCGTTTCCACCATTATTTCCTTGTCCAGCAGTTCCTGCACCACCATTTGATGTATCTCCACCACCACCTCCACCAGATCCACCACCGTTACCTCCTACGTTATAGTAGTTACCTCCATATCCACCACCTAAAGATGTTATAGTAGAAAAAACTGAATTTGATCCATTATTTGATCCAGATGCACCTCCAGATCCTACTGTAACAGTATGAGATCCTGCACTTACTGACATTGTAGAATTTCTTAATCCGCCTGCACCACCACCACCACCTCTATCTCCAGCACCACCAGCACCTCCACCAGCAACAACTAAATATTCAACATCTAAAGAAACATTTGCTAAGAAAATACCACTTGATAAAAATGTATGAATAGTATAAGCACCAGATGTAGTTATATCTCCACCAGTTGCTTTTTGTTGAGTAAGTTTAGGAATTCTAAAAGATGATGATCCAAATATTTGCATCACTGGTGCAGAAGCACTTGAAGTATCAATCCACAATCTTCCATTAGTATTTGATGAACTAGGAGAAGCAGAAGAAATAACTATTCTAGAATCTAAATCAGAAATACTTGCAGCGGTAGTAAAAATTTTACTCACATCTCTTGCTCTAGTCATATTATAATTATACCTCCCCAGGAATATATTCTTCTGCTATATTTCCTTCTTCTACCCATTTTAAATACTCTTTATAATCCATATTATTTTCATCCGTTGGTATATTAGATTCCGAACCATCTTCATTAAACCTTTTAATAAAAAGACTACCTGAAACAATTCCTCTATATGTTTTATACATTGTCATTTTATAACTCCGCCGATAACCATAAATAAGATCCAGCACCATTTGTGCGATTAAATGTTGCTCGCCCAGCAGTTGATGCTGCAGTTATTGCTGCAATATCTATTCCATTTATATTTGAAGCATCAGTGTTTATAGAACTAGAAACTCTTTGAACTTGTCCAACTCCATCAAAACTTTTAATAGCGGTTCCACTAGATGCTGTTAAAGTTGGTGCTGATCTCATTGGAATCTTAAAATGTAGAGTTCCAAGACTTTCAGTTGCACTCCAATAGTGACCAGAATATAGTGCTTTATTATCGTCTTTCCATACTTGTAAATATCTCATACATTCTAATAAATCTTGTGCGTAAGGTTTATATTCAAAGGGTGTTGCTGTTGATCCAATTTCTAATTGAATACCAGTAACTTGCCAATAGTTGTTTACTGCTGAAGCAACGTTTATTTGACCAACTGCTTCAGTTCCAGGAGCATTAGAAGCCCACGTTGAATTTAATGTACCAGACTGATAATTGCTTCCAGCACCCAACCAATGATACAATCTTAATCCAGCCGCTGAAGTATTGGCTATAACTCCAGATGTACCTGCACTAAAAGTAAGAGTTTTCTTTTCCCATGTATTAATGGCATTTACTGTATAAGTTCTTGCTATCGATGTACCATATGGAGGGAATCCAATGCTATTATTTTCATCTAAGAGACTACAAACATAAGTTCCTGTTACGTTTGATTTAACCCAAAAAGAAACAGTTAGTGGTTGTGCTTGAGGGGTTCCCTTTTTTACTCCTTGAAGATTTTGTCCTTCAATTACTTGATAAAATATTAATGCTGCCGAAGAACCAGGACTTGCTTGTGCTGTTGTACAAAGCATTTTTAATGACTTGCTCAACCCAGAACCAGTTGGTCCATCATTTTCAATTGATTGTGTCCATGTACCAAAGTTTTGAGCACCAGCAAAACTTAATGCCCATCTGTCTGCTGTTTTATATAAAGATGTAGTTATAGACGAAAGAGAAGTAGCACGTTGTGCAACCTGCATAGCACCATTAATAATTAAATTTCTATTTGGAGGACCTTGATATATTACAGATGCACTTGCTTGTGGTAAAAAGGTAGAACTAGCAGACGCAAGCGTCAAAAGCGAGGTATTCGCAGTTAAAATCTTACTTACATCTCTAGTTCTACCCATGATAATCTCCTTTAATTATACTTTAATTCTATTTATACCGTGGCAAATTAAGACAGAACTGTTGCTAGTTCTTCTTCAGTTAAGCCAAGTCTTTCTAGAATTGCTGCTTTTGCTGCAGCCTTTTCTGCTGCTGCTTCTTCTCTTGCTTCTTGTTCTGCTTGCATCGCTGCACGATCAGCCAAGAATGCTTCAAGTTCAGCACCTTCTAACACTCTAACAACTGTTTCTCCAGTTGCTGCGTTAGTTTCAGATACTCTGATTTCTTCTGACATAATTTACCTCCTTTTCCTAATTTCTATATCCATAAATACGAACTGTTCCAGTAATAGTTCCGCCTGTTGCAAAAATTGTAAACCCATCATAGGCAGTTGAAACAGAATGGTCAGCACCAATAACATTTGAGACAACCGATTGTTGAATTCCAAAACCTGAAATTGAAGTAGGTGCTGCTTTAGCAATATCATAAAAATTTAAGTTTAATGTTAAACTATTAGAAGTAAGTAAATTCATAAAATTCCACTCAGTGCCATTTAATGTACCTTGGCGACCTGGACCTGAGCCAGTTCCAGTAGTAACATTCATTTCACTATAATTTCCACCTGTAACATCTGTTCCATTAGCACGAACCCTTGCTCTTAAAGCACCAGTAGCAGTTGAAGTAAATTTGTAGATAAGTTGATAGTTATCATAAGTGGATGTAAAACAACCATTAAGACTTATTGCTGAAGCACTTGTAAAAGATACTGCACCAGTTGAAGATATGGATCCACTACCACTAGTAACACTTACAGAAGTCGGGGTAATTAAAGAAAGTCCTAACTCTGAATCCAAAGCAATATTAGTACTACTAGATAGTACATTTGCTATATCTCTTGCTCTACCCATTTATATACCCCCTTAATTCCTAATTCCATAAATTTTTACATAACCAGATATTGTACCAGCACTAATTATTAAACTAAAACCATCGTAAGAAGTTGATAAAGTATGTTCAACAGCAGCCTGATGATTATATCCACTGTCACTTGTAAAAAGATTAATGTATCCTAAAGTTGTTGCAGCACTAAATGGTCTAAATAAATCAACTATCACTGGAGCATTACCTGAATTTAACCCAAAGTTAAACCAGTTAGTAGTTAATGCTTGATTTAGATTACCAGCACCCGTTCCACTGTAATATCCTTTTAAATTGTAGTTAGATCCTGAAGAGTCTGTACCAGATGCTCTTAATCTCATTGTAAATTGACTAGTTGTAGAACTGGTTGCTAAAATCATAATTTTATAATTTTCATATGATGAAGAAAAACAGTTATTAATATTTATTGATGATTGAGATGTAAAAGAAGTAGTATTAACTAAAACTAATGTTCCTGCACCCTTAGATGCTTCTCTTGGTCTAGCCATAATTTATTTTATACCCTCCATTTTATACATCATTCCTTAGTCCGTATACTTTAACTGTACCAGTTACTGTACCGCCTGTTGGTAAAAATTCAAACGAATTATAAGAGTTTGTTAGACCATGTGTACCTGCTAATAATCCAAGGGCAGGTTGATTTGAACGCCAGGTAGAAGTATAACCAGTTACAGAAGTTTCAAAAGGATTATGCATAATTATCTCAGCCCAACCATTACCTGAAGCACTATAGTAGTGAATCTGCCAATAATTTTGAGCACCTGATGTGCCAGTTTGTAAAGTTGTACTAAACCCTCTTATCCAGTTAAATATATAGTCAGAGCCAGTTGCTGTAGTTCCATTTGATCTTAATCTAAGGTACAAATCTTGAGCAGCAGAAAGATTAAAATCAATTATAATTTTATAAGTTTTATAAGTAGAACTAAAACAATTATCAACAGTTATTGTACTAGCGGCACTAAAATCAGTTTTATTAATTAATACCATACCACCATTAGCACCAACTTTACTATCAACTTGAGTTTGTGTATAAACATTTGCAACATTAAATGGATTTATAGATACGATATCAATTACGTCATCTACTAGTGCCGCTTCTGCAAGAACAACTGTTGATCCAGATGATGCAGTATATTCAGTACCACGCATAATTAAAGAACCGTTGATATAAACTTGTTCTTTTCCAGGGGTATAGGATAAAGTAGTAGAATTATTATCAGTACCACTTATAGTAGTAGCAGAAGCAGATAAAGTTTTAGTCCATCTTGTATAGTCATTATATTTAGCATCTATTTGAGATTGAGAATATGTATTAGCAACATTGAATGGTGCAATATTTACTACATCTATAATATCGTTTGTTACTACCGCCTGGCTTAGGGTAATTACAGAAGCAGAAGTTCTTGCATAGTCTGTAACAGGGGTAAGTAGGATACCATTAAGATAAACTTCTTCGTTTCCTGAAGTATAAGATAAATTAATTGCATTATCATCAGCACCAGATATTACGGTTGCAGATGCAGAGAAAGTTTTTGTCCAGCGAGTACGGTTATTGTACTTAGCGTCAATTTGTGCTTGAGTATATGTGTTGGCAACTTCAAATGCTTTAGGTGTGATAATATCTACAACATCAGTAGGTAGTATTATTTCTAATGGTGTAATTACTGATGCACTTGTGCGGGTATATTCAGAAGGATCTACTAATACCCCATTTATATAAACAGATTCTAATCCAGATGTATATAATAGGGATTCAGAATAATCATCTGTACCAGTAATAGTAGTAGCACTTGCTGAGTAAGTTTTTGTCCATCTATCTACCCTTGAAGCATTGATTGGGAAGAATTTAGCATCTGCTGCAGCCTGTGTATAGGTATCTGCGATTTGGAATGATTCATATGAATGAATTTCTATTACGTCTGTAGTTTCTGCAGGAAGAGTTAATACAACTGTATTGCCAGTTGAGGCGGTATAATCAGATCCTCTTACTAATAAAGTACCATTAATAAATACTTTTTCATATCCAGCGGTATAAAGTAAAGATAAAGCATTATCATCTAATCCTGATATTGTTGTTGCACTAGCACTTAATACTTTTACCCAGCGTGTAAATGTTGCTGGTAGTAATCCTGAGATTGCTTCCTGGTCAGAGTCGATCCATAAACTTCCTGCTGCTAATCCAGTTACATCTGGTTGGTTTGATTGATAATCAACTGCAGCACCACCTCCGCCACCACCTAGTGAGGCAGAAGCACTCCATGGAATATATGTTGCACTTGCTGAAGATTGTGTTAAGTATGGAACTAAAGAAGTATTTGTGTATGCACTTGCACTTGCGTAAGCCGCAGCAGAGGCGGTATTTATAATATTTTGTTTAGGACTATGTGTCCATACAGATCCTGATGAGTTATACATAAGAACATCGCCATCAGTGACTCCATTTGTTAAAACGTTGTGTAGTTCTCCTAATTCAAATCCATTTATAGGTTTTACATATATTCTTCCCGAAGCAGCATTCTTCTTTGCTACTACACCAACAATTACAAGGTGTTGAGGTGCTACTGGTGCTATGTTTGTTAATATTCCAGGGCTAGCAGATACATATAATGTATCTCCTTCATTAAATCCATTTGTATTGATATTTCTTACTATACCTTGGGTTACAATAAATCCTTCTGCACCTGCAGCAATATTTTCGTTAACAATACCTACAGTAAGTGCTGACCCAGTATCATTTAAATTATACGCTCTACTTACTAATGGTCTTTGACCAGAGGCACCAGAAAGTCTTACTACTTCACCTTTGTTTAATTGTGTTGCTTCACCGTTACGACAGTAAACTATAAGTTCTTGACCAATACCAATATTTGAGTTTGTAGTTAGTTGTAAAGATAAGTTATTTTCTCCTGTATCCCAAGCAAGTGTTCCAACAGAAGCAGAAGTTGATTCAGGAGTTATATCAAAAGCAATATAGTCAGGGTATTGAATAGAATCTATATTTACTAAACTACCAGAAGTAGAAGCAGATAAATCTCTCCATGCCCCATCACTAAAAATTCTTACTTTGTCAGAAACTGTATTATAGTAAAGTTCACCCTCCGAGCCACTTACTGGATCGGATGTTAAATTTGCTAATCTTAATCCTGATAAAAAGTTCTTTGCCATGTTTTTCCTTTAGTTGTGGGGATAAGTTTTACCCTACCCCCACCTATTATTAACCTGTTATTACAACACGATATGCATCAGTGCTTGGTGCTACAGCAAAAGTTACAGTTACTGTACTTGTATTTGTTCTTGCAATATCAACTTCTACGGTTTCGTAGGTTGCATTGTCATAAACGTTTACAGTAACGTCTCTTGTGCCGAGATTGTGCGTGATTGCAAATGATGTCGCTGAGTTGTTTCCAACGTTTGCTGAGTATTTAAGTGCAGCAACATAACTTGCAGAACCGTTGCTTGCTGTCCATCTTCCTTCTGATTCATCCCAGAAGAATTCAGAGTTAGCAGCATCTCCGCGTTCTACTTCAATACCAGCGTCTACAGAAGGACTTCCAGTAGTATTACTGTTTAATAATACTTTGTTATCTTCTACTTGTAGTGTTGCAGTATTTAAGTATGTTGTGCTTCCAGATACTGTTAAGTTACCATCAACTGTTAAATCACCAGCAACAGTTACGTTGTCTGGCAATCCTACAGTAATATTACCTGCTGATGCAGATACGGTTACTTCGTTTGCAGTTCCAGTTAGACTTAACACACCTGTGTTAGCAATTGTTAAAGTAGATCCTTCACCACCGCTTCCAGAAACGCTAATTCCGTTTCCAGCACTTGCTCCAGCAACATAGTCTCCAGTTGTATCTGTTCCTAATGCTACTGAGTTTGCTTGAATGGTTGCGTTAATTGTGATATCTGATCCACCGTTAAAACTTGCACTGCCACTTAGATCTCCACCTAAAGATATTGCTCTAGATGTTGCTAAAGTTGTAGCAGTATTTGCATTTCCAGTTGTATCAGCATTGATTGTGCTAGGTAAACTAATTGTTACTGCACCCGCTGATGCAGATACGGTTACTTCATCAGTTGTACCAAGAAGACTTGTAACTCCTGTATTAGCAATTGTTAAGGTGCTAGTACCGTCATTATAGTCAACGGAAATTCCATTTCCTGCTGTAATTAAATCAGCAACTGCGTCTTCTAGTTGTTCAACACTTTGACCAATTACTTGCCATGCTGATGCCCCACCATTATAATATTTTAATTGTGAATCAACTGTATTATAATAAATTTGACCAGCAACAGCAGGATTTGGATCAGAACCTAAGTTTTGAATACGAGCATTCTGCAGTTCTAACTTATTTAAATCAATTGGTGTTAAAAATTGTCTCGCCATTTTTTCTTACCTCCCTTTATGATAAATAAGCCTTTCCCGAGAATGCACTCGAAAAAGATAGTACTACAGTATTTGCATTTGGATAGTTGTATGACCCCTCAACAACTGTTCCTCCTGAATCAACTACTGTAATATTTGGAATAAATCCCAAACCATGTGATATCGTCCATGTTGTGGACGGTGTATTTTGTATATGAACGTAACCTAAGTCTGCAGGATCTGCTTGACCAGCAGGTCCTTGTGGTCCAGTCTCACCAATAATTATATCTATTTCTTCTTCTTGAACAACAATGTTAGAAGGATATTCAATTACTTGTACGGTTACAACATTTGCCATTATCTAGTCACCTCTGGGGTAACAATAAAACTACCTTCTACTAATCTATCTATTGTTCCATTTGTAGATTGTATTTCTAAATCATAAACCCATGTTCCTGCATTAAACAATGCTGTTGCAGATGCTGAAATTAAAAGATCAATTGTGCCAGCACTACCACCAAGTGTTATTCCACTTCCAGATGTTAAAGATACAATTGTTTCAGTATCGTAGTGTGTTTCTCTTACTTGAAGTCTTGAACTATAGCCACTTAAATTTACTGGAACATCGTCTATTTTATAAGTAAGACGGCGACTAAAAGTGCTTCCTTGTGGGCATAAAAAATTAACTCGTCCTGGGGTCATGGTGCTCCTGAAGATGAAGAATCATCTAATCACATTATACCAAACTATTATTTGTCAACGATGACCGTAACTATGTCTTTAATGACCTTTAGTTCCCCTGAAATCTCAGAGACTTGTTGTTTCATTTTATTTTGATCTCGGCGGATATAGTCTATCTTATCCGACATAGATGAACCGCCATTAGGCATTATTTGTCTTTCAATTTTTTCTAGTCTTTCTACGATAGTATCGCCTTTTTTATTTTTTCCTAAAAGTCCTTCAAATCGTCTAGCGATTGCATATCCTGCACTTAGGGCAATAACAATAACTGTTAGCATTTGCCAAGTTTCGGCGAGGGTAGCAAGAATATTCATTTGCATGATACTAATAATTATAACATTGACTTTATCGATATTAAGCATTATAATTAATATATGACTAAAACTAAAGAAGAAGTTCAATATTACTTAACGGCAACAGATCGTTGTGATCGCTGCACGGCCCAGGCTTATGTTCGAGCCACTGGAGTGTCGGGCGAATTGTACTTCTGCGGGCACCACTATACAAAGGTAGAAAAGTCGATAGGCAAGTGGGCATTCGAAATTATTGATGAACGAGATAAACTCGTAGAAAATAAGTTAAAAGGTTCTGCGAATTGACTATAAAATAATATTCGTATATAATAATATATACGGTCTGCCTATGGCTCGCGGTGAGTCGTTTTGTTAGTTTCAAATCTAACTAGGCAACTAGGGGAGCGGCACTTCCACGTGTCCACACAAATCCACAGTGTCGCTTCCCGCTTCTAAGATCGGCGAATATGTACACACCCATCCCCACCCCCTCATACCTAACGGTATAAATGGAATAAAATGGGGGTATATAAATAAAGGGTATAAATATATCTAAATATCCCTAATAGTCCTATATGCTTTATATATAATCAAAGAAGAGATAATTAACATTATATATATGGATTCAAGGAGTTTCATTTCTTTACACCCTTTTTTGATGGGCTTCGCCATGCTTTATCCTTTTTACAATTATCACACATATGATTATATCCATCAGTGGAATTATTATTTTTAGAATAGTGTGTTAGTTGTTTTAATTCTTTACACCATAAGCATTGCTTCATTGATAATATTATATAACTATTTATACCCTGCTATTTAATATAAAGGCAAAATTAGCCAAGATATATATTAGGATATTAATTATGTATAGGTGAGGAGAATTATCCTCTAATTACCCCGTTTTTAGAACTTACGGAATACGTTGTATGGAGATAGTGAATCTCCCCATAGAGATTTTTTAACATTCCAGTCTTGTGGTAGCATGTCTACCAGACCAAGTGATCTTGCACGTCTAATAATGTGTCTTCTTGCTGCTTCATAGTTTGCTGCTCTTCCAACAGATTGGATAGCATTAGATAGGTCTACACGAGTTTTAATTGGAAAAGATCCATCAGGCATAGCCTGTCCCATTTCTGCCATACGTCTACGTTCAGCAGTATTATAGTCCTTTTTAGAAAATGGATGAAATTGATTTTTCATAATTAGCAGTTACAAGGATTGCAATTACATGGATTACATTTACAGTCTTTCATAACCTTCTCCTTATTTTATACACCCCCTGCGTTCCTTTATAGGGTAGAGGCAGGGGGCCTGGTTCGTACTAGACGAAGAGTTCTTAGAGAGCGTATCTCTTACAAGATCTCGATATAAATATTATATATCAGTATTCATCAGTCTATTATCTTGTATTTTAGGGAGTTTTTATTTTCTTTTTTTTTCTTACTATCCTGCCCCCCCTACCCCCCCATAATAGCATAGGTTGGGAACACTTGTCAAATTAATCTATAGTTATGAGATTGTAGATATGAAATCATAGATAATAATATTTGTGGATCATCATTAACAGCACCTAGAGCAGTATTACATTTAAGACATATTAATCCTCTTACACATACCCCGCAAGATCTACCACTAGGACAGCATTGATGATCGTGATCAATAGATAACCTTCTATCGCCCTTCTCTGGTCTTTTACAGATATAGCACAGATTGTTCTGATCACTTATGATCTTGTTGTATCTTTCTTCAGTAAGACCCATTCTTTTTAGCAAAGATCTAAACTGCTTTATATCAGTACACTCCTTGCAATAACTGTTAGGATACTTTGAGTTTCTATTGAATTCAGAGATGTGGAATAGTTTTTCACACATCCTACACTGCCTATGTGTTTCGGTCCTTATAAGCCTTTTAAAGACCATCTGGCCCACGTGTTCCCTTTTATCGTATTCCGATACACACTCTCTACAATAATGAGCGTATCCGTCTCTGGTTTGCCTTTTAATGTGGAATTCTGATAGGCTCTTTGTCTGATCGCACTTTTTACAATATTTCATAGTTTCCAAGTTTACCACACTAATTCCAAAATTGCAAAAATCTGTGTATTTTTCTAAAATGTATGATGCGTGTTTTAAAATAGGCTCACCATTTTATTTAGTGAGCCCATAATGAATTTATATTTATATTTAAACTAGTCCCTCATTCTTGAGACAAGGGAATACTACTTCTTCTAGTTCTTCATATTCATTTTCTACCCAGCCACCATTGTTATAGATAGCAGTAATAGCATGGTCTCTATCTACACCCTCGCTATATAGGAATTGAGTAGCAAGAATATCGGCTGTGTACTTATCTACACATGACTGACCACTAACATACTTGCTATACACTCCGACTAGTAACAAGGTCATCACTATCGTGTAAGCAATAACCATAAAGTACTTACCTCGTTGCGTTAGTTTCATTTGACATACCTTCCTATTATTAGTCCTAGTATTGAATAGAATATAACTATTGTCATAACTATTTTAATTATTTCCATTTATTTATCTGCCGTCCTTTCGTATGCTAAGTCTATCTCTAAATTGAGTAGTTGTTCTAATTCCCATTGTTCTTTAGTCATTAGTAACTCCAAGTCGCAAAGACGGCACAAAATACCCATGTGCTAACTAATACTATGGCTAGCCATGTCTCATCATGTGCATAGCGTACTCTATCTACTACATTGGATAGATGATACTTAATAGTATCTAGTGCATTGGATAGACGATACTTAGTTTCTTGTATCATGTAATATCTTTTAGAGTATAGATACATCTTATTTACCTACCTTTTTTGATAGTCTAGTTAGATGACAATCGTAGCATAGTAGTGCTACCTCATGCAATCTAGTACCTAGTACCATTTTAGTAATAGGTGTTTCACATTTAACACACACACATTTAATATCTATAATTTGATTCATTTTTATTACCTTTCTAGTAATTCTCTGTGAGGTTAGTTTATTCGCTAGGCTCATACCCTTTTGGGTCTTATTTGCTAGGCTC
>Ga0315906_10005123_pt1 | contig 16569 bp, 13 predicted proteins | sample LakEriMetagenome_4_FD_203526 | JGI IMG/M metagenome (GOLD analysis project Ga0315906, IMG submission 203526) | Freshwater fungal communities from buoy surface, Lake Erie, Ohio, United States - Buoy 2 MA122 | ecosystem: Environmental > Aquatic > Freshwater > Lake > Lake biofilm | place: USA...
CAAAGCGTGCGCCTGGACCGCCCATTTGGACATGCGTGGCCTTTTCGTCGGGGGTCTCATCTACGCCAAGCGGAATTGCAAAAATCACCCACTCTGCGTCGTCGTCCATCCCTATTTCAGCCAGTACCGATTTGCCCATGTAAGCACTCAGGCCATCAGCTGTTTTACCCAGCATGGACAGTTCTTGTTCGGTAAAACGTAGTGCGTGGTCAGGGGTCGTCATTATTTGGTTCAAAATTTGGAGATCACAGCCGTCATCATAGCCTTTTGATCAGTACGAAGTGGTCCGAAGCGGGTACCTAAGCTCTACAATAGGGGATCTCTGTTCTATTCATTGTTGGACTTATGGCTCAATACGTATACACCATGCACCGCGTGGGCAAAGTGGTTCCGCCCAAGCGTCAAATCCTGCGGGATATCTCTTTGTCGTTTTTTCCGGGCGCCAAAATTGGCGTTCTTGGGCTCAATGGTTCGGGTAAGTCGACGCTGCTTAAAATCATGGCTGGTGTCGACAAAGAGATTGAGGGTGAGGCCGTACCAATGCCGGGCCTCAATATTGGCTACCTAGAGCAAGAGCCCAAACTTAATGCAGAGCATACGGTACGCCAGGCTGTCGAAGAGGGTTTGGGTGCTGTCATGGCCGCAAAAAAACGGCTCGACGAGGTTTACGCCGCCTATGCCGAGCCTGAGGCAGATTTTGACAAGCTTGCGGCCGAACAGGCTGAGCTGGAAGCCGTCATTGCAGCCGCAGCTTCGAGCGGCTCAGACGACATGGAAACTCAGATGGAAATCGCCGCTGACGCTTTGCGTCTGCCACCTTGGGATGCAAACGTTGGCAAACTCTCCGGCGGAGAAAAGCGGCGTGTCGCGCTCTGCCGATTGTTGCTCTCCAAGCCAGATATGTTGTTGCTTGACGAGCCGACTAACCACCTTGATGCGGAGAGCGTTGAGTGGCTTGAGCAGTTTCTAGCCAAGTTCCCCGGTACAGTAGTCGGCGTGACGCACGATCGCTACTTCCTGGATAACGCAGCAGAGTGGATTCTTGAGTTGGATCGTGGGCACGGAATCCCCTGGAAGGGCAATTACAGTTCGTGGCTTGAACAAAAAAATGATCGCCTCAAGCAGGAAGAGTCGAGCGAATCAGCCCGACAAAAGACCATCAAGAAAGAGCTTGAATGGGTGCGTCAAAACGCGAAGGGCCGTCAAGCGAAGGCCAAGGCACGTATGACGCGTTTTGAAGAGCTGTCCTCGCACGAATATCAAAAGCGCAATGAAACGCAGGAGATTTTTATTCCAGTGGCAGAGCGCCTCGGTAATGATGCGATCGAGTTTGTGAATGTCTCAAAAGCGTTCGGCGATAAGTTGCTATTGGATAACGTGAGCTTTCGCGTACCACCGGGTGCGATCGTTGGCATCATTGGTCCTAACGGTGCGGGTAAATCGACCCTCTTTCGTATGATCGCTGGTAAAGATACACCCGATAGTGGTGAGGTCAAGATTGGCCAGACGGTCAAGATCGCCTTCGTTGATCAGTCTAGAGACTCGTTGCCTGACGCCAAAACGGTCTTTGATTCGATCGCGGATGGTGCAGACATATTGACGGTTGGGCGTTTTGAAATGCCGGCGCGTGCCTACTTGGGGCGCTTTAACTTCAAGGGTGCTGACCAAGGCAAGCAGGTTGGCCAGTTGTCGGGTGGTGAGCGTGGTCGTCTGCACCTGGCAAAAACGTTGATTACTGGCGGTAACGTTTTATTGCTGGACGAGCCATCAAACGATTTGGATGTTGAAACTTTGCGCGCGCTTGAAGACGCGTTGCTTGAGTTCGCAGGCTCGATCATGGTGATTAGCCATGATCGTTGGTTCCTTGATCGTATCGCGACACACATTCTCGCCTTCGAAGGCGATTCGCAAGTGGTCTTCTTTGATGGTAACTATCAAGAGTACGAGGCGGATAAAAAGCGACGTTTAGGCGAAGCAGGTGCAGCGCCCAAGCGTATTCGTTATAAGGCGCTGAGATAAGCTAAGCCGCTCATCCGCAGTGGCTTAGTCTGCTGCGGCCCAAGTGTCTTTAAGCGTGGTGACACGATTAAAGACAGGTGCGCTTGGCGTCGAATCGATTGGATCGACCACAAAGTAGCCTAGGCGCTCGAACTGCGTGACAACGCCAGGTACGAGTGCAGTCCCGGGCTCTAGGAAAGCCTTGACCACTTGCACAGAATGCGGATTCAGACAGCTGAGAAAATCACTGTCTCCCGCGTCTGGGAACGGTTCTGAAAACAGCCGGTCGTAAAGTCGGATTTCTGCAGACACGGCTTGTGCCGTGCTAATCCAAGTGACGTTGCCTTTGACTTTAACGGCATCAGAGCCAGATGTGCCACTCTTGGTGTCTGGATTGTATTCGGCGTGGACTTCAATGACGTTGCCTTCTGCATCCTTGACACAACCCGTGCAAGTAACGACATAACCGTATTTCAGACGTACATTGTTACCGGGGAACAGCCTAAAGTATTTTTTTGGTGGAACTTCAGCAAAGTCTTCCCGCTCTATCCACACTTCCCGTGTGAGACCGAATTCGCGCATCCCGGCTTCTGGTGCGTGCGGATTACGCGGTGCATGGCAGGGCTCAACGTGGTCTACGGGGAAGTTTGTGATGACGAGCTTTAAGGGGTCGAGGATGGCCACTGAGCGAAGCGCGATAGGGTCTTGATCTTCTCGCAGGGCTTGATCAAGCAAGCTGTAGTCGATACGCGAGTTGGACTTTGAGACGCCCGTGCGCTCGCAAAACAAACGCAACGCAGAGGCCGTATAGCCCCTGCGGCGCAAGCCTGCAATGGTCGGCATACGGGGGTCATCCCAGCCATTGACGTGACCATCTTTGACAAGCTGCAGAAGCTTACGCTTGCTGGTGACGATGTAGCTCATGTTCAGACGTGCAAACTCGTACTGATGAGGCAGAGGCGTCGCGAACAGCCCAAGCTCTTGTAGTCGATTCAGTGTCCAGTCGTAAAACGGACGTTGGTCTTCAAATTCGAGTGTGCAAATACTGTGGGTGATGCCCTCTAGCGCGTCTTCGATGGGGTGTGCGAAGGCATACATTGGATAAATGCACCAATCGTTACCCGTGCGGTGGTGCGTGGCGTGACGGATCCGGTAGAGAACAGGATCGCGCAAGTTGATATTTGGGGAGGCCATGTCGATGCGCGCGCGCAGCGCCATACTGCCATCTGCGTGTTTTCCGGCGCGCATGTCCTGTAGCAGCTGCAGGGACTCCTGTGCAGGACGGTCTCTGAAGGGAGAGTTTTTCCCAGGTTCAGTTAGTGTGCCGCGCATTGAGCGCATTTCTTCCGGGCTTTGTTCGTCAACATACGCATGACCAGCCAGAATTAGAGCCTCAGCACAGGCATACATCGTCGCAAAATAGCTGCTGGCAAAGTACAGGTGCTCGCTGTTGCCGGATTTCCAATCAAAACCTAGCCATTTCACGGCATCGATGATTGCATCGACGTACTCTTGTTCTTCTTTTTCTGGGTTCGTGTCGTCAAAGCGCAGATGGCACACGCCACCATAGTCACGCGCTAATCCGAAATTTAAGCAAATACTTTTTGCATGACCGATGTGCAGATAGCCATTGGGCTCAGGCGGGAAGCGCGTGCGGATACGAGCAAGGTCAACTGCCCCACTGGCCTGCACAGAGGCGGGCCCAGGACCACCGGCCCAACGCTTTCCATCAAACTTTCTGGCAGCGAGATCGGCATCGATAATATTGCGTAGAAAATTCGTTGTGACGGGGACGGAGGATTCTTGGGTCATACCGGTTTTTAGTGGGAAATTATGGCATCAAAGATACATTTTGCCACGACAGACGCGATCCGACTTGGCACAGACCTAGCGGGGGTTTAGTCCCTGGCCAGAATGGGCAGTCTCACCTCGACTTGCAGCCCGCCTGCCGGGCTCTGATCCAGAGTCAGCGTGCCTGCGTGTGCACGCACAATTGAGTCGACCAGCGCAAGTCCTAGCCCAACGTTACCTGAGCGGGTACGGGCTTCATCGAGCCGAACAAAGGGTTTGAGTGCCTCAAGCCGCAACGCGAGGGGAATGCCTTGGCCGTGATCGGACACTGTCAGTACGGCGATTAGCCCCTCTGTTCTTAGGCTGATATGCACCGGCGGAGCGCCGTGGTGCAGTGCGTTTCCAATCAGGTTGTCCAACAAGCGAGAAAGTGCCACCTGGTCAGCGTTAATGGAGGCCCGCGCGGGCGGACCCTCAAGCACAATGGTCTGACCGGTTTGCTGGCAGTTGCGAATACGCTCCCGTAGCCATTGATCCAGCGAGAATATAGTGAACCGGTAGGACTCTAAGTCGGTCCCTCGTAGGTAGTGAACAAACTGGTCGACGATGTGCTGCATATCTTGCAAGTCGCTGCGCATCCCTTCTTTTAGGGTCGGCTCTTCAGACATTTCGACCCGCAGCCACATGCGTGAAAGCGGTGCTTTCAAGTCGTGCGGCAGGCCTGCTAGCAGCGTGCGTTTTGTGGATTCCGAAGCGCGCAGTGCCGCTAGCATGGCGTTAAAGCGTTCGCCCAACACCCTCAGTTCAGTGGGCCCGGTTGGATCCACGGGTGCCGGGGTGCCAGCTGCAAGCTTGTCTGTGGCTTGCATGAGGCGCGTAATAGGTCTGGTGACATGCCACGAAAATAGCACACCCACGAACATGATGACCAACAGGCCCATGAGCCAATAAGCGATAAGTGAGCTCGCCAGTGGTGGCTTGAGCTGCTCAAGGGGGATCACAAGCCAGTCGCGCAGGCGTCCGGGTACCGGTTCTGTAAATTGTGGAAGGGAGATATAAAGCTCTGGTGGCTGCCCGTACGATACGGCGATACGGCTATCACCGCTTAGACGCTCGTTAAGGCTTTCCAATAAGCTGTTGATGCTTCGGTCGCTCGCGCTCGTGGCGCGTTCACCCTGGGCGCTATCGTTTGGACGCGAAGCCGAATCGTCTGGCGCACGGTTGGTTAGCCGGCGTGTGCTTGATTGAGTATTCGCCTGTCTCTCTTGGGCAGATTGAATCCGCACCGACTCCGTGCTCGCCGGAGTCGGCCGACGCAGAAGTCTTACATCATTCGGAAGTGGGCGAGTCCATAACCGCCATTGGCCTTCCGAGGCTTGGCGCACGAATTCGGCGCGATCGGCAGGAGCCGCGTGCTCCATCGAGAAATGCAGCGCTCTAATAGTTGTGGCGATGAGGTCCAACGCGACCGTTTGTGCATGATTGCGTTGATATTGCGACACGAGGTATAGCGTCGCGATTTGCCCTGCCAGAACGCTCGCAAGCAGCAACGCGATCAGGCGAGCGCGCAGCGATTGTGGTCCGAGTGAGAGGGTGTTTTTCAAGGTGAAAAGCGGTAGCCCGTGCCCCAGACCGTCTGAATCCATCGAGGCTGTTTAGGATCGTCTTCGAGCACCCGTCGCAGACGGAGGATGGCGATATCAATCGCGCGATCACTTCGCTCGCCCGCCTCATCATCGCGTGCAAGCGTCATGAGCCGCTCGCGTGACAAGGGCTTGCCCGCACTTTGCAAAAGGGCCTCCAGCAGATTTATTTCACCACCGGTGAGCTTGACGGTTTGACCATGCTTGCGCAACTGGCGCATGACTGGGTCAAAGATAAAGTCGCCAAACGTGATGGGTGCGTTGCGTTTATGTGTATGCGAGCTGACTTTACGACGCAAGACGGCTTGAATGCGGGCGAGTAACTCTCGCGGATCAAAGGGTTTTCCAACGTAGTCGTCTGCACCTGCTTCCAGTCCAATGATGCGATCGACCGACTCGTCCCGTGCCGTCAGGAGAATCACCGGAATATCTTCGCCTTGTGCCCGGAGGGTGCGCAGTGCTTCAGCGCCGTCGCCACCTGGCAGCATGCGATCCAAGACGAGGAGTGCGGGGGTAAAGCGTTGAATGAGGGCGTCAAGGTTGCGTGCGTCCGGCGCAAGCAAGGTATCAAAGCCGTGCTTGTTGAGGTAGTCGGCAAGTAACTGGCGAAGCGCTGGATCGTCGTCTACCACCAAAATTTTGGTACGCACTTCGGACATGGTTTGCAATTCCCTTTTCGTATAGTGTGCAGCGTCCCGCTCGTTTGAGCAAGTGTATCCACTACAATCCGGTCATGCCGTTGCTCATGTTTTTTTATGTCTAAGTCGCAGACCGCTATGGTCGATGCCGTCCCTTCTGTGGCCGCAGGAGGAGTTTCCTCAAATAAAAGTGCGCGGCGCGTGCTGGCGAGCGTCTTTGGCTATGAATCCTTTCGGGGTGACCAAGCAGCCATTGTTGAGCATGTCATTGAGGGCGGAGACGCACTCGTTTTAATGCCAACCGGAGGGGGGAAGTCCCTCTGCTACCAAGTGCCTGCTCTTGTACGTCCGGGAACGGGCATCGTTATTTCGCCCTTAATTGCGCTGATGCAAGATCAAGTAGACGCCCTGACTGAGCTCGGCGTTCGCGCCGCCTACCTTAATTCAACCCAAGACTGGCAAGTATCGAAGGAGGTAGAACAAGCGTTTCTGCGCGGTGAGTACGATCTGTTGTATGTAGCGCCCGAACGCCTTCTAACCGACCGTTGTATGCAGTTGCTTGAGCGTGGTCAGATCGCGTTGTTTGCAATTGACGAAGCGCATTGCGTCTCCCAGTGGGGGCATGATTTCCGCCCTGAATACCTTGGCCTGTCGATGCTGCACGAGCGCTGGCCAAACGTACCGCGTATTGCACTGACAGCCACTGCGACGGATGTCACGCGACGCGAGATCGTCGATCGTTTAGCGTTAACGCAGGCAAGTCACTTTGTCGCTAGCTTTGATCGACCGAATGTCCGCTATCACATCGTTGAAAAGCAGGATGTCCGCAAACAGCTGTTGCAGTTGCTACGCGAGGAGCATCGTGGGGATTCTGGCATTGTGTATTGTTTGTCTCGCAACAAAGTGGACGATACCGCTGCCTATTTATGCACGCAGGGCATACAGGCATTGCCCTATCACGCCGGGTTAGGTACAGCCGTGCGTGCACAAAATCAATCACGATTTTTACGCGAAGATGGCTTGGTGATGGTGGCAACGATTGCCTTTGGGATGGGTATCGATAAGCCAGATGTGCGTTTTGTGGCGCACATCGATATGCCGAAGTCTGTTGAAGGCTATTACCAAGAAACCGGTCGAGCTGGACGAGACGGTCTGCCAGCAACCGCTTGGCTTGCATATGGTTTGCAGGATGTCGTGCAGCAGCGCCGCATGATCGATGAATCGACGGGCGACGATGCGTTTCGGCGCCGCTTGGGCAGTCAACTAGACGCGATGCTCGGACTATGCGAGACCATCGCTTGCAGGCGTGTGGGGCTGCTCCAGTATTTTGGGCAAACCATTACGGCCTGCGGTAATTGTGACAACTGCTTAACACCCCCTCAAGCGTGGGACGGAACAGTGGCCGCACAGAAGATGCTGTCGGCGATCTACCGTCTCTGGAAAGAGCGGGGTCAACGCTACGGCGCGGGGCACCTAATCGATATCTTGCGCGGTAAAAAAACACCTCGCGTACTCGATCACGATCACCAGGAGCTTTCCGTATTTGGAATTGGTGCTGATATTTCGGAGCAAGGCTGGCGCAGCGTACTCAGGCAATTGCTTGCGCACGGGCTGTTGATGGTGGATCAAGAAGGATACGGCACGCTCGCTCTGACAGACGCGAGTCGGGCGGTACTTAAGGGCGAGCACACCCTCATGCTCAGGCGAGAAGTTGATCGCCCTGTGCGTTCGTCAACTGCGCGCGGCAAATCTGTTGGCGCCGATTTGCCCGCTTTAGTGCAACCTATTTTTGAAGCCTTGCGCGCTTGGCGAGCCGAGATTGCACGCAGCCATGGCGTGCCTGCCTATGTCATTTTTCACGATGCAACACTCAAAGAAATCGCACTTGCGCGACCAACTGATTTAGAGTCTTTGGCGCGCGTCAACGGCGTGGGTGCGCGTAAGCTCGAGTCCTATGGCCAGTCGATTCTGGCCTGCATCGAGGCATTTGAGGATGTGTAATTTAAACCTCAGCTCACATACGACTAGCTAAACAAGGGACCATCGCTCGCGGAGGCTTTGGGCGGCGTAAGTCCGAGGTGTCGCCAAGTTGTCTGTGTCGCCATCCGGCCGCGCGGCGTGCGTTGCAGGTAGCCGTGCTGGATCAGGTAGGGCTCAATGACATCTTCAATTGTGTCACGCTCTTCGCCGATAGCGGCAGCAAGGCTATCTACGCCCACAGGTCCGCCGTCAAATTTGTGCACAATGGCTTCAAGAAGCTTGCGGTCCATCAGGTCGAGGCCTTGCGGATCGACCTCAAGCATCGAGAGTGCGGCGTTTGCAACGTTTACGTCGATTGTGCCGCCCGCTTTGACTTGTGCGTAGTCTCGTACACGGCGCAGTAGGCGGTTTGCAATGCGGGGCGTCCCACGAGCCCGACGGGCAACTTCTGATGCACCGTCAGGGGTGATGGGCACCTGCAGTAGGCCTGCGCTGCGTGTGGCGATGCGGGTCAACTCCTCTGGGGTGTAGAACTCCAGCCGTGACACGATGCCAAAACGGTCGCGCAAAGGGTTGGTCAGCATCCCGGCGCGTGTCGTCGCCCCCACAAGCGTGAAGGGTTGTAAGTCAAGCTTGACACTGCGTGCCGCCGGCCCTTCGCCAATCAGAATATCGATCTGGAAGTCTTCAAGAGCAGGGTAAAGGATTTCTTCTACTACGGGCGACAGTCGGTGAATCTCGTCAATAAACAGCACATCGTTGCGTTCAAGATTCGTGAGCAGGGCAGCGAGGTCGCCCGGTCTTTCTAAGACGGGCCCCGACGTTTGGCGCAAATTCACACCCATTTCGTGGGCGATGATGTGGGCGAGTGTGGTTTTTCCGAGGCCTGGAGGGCCAAAGAGGAGCACGTGGTCGAGCGATTCTTGGCGATTACGCGCAGCAGCGATAAAGATCTGAAGTTGATCGCGGACCCGTTGCTGTCCGACGTATTCTTCGAGGGCGCGAGGACGCAACGCCCGTTCGATAGATTCTTCGTTGGGGGTGACGGCTTGCGGTGCGACCAGGCGCGAAGCCTCGGCACGCGAACTTAGGGAATCAGACTGTATGGCCATGGTTCGATCAAAAAATCCGTTAGGGGCGCGGGTCGCACAAAGACGGCTAGACAATCGTACACTATCCCACACCTTTATCCCGAAATCAGAGGAAAGCTATGTCCTTAGTGCTGCCCACCTATGAAGATGTTGCCCGTGCTGCCCAGACCTTAAAAGGCGTCGCGCATCGGACCCCAGTGTTGACTTCTGCAACCGCGGACCGCCTGACGGGCGCCAAGGTTTTTTTTAAGTGCGAAAACCTGCAACGCATGGGCGCGTTTAAGTTTCGTGGTGGCTATAACGCGATCGCTAACTTGTCACCCGAGCAACGTCGTGCCGGGGTCTTGACCTACTCTTCGGGTAACCATGCCCAAGCGATTGCGCTAGCGGGCAAGCTGCTGGGCGTTGCGACGACGATCATCATGCCGCACGATGCGCCTGCCGCGAAAAAGGCGGCGACGCAAGAATATGGTGCGACGGTAGTCAGTTATGACCGTTACAAGCAGGATCGTGAGGATGTTGCACGCGACATTCAGCAAAAAACAGGCATGGCGATTATCCCTCCGTACGATCATCTGCACGTGATTGCCGGTCAGGGCACGGCCGCCCTGGAATTGCTAGAAGATGTGGGTGAACTCGACTATTTGTTGGTATGTTTGGGCGGCGGGGGCCTTCTGGCGGGCAGCGCCTTGGCGGCAAGCGTACTGAGTCCTCAATGCAAAATGTTTGGTGTGGAGCCTGAAGCCGGCAATGACGGACAGCAGTCGCTGCGTAAGGGCGAGGTCGTGCGTATTGAGCCACCGCGTTCGATCGCTGACGGCGCGTTGACGCTATACCTCGGTCAGTTGACCTTCGGTGTGATTAAACAGCGCGTCAAAGACATCTTGACGGTGACAGACCCCCAACTGATCGCGACGATGAAATTCTTTGCTGAACGGATGAAAATTGTCGTTGAACCCACTGGATGTCTAGGAGCCGCAGCGCTGATGCACGGCGCCTTGTCAGTCGAAAAAGGCGCACGGGTTGGGGTGATTTTGAGTGGTGGAAACGTTGATTTAGCAGCCTATGCGGGCTTTTTGACTCAGTCTTGAGTATTGATGGTTTAAGGGAGTAAGACGACATGCGCGTACTCGTGATTGGCGGTGCTGGTTTTATCGGACGCCACCTGGTGGGTCGGCTCGTTGCGCAAGGGCATGTTGTGCATGTGCCCACGCGTCAATACAAACGAGGACGTGAGCTGATGGTGCATCCCACCGTCACGGTCATGCAAGCCGACGTTCATGATGAGGCGACGCTCGATCGTCTCGTGAGCGGCTGCGATGTGGTGGTGAACTTAGTCGGAATTTTGCATAGTCGCGGTGGCGACCCTTTCGGTCCAGACTTCGATCGCGCTCATGTGCAGCTTCCTAAGCGTATCGCTCAAGCCTGTCGTCGGGCCTACACCCCGCGGTTCATTCACATTAGCGCGCTTGGCGCCGATGCGCAGGGTCCCAGTGGCTATTTACGCTCAAAAGCGGCAGGCGAAGCGGCGATTAAAGAAGCCTATACAGACGCCGAACATGAGAGCTATACGATTTTTAGGCCCTCGGTTGTGTTTGGGCCGCAAGATCAGTTCATGAATATGTTTGCTGGGTTAGCCAAATATTTGCCTGTATTGCCAATGGCTGGTGCCTTCGCAAAAATGCAGCCCGTCTATGTCTCCGATGTCACGGATGCGATCCTGAATGTCATCAAGGCGCCGTTTGCACTTAATCAAACGTTCGACCTAGCGGGACCACGTGTCTACACGCTCGGTGAGTTGGTTAAGCTTGCTGCGCTCTGGAGCGGTCACCCGCGGATGGTGCTTAACTTACCGATGGGCTTGGGTCGCTTGCAGGCGTTCGTCTTTGAGTTACTGCCTGGTGAGCCTTTATTGTCGCGTGATAACTTAGCATCCCTGACAAAAGATAATGTCGCGGCGTTACCGATGGATCCACGGCTCGGTGTTGTGCCGACCCCGCTGGAATCTGTTGCACCGATTTACCTAGCACCTACCATCTAAAAATACACACGGGATTGGAGACGATGACAGCTATAAAACAAGGCAAAGCGCTCAACATCAAAGACTCGCGCATACTGATTGCGGGCGCGGCAAGCTTGGTTGGCTCGCACACCGCCGATCTGCTGCTAAAAGAAGGCGCGCGCGAGGTTCTTTTATTAGATAACTTCTCGTTTGGCTCGATGGATGCCATTGCGCATTTGCAAAATGAGCCACGTATAAAAATTGTACGCGCCGACTTGATGCGGTTGCCGGATTTGCTTACTGCAACAGAGGGCGTCGATGGTGTGATTCATCTGGCTGCCTATATGACCCTGGGGTTTTCTCAAACGCCTTGGCAGGCAGTCGATGTCAATATTCGCGGGGTGCAGAACATGCTCGAAGCGTGTCGCGTCAATCACGTCAAAAAAATTATCTTCGCTTCCTCGAATGCCGTCTACGGTTATGGCTCGGGAATTAAGGGTGCCTTGTCTGAAGAGATTCCCTTTCATTCGGTTGGGGCACCACCGGCGGCGATTCTGTATGGTGCGTCGAAAATCATGGGCGAGCAGTTGTGTCGCCACTACTATCAAAGCGCGGGACAGGATTACGTCGTGTTGCGTTACTCGACCGTGTATGGCGAACGTCAGCATTATCGTGCAGCGAATTCGCTATACATCATGGAGACCTACGACCTTGTGCGTAAAGGCCAGGCGCCGGTATTGCCCGGCGATGGTAAAGATACCAAACACTTTGTGCATGTTTCGGATGTTGCGCGCGCAAACGTAGCTGCCTTGCAGAGCACTGCGACTGACGTGGCGGTCAACGTATCTGGACCTGCACCGATCACCACTGGGGAGCTTGTCCAGCTTGTGCTCGAGTATTGCAAGAGCGATCTCAAGCCAGAAGTGCGTCCGGATCCTCCGGGTAAGGTACGTTTAACTTCGGGTGGGGCCTTTCATATTCCCCATGACAAGGCAGGTGAGGTGATTGGCTGGAAGCCGTTAGTGCAAATGCGTGAAGGAGTGATGCGTTTGCTGGCCTGGCGTGAGCGGCAGGACAGCGCAAACCACTAGACTTCGAGGTGATTGACATGAATATTCGTAAGCTTTACGGTAAAGCGCTAATTGGCTGGTTTGTTGGATTCTTTGCCTATGGTGTAACGGCTTTGGCTGCCTACCCCGAGAAGGGAGTCACGATCGTGGTGCCTTACCCTGCTGGTGGTGCTACCGATGTGATCGCGCGGATGCTGGCGGAAAAACTAGCGACCGCTTGGAAGCAACAGGTGGTTGTGACCAATAAGCCCGGAGCGGGAACGACCGTAGCTGCCGAAGCGATGGCCCGCGCGCCCGGCGATGGCTATACGCTCTACATGACGACGGCAGCGCACACAATTAGCGCGAGTCTCTACCGAAAGCTTAACTACGACCCCATTAAGGACTTTGGACCGATTACCTTGGTGTCCACCATACCGCTAGTACTGGTGACGAATCCTGCCGTTCCGGCGAAGACGCTGAAGGAACTGATCGCTTACGCGAAGTCACAAAAAAATGGTTTAACGATGGCGTCTACCGGTAACGGCACGCCACAGCATTTGGCGGGCGAACTGTTCAAAGCGAAAACAGGGACCCAGTTAGTGCACGTGCCCTACAAAGGCGACACGCCGATGTTGACTGACTTGATGGGTGGTCAGGTTCAAATCGCTTTCGTGACATTGTCGGCAGCCTTGCCATATATCAAGACGGGTAAGTTGCGTGCTATTGCACTAGCCCATGGTGAGCGTGTTGCTGCGCTTGATGGTGTGCCGACAACCGCTGAAGCGGGGATGCCCGGCTTTACCGCCGCCACTTGGTTTGGACTGTACGGCCCATCCTCAGTGCCAGCTGCGCTACGTGAAAAAATTTCAACGGATATCCGACGTATTGTTGCCGAGCCTGGCATGACGCAACGCCTGCAAGATATGGGCGGGCAAGTAAATAACAGTACACCCGAGGCGTTTCAAAAAGTAATCGATGTCGAGGTGAAGAACTGGGCGCAGGCCGTTCAACTCTCAGGTGCAAAAATCGATTGATGCCACAGCTCTATTCAGCCCAAGCGCTTGATTGACTGATCAATAGAGAGTGCGAGCAAGTCAACGATTCGATCTAAATCGGGTTCAGACGTAATGAATGGTGGGGCGAGCAACACATGGTCGCCGCGTTCGCCATCAATCGTTCCGCCCATCGGGTAGACCAGCAGACCGTTCTCGAAGGCTTGTGACTTAACGACTGCATGTAGTTTGTTGTGATGGTCAAAAGGTGTTTTTGACACGCGGTCCTGAACAAGCTCGAGTGCCATAAAAAGTCCGCGCCCGCGGATATCGCCAACAAAGGGGTGATCACGAAAGCGCGCCTGTAAAGCGCTTGTCAGATAGTCGCCTCGCGCGCGCACTTGTGCGAGTAGGTTGTCGCGTTTAATGACTTGTTGGACAGCGAGGGCTGCAGCTGAAGCGACTGGATGTCCAAGGTAGGTGTGGCCATGCTGAAAGCTACCGCTTTTTCGACGGAGTGCCTCAATAATGCGGTTGTGCGCTAGAAAAGCGCCGATCGGCTGATAGCCTCCACCCAAGCCTTTAGCGATGACGACAATATCGGGCACGATTTTTTCGGGTTCAAAAGCATAGAGAGTGCCTGTTCGTCCCATTCCGCACATGACTTCGTCAGCAATCAGCAAAATACCGTAACGGTCGCACAGGTCTCGCACGCCGCGGAAATAGCCCGGGGTGGGTGGTAGGACACCAGCAGTCGCACCGCCAACCGTCTCTGCACAGAAGGCAATAATTTTTTCTGGCCCAGTGGAGATGAAAACATCTTCGATTTCTTTCAGTAGACGCGCGGTATAAGCATCTTGGGTCTCGCTAGGCAAACGGTCGCGATACTCATAGCACGGGCCCACCCGCGGTACGTCCATGAGTAAGGGAGCAAACTGTTTGCGCCGTTGCTCATTGCCGCTAATAGCCAGCGCACCCAGGGTGTTGCCATGGTAGCTCTGCCGTCTTGCGACAAAGACTGTTCGCTCGGGCTGACCAATCTCGACATAGTATTGCCGCGCTAATTTTAAAGATGCTTCAATCGCTTCGGAGCCGCCTGAGACGAAGTAGACGTTACCAAGCTCTTTTGGTGCGTGTTGAATCAGATGATTAGCAAGCTTCTCAGTAACGTCTGAGGTGAAGAAACCAGTGTGTGCATAGGCATGTTGATCGATCTGTGCATGCATGGCAGCAAGCACGTCGGGGTGCCCATGACCCAAACAGGACACTGCTGCGCCGCCACTAGCATCAATGTAGGCCTTATTGTTCTGATCATAAATATGAATGCCTTGCGCACGCGCAGCCGTTAGCGGTGTTTTGAGCAGAGAGCGGTGAATGATGTGGCTCATATTAGAATCCGGTCAAAAAAATTAAAGTCTGTAACGGTTGTCCGTGCGGCGGGCTCAGCGGGATAGTCCCTTCAACGCGAGGCGAATGCCATCCGAGACGCTCACACCATCTGGGAGGTTTTTTAAGGCACCTAGCGCTTCGCGTTCAGAGTATCCAAGGGCTGTAAGCGCATGCAGCACATCGTTCTGTGTCCCTGCTACGCTTGTGGGCTGTACGCCTAGATCTGCGCCGAGCTTGCCTTTCATTTCGAGTAAAAGGCGTTCTGCCGTTTTTTTGCCAATCCCTGGAACGCGCATCAAGCGGGCCGGGTCTTGAAGTGTGATCGCTTGCGCAAGCTCGGTAGCCGACATGCCTGAAAGGACTGCGAGCGCGGTACGGGCACCGATACCGCTCACCTTGATGAGTTCGCGGAAGGTTGCGCGCTCTTCGGCTGTAGAGAAACCATAGAGAATATGGGCATCTTCACGGACAGTGAGGTGGGTGAGAAGGGTGACCTGTGCACCTAACTCGGGCAGTGCATAAAACGTAGTCATCGAGACATCGATCTCGTAGCCCACGCCTTGCACGTCTAGCCCTATGCGTGGAGGCATTTTTTCAAACAATGTACCCGTGAGGCGACCTATCATCCTGAATCCTTGAGTGAATGGGTTACTAACCCAATAAGCGTCCTGCTCGTACGCGTGTGCGACCGCGTGAGGTGCGAGCTTGATAGTTCATTTGACTAAGCTTCTCGGTCAGTGGTGCGATATGGGCATGACAGATGGCGCAGGCGAGCGCATCGGCCGAGTCCGGCGCAGGAATCCCGTCTAAGCGCAATAGACGTTGCACCATCATTTGAACCTGCTCTTTGGCCGCACGCCCAGCACCTACAACCGATTTTTTTATCTGGAGCGCGGTGTATTCGTGGACGGCGAGATCTCGGTCTGCAAGTGCGCAGAGTGCGGCACCTCGGGCTTGGCCCAGTAGCAACGTGGTCGCTGGATTCGTGTTCATGAAAACGATTTCCAACGCAGCGACATCGGGCTTGGTGTCCTCGACGATTTGTCGCAAATTATCGAGGATGACTTTCAAGCGTAGCGGCAGGGTCACATCGGTTGGAACAACGATGGTTCCACTTGCCACATACGATAGCTTGGCGCCTTGTACGTCAATGACGCCGAAACCAGTTCGGCGTAAGCCCGGATCAACGCCAAGAATCCTCATGGAGTCAGTGTCTTAATGACGAAAGTGCCGCATGCCGGTCAGCACCATGGCGATGCCGCGCTCATTCGCAGCGGCGATTACCTCGTCGTCGCGCATGCTACCGCCTGGTTGAATCACGCAGGTCGCACCTGCATCGATGACGACATCAAGCCCATCGCGGAAGGGGAAAAATGCATCGGAAGCGACAGCTGAGCCTTTTAGTGTCAGTCCGGCATTCTCTGCTTTAATGGACGCAATACGGGCGGAGTCGATACGACTCATTTGACCGGCACCTACGCCAAGCGTCATGCCGTCTCCACAGAAAACGATTGCATTAGACTTTACGTACTTTGCAACTTTCCAGGCGAAGAGCAGATCTGCCATTTGTTGTGGCGTCGGCTGTTTTGTTGTGACAACACGCAGGTCTTTGGCGGCTGTCGTTCCTGAGTCTGGTGTCTGGATGAGCCAACCACCCCCGATGCGCTTGACATCAATATCGTTCTGGCCCGTGCCCATCGGCACGCGCAGCACACGCACATTCTTCTTGGCAGCCAGTAACGCCAAGGCGTCTTTGTCGTAAGCGGGGGCAAGTAGCACCTCAACGAACTGCCCGCTGATGGCTTGTGCGGTCGCAAGATCGACCTTGCGATTAAATGCAATGATGCCGCCAAAGGCAGAGGTGGGATCGGTTTTGAAAGCCTTTTTGTAGGCCTCAAGCGTACTATCGGCTGTGGCGACGCCGCAAGGGTTCGCGTGTTTGACGATGACGCAAGCGTGGGAGGTGAAGCTGCGCACACAATCCCAGGCGGCA